>Ga0208958_1003446_pt1 | contig 12294 bp, 20 predicted proteins | sample RifOxyB1_FD_184032 | JGI IMG/M metagenome (GOLD analysis project Ga0208958, IMG submission 184032) | Soil microbial communities from Rifle, Colorado - Rifle Oxygen_injection B1 (SPAdes) | ecosystem: Environmental > Terrestrial > Deep subsurface > Rock core/Sediment | place: Rifle, Colorado...
TTATATCTTGGTAGCTATATCTGCAGTTAGCGTATTGGGCTGGGAAAGATTGGCTATGAGTAATGCACCTTTAGCTGATGTCGCAGCAGCAGCTTTTGGCTCTAAAGCATTTCTTCTTTTATCCGTAATGGCTTTATTCGCAACATTAAGTACAGTTTTATTTACGCTTATCTCAACCTCACGAATGATTTACGGTATGGCGAGCGATGGAGCTCTGCCGGTTATTTGCAAGCAAATTCACAAAGCTACAAAAACTCCTTGGATGGCAGTTACAATTGTCGGACTACTAACAATTGGATTTATTTTGTTAGGAGATATAGTAAAAGTAGCGTCTTTGACAGATTTCGCTTTATTTGGTACTTTCGCAATTGTAAATCTAAGTTTAATAGCGCTAAGATACAAAGATAAAAAAACAAAACGTGGTTTTAAATCGCCCATAAATGTAGGAAATTTTCCAGTTTTAGCTGCTTTAGGCGCTGCAGCGAGCGTATTTATGATATTCCAGTTTGATTATTATATTATATTAGGAGGAATAGTTATTACTTTAGCGGGTTTAGGTGTTTATTATTTAGTTAACTACGGCAAAAAGAAAAATCCAAAACATAAATATAACGTTCATAGAATACACCATCTAAAATTAAAATAAGGCGAATAAATTCAAAAGCGGTTCAAAAATTTTAATCAATGAAATTAATCGTTATATGCAGTAAAAACACAGCAAGCGTTAATATAGGTAAATCTTTGAAAAGTAATTATTCCGAACTGCCAGAGTCTGTTAAAGTGATTGAATTAGATGCAAATGTCTTAGATTTAGATAAATTCAAGAAAAAGTTTGATGAACTTAAACCAGAGGTAATCATAGTATTATCAACTCATGCATCAAAGGCTGGAATAGATTCATTTAGTGTCCATCCCACTGGAAATTTTGATACGAATGATTTAGGAGGAAATAAAAAAGAACTTTCAATCGCTCCGGCATTGTATCTTCGTACTGGTCTAATAGGAATACACAAGCACGCAAAAAGACGCGGATGTATGGAATATCAAATTACAATCGAAGCTACACATCATAGTCCTACTTTTAATCATCCTGTAATTTTTGTTGAAATAGGTTCAAATAAAAACGCTTGGAAGGATAAACTCGCTGCAGATGTTTTAGCAGATGTAGTTTATGATTTAGTTTCAAAATCCGGTCTTGAGAAAGGAATTAGTGCGATTGGTTTTGGCGGAAATCATTATTCGCCAAGATTTCAGAAAATGATAGAAACGCAGAACTATGCATTTGGACATATATGTCCTAAACATAAACTTGACAGCTTAGATGACAATATGATATTGGAAATGATTAACAAAACTGTTCCAAAACCAGAGCAGGCAGTTTTAGACTGGAAAGGTATGAACAGCTCTCAAAGAAAAAATATTATAGATTTATTAGAGCGGAATGGAATCAATTGGGTGCGTGTCTAATGCTTCATTTATAGCATCTTGTAAAGCAGATTTGTCCAGTAAGCAGTCTTTTATGAGTCTTTCACCTTTTTTCGTTAATCTTATAACTTTTTCACTCTCAGATAATATTTCTATTAAACTTGTTTCTTCTAACTGAATTAACATTGAACGTATAAGATCATTTGTGGGATAACTATTGTTATCTTCAAAATCATCATCAAAATAATCTTCAAATCCAAAGTCGCTGAAATTGCTATACCTGAATGTGGCGGAAGCGTAATATAATGCTAAATGAAGTTCAGAAAAATACGCTGATCCTTTTTTATGTATATAACTAAGAATAAATTTTTGAGTTACCCATTCCTGATTTGCTACGTATAATCTAGTATCTCTAGATAGACTTAAGAGCATCTGTTTTTATTATGCGATTTAGTTTTAAATTCTTCGTTATCCCAAAATATAAAAACTAGGATTTGTAGTTTACACTATCTAAATGGCTAAATTAAAGAATACGAAATTGAATAAGTTTTTGGAAAAAGCAGAGAATATTGTAGATGTATTGATATTTCCTGCAACTATTTTGCTAGGTTTTCTTATAATAGGACATTTATTTTTTCACTTTGCTGATTATGAACCTTATGCGACCATAGCTGATTACTTTATTATTTCTTTATTTGTGGTTGATTTGGTATTTAAATGGAGACATACTCACAACCTAAAGAAATTTTTTAAGTATTATTGGCTTGATATAATAGCAGTATTTCCATTTTATTTAATTACAAGAACCTATTTAGGATTTTTACAGCTTATAGGTGGAGCTGAATTGCAGGAAGTGTTGCATACTATTGCTGGTTTGCGCCAAAGCCAAATATTGAAAGAAGTTAAAGTCATAAGAACGTTACGCGGTATTAAATTAGGACAGAGAATAATTAGATTCATCGCTTTAAGATTTAGAACAACGCATAACAAAATGTTGCATCGTTATGCTGCGAGACAGAGAAAGCAGTTAAGAAAGAAATAATCATTTCAGTTTTAAAGTTAGTCCAGCAGGTTTTTATATGATTAATTTTACATAAAAATAATGGCCACAGATTTTAGACCGAAGCTTCTCTTATCAGAAATATCTATGTTTCTAATAATTCAAGTATTAGCATTGATTGTTGGCTGGAAATTAATTCAGCAAGTTGAATTACCAAAACCGCCTGAGACAGCAACAGAATTAGTTATACAAATAGCGCCTATGCTGATAGCACTTTTAATAGCGACAGTATTTATGCTCCTGTTTATAAAATATCTTAAAGGACCAACATCATCAAAGTTATTTTTTGCATTGATTTTATTTGTAGGAATAAATATAGTTTTCAGTGCATTCTTACCGAGTCTTATAGCATTAATACTTACGGGATTTATAATTGCAGCTAGGTTTATGAAACCAAATGTATTTATTCATAACATTGCCTTTTTCATTGCCCTTGCAGGAGTTGGTGCAAGATTAGGAACTCTGCTGCCAGTTTTAGCAATTATAGTTTTACTTATCTTACTGTCTATTTACGATTTCATAGCAGTTTTCAAAACTAAACACATGGTAACTATGTTTAAAGGAATGCTTAAGCAAGGCATTCCGATGGGAATAGTAATTACGGAAAATCCAATGCAGTTTGCGCACGATATTGGAAAAGTGTCGGCAACAAAATTACGACAGACAAAGAAAAAATTAGATTTCATAATGCTTGGCGGCGGAGATTTAGCATTTCCAGCACTATTCGCAGTAGCAGCTTTAACCCAATTCGGTCTTTTAGAAGCTCTTGGAGTTATAGTTGGAGCAGTCGGCGGTATTATATTAATTCATACACTAATTGTGAAAAAAGAATTCAAGGCGCTCCCAGCTTTGCCGCCAATAGCAGCTTTTTCAATTTTAGGTTTCTTGATTAGTTTATTACTTTAGAATAAATCATACATAGCTGTTTTGGAAATATTATATCCTCCATTAGTCTTTCGTCATAGCTCCAGGGATGTGCTCCCAGTCACGAACAGTTCTAATTTTGAGATTTTTTGCCCAAACCGCTTCCAATACAGATACGTCAAGTTCGAGTTCTTTGAATCTCCCAATTAACGCTACCATATCTTTTGGAAAACATTTACCGCCAAATCCTCTTTCAGGTGTAACATCTAAGTGCGTTTTTCCAATTCTTTTGTCAGCAATAACCATTTCTTTAACTTTGTTGTAATTGATTCCTAATTTATCGCACAAATCATACATCTCGTTTGCAAAACTAACTTTTGTTGCCAGTAAGCAGTTAGACATATATTTGCACATTTCTGCACTTGTTGGATCCGTTTCAAAAATCTGTACGTTTGGGAATTGTTCTTTATACAATGCCGCGAGTTTGCTTCTAGTTTCTTTGTTTGTTGAACCTATTACAGTTCTATCTGCGTTTACAAAATCGTGTAAGTAATTCGCTTCCGTCAAAAATTCAGGATTTGCACAGAATTTACAGTCTGAATACGTTTCAGAATATCTTTTAGTTGTTCCAGGAACAACTGTTGATTTTATTACTATTATTTTATCTGTACCTTTTGTCAATGCAGCAACTTTGCCGACGAGTTCATCCATAGTCGATAAATCTATTTTATCACCTTTGAATGGCGTTGGCAGACACATAAAAATAAATTCAGATTTTTTTATAACTTCATCAAAAGACGCGGTGCTAACGCGTCTAGAGTAATATTCTATTTTATGGTCGCCCCCTTTGAAACCATATTCCAAGGCTTTTCCTACAAAGCCATAACCAATAATACCTATATTTGCCATTTTAACTTAAACTAAAATAGTAAGGCATAAAAATTGAACTTTTCTCATAAGTTTGGTATAATGTTACTGCAAAAGGACACGCAGAAGAAGTATTACAAATATTGAAAATTTGGATTTTCAAACATGGAAAATCTAATGATTTTCCTGTGCAGAAAAGTAGCGACTTTTCTTCAACCAGAAAACTTAATGGTTTTCTTTGAATTAAAAGTTTATTCCTGATAATAGTCAGAGCCAAGTGCCAAACACATCTCTGCTTTCTTCAATTCTTTTCCAATATATGCGGCGTGATCAAGTCTGCCAAACCAATTTAATTTGTTATCTTCAACGTATTTGAAAATTGAACTGTAAATATCTTGCGCTCTCCTGCCGCGAAATTCTTTCAAAATAGTGTGCTCGTAATTGCATATTGCTACGCCTATCTCGTGCCGATCTCGATAAACTTTTATTAGAACGTAACAACCCATATCAGTTTTAAAATCTTTATAGTCATCCCATTTTGGCACATCAAATATTTCAAAATCCTGAGCTATTTTTTTGTCTTTTATCCATTCAGGTTTATGTTTAATAGTATCCATGGTAAAAATCGTCTGATAAAGTTATAAAAGCGTTTTGACACCGCTAAATTTAAGAATAACGTATGAATTCTAAATATATGATAAAATTTACGGCAGTTTTGCACAAAGAAGAAAATATGTATGTTGCGCTATGTCCGGAATTGGGCGTAGTTAGCCAAGGCTATACTGTTAAGGAGGCAGTAGCTAATTTGAAAGAAGCTGTTGAATTATATATAGAAGAAATAGGCGTGCCAAAGGAAGATAGTAACGATACGATTATCGTTAATTTCGAGGTGGAGCATGCTAAAGCTAAGAAAATTATCCGGGCGTGAAGTCGTTAAAATTCTCTGCAATAAGTTTGGATTTTCCATAAAGCGTCAAAAGGGCAGCCATATTGTTTTGGCTAAGTTAACTGAATTTGGAAAAGTAATAACTATTGTACCAAATCATAAATAAAGACTGGAACATTTAAGAGCGTATTACGATTAGCAAAGATTAAAGAAGAAGAATTTTTAGAATATACTTAATGAAAACTATCCTAGTGCAAGAAGGCAAAGTTAAATTAATAGTACCTAGCCTAAAGAAATACAAACTTGACTCTAAAATGCCCGTATTTTATAATCCCGTTATGCAGCTCAATAGAGATGTTTCTGTTATTTTATTGAAAGCTCTTAAATTCAAAGGTAAAGCTCTTGATGTAATGTCTGCTAGCGGCGCTAGAGCTATTAGACTAAAAAAAGAAACTAAAGCAGATGTTACCGCTAATGATATTAATCCAAGTGCACGAAAATTAATTAAGAAAAATGCTAGTTTGAATAAAGTTACACTACACATAACTGATAAAAATGCCGAATGTAAAATTGGAGGTTCATTTGATTATATCGATGTAGATCCGTTTGGAACTCCAGTGCCGTATCTTGATGCTGCTGTTAAATCATTAAGAAATAATGGAATTCTTGCAGTTACAGCAACGGATACTAGTAATCTTTGTGGAACATATCCAGACGCCTGTATGCGAAAATATGGCAGCAGACCTTTGAGAAACGAATTAATGAATGAAATTGGAATTAGGATTTTAATTAAGAAAGTGCAGGAAGTTGGAGCGCAATATGAAATTGCATTGACACCAATTTTCTGTCACGCGTCAAATCATTATATGCGTATTTATTTGAGAGCCAGACAAGGTGCAGGAAGAACTGATGAAATTCTGAAACAGCACGGCAAGTTTCAGGAAAAATTCGGACCAATTTGGCTTGGTAAATTATGGGATGAAGAATTAGTTGAGAAGATGAATAAACTATCAAAAGATTTTAGTTATCAGGCAGAGCAGTTATTATATCAAATAACTAAAGAGGCGCAAATTCATAATATTGGTTTCTTTGATTTGCATAAAATTGCAAAAGTTAAAAGGTTTAAAGAACTGCCAAAAATGAATGAAGTGATTTACAGATTAATAGATAAAGGTTTCAAAGCTTCAAGAACACATTTTAATGCAAATGCAATTAAAACAAATGCTTCAGAAAAAGATTTATTGAAAGCACTTAAATCTCGAATTAAATACGTCTAAGTAGATTTAGTTTACTTTTATCAAGCTTATTTTGACATCTGCGCCTATAGCTGTCAATATTATTTTTGAGTGGACTGCTAGTCCAGCCATAAAATGACGAATACGTTTTGGAATTAAAAAAAGCATCTTTGTGTTGTTCCTCAAGAGCATTAAGCGCGGCACTAACTTTGTGATTAATAAGACTTATAATCTCGCTGTTGTTTTCTAAGTGATCGAGAGCGTAATTAATAGCAGTTACATATAGATTGCTACTATATAAGTTACTGAAATATTCAAAATTAAATTTGCCGTTATCCATTTTAGATCTACAAAGTAGCAGCTTCTAAATCGCCTTTTAATCCCAGTTTATCTATAATTTCCTTATACCTGTTTCGGATAGTTACTTCTGTAACTCCTACTACATCTGCTATCTCTCGCTGAGTGCGTTTTTCACCGGTCAACAAAGATGCGACATATAAACTAGCAGCGGCTAATCCAACAGGACCTCTGCCAGATGTAAGTTCCATATTTTGCGCTTTTTTTAGAATTTCTACGGCTCTTGTTTGCGTTGCAGAATTAAATCCTAATTTATTAGCAAACTTTGGTATGTAATCTGCCGGACCACTTGGCAGTAACTTGATTGATAAACTCCTTGCAATAAATCTGTAAGTTTTTCCTACTTCGCGTTTGTTTGCTCCGGTTAATTTACAGATTTCATTTAAGCTTCTTGGCAAACCGAATCTTCGTGAAGCAATATATATTGCTCCAACCACGACAGATTCCATTGATCTGCCTCTAACTAATGCTTTTCTTACAGCTAAATTATAAATTCTTGCAGCTTCTTCCTCGATCGATGGAGGAATATTCAAAATAGATGCAACTCTTTTTAATTCGACTAAAGCGTACTTTAGATTTCTTTCAAGAGAAGTTGAACTTCTACTGTGCCATTGTTTCAAACGCATAAATTTTCGTCTTTGTGAGCCCGATAAAGAATAAAGTTCTGAAGTCGTTCCGATTTGTGTTCCTGTGCCCATATCGGCTTTTGTAAAAGTTGCTGGCGCACCTGCTCTTCGTTTGTCTTCACCATCGTCAGAAAATTCCCGCCATTCTGGACTGGTGTCAATCATATTTTCATCGAGAACTAATCCGCAGCTTTTGCAAATAATTTCTCCGCGTTTTTCATCAAGTGATAAATTTATAGAATTACATTCCGGACAACGTTTAACAGCTTCAGACATTCAATCACATCTCCAAAGTATTTTTACTTTGAACATAAATACACTTGAATACAAAATAGACATTCGTTTTATAAAGTTTGCGACGAGTTTATATATTGTTTACAATAATGCATATAAGTGTATCTATTTTACAAATGTAGTAGAAAATTCTACACCACAATTTTTTATAGAAGTAATTTTATTAAATACTATGAAACAAGACACGATCCAAATCTCTAAGAAAGAATATACTAAATTAAACAAGAAGCAAAGTTAAATAGAGAATTACTTATTAAGTTAGTAAAGGGTTTAGGAAATATTAAAGCCGGTAGAATTAAACTATTTGAGGATTTAAAGATTTAATTTCTTTCTAATGTAAGTTTTAATTATTTCTTTAATAAAATTGCATTAACAATTCCAGTTCTGCTCGGACGATTTGTTACTTTTGCCAAGCCGTCTTCTGTTTCTATAACAGCACCTTTTGTTAATACATTCATTCTAACAAAATGTCTGTTTGCAGAATTTTCTTTGACTGTTAGTAATTTTGATTTTTTGTATTTGTTGACAGCCATTTGTAAATTAGCGTGTGTAGCTGTAAGCAATTGAGTTATTTTATTTCCGCCTCGAAGTTTCTTTTTCTTTTTTGACTCTTTGTCACTAATTTTTGTATTTATTGGATCGCTGCCTATTTCATAAATTCGCTTTTTTCTAAAAGGCCAGTATCTAGCTCCGCTAGCTTTTCTTCCCTGTCTTCCTGATTTCCAAATTGCCATCTCTTTTTCTTCTCCAATGATGACCAGCCAAAACCATTGTGTGGTTTTAGGCGCTGCCATGTTGTATTTTAGCTTTCTTTAGGCAATTTATAAGGCTTTGCCAAGTATGATGTGGTATTTTTGACCCATCTTTTGTTGGAGTATAATCGTCAAGCTCGCCAGTAAATAAGGGCATATTTTTCCTGTATAATTGTACATAATTATTGTAATTTATACATTCGTGTTTCGCATAACAGCCGTTAGTGTTTATACTTAATTCATTTTTTCCAATTATAATTGCTGGACTTGTATTGATTTCACCTAATATATAAACTTGGTCTATTCCGGATTGAACATATAATATATACTTACCTTTACATATTCCAAGAGCTGTTCGAAAATTTACTAATCTTTTACAAGCGTCTACTATTTCTCTGTTTTTCAAATTTAATTCAGTGCGAATTACGTAATCGACAAGATCATCGTCACTATTTTTTCCTAAGCGTATTGGGATCATTAATATCTTTAATTCAGCTTCAAGTTCGGCAGTTAATTTTGTAATTTGTGTGTCTGTATTTCGTATCGTTTCTTTTCTATCACGCCACCTATCTATTGCTTCTGTATGTTTTTTGTTGTGTTCTTCAACTCTTGCTAATAAGTCATCCAATAAAGCCATAATATTCTAACCCTATACAAATGTTTATAAATGTACTACAGATGCCAAGTTTATGGAAACAGAACGACCACTCGATGCTTTGAATATAGCTCGCGGAAAAAGAGTATTAGTAGAATTAAAAAACAAACGAAGAATATCGGGTATTTTGAAAGCTTTTGATATTCATATTAATTTAGTTTTAGAACAAGCAGAAGAGCGGGACGAAAACGGCGAAATGGCAAGGAAGCTCGGCAATGTCTTCTTGAGAGGAGATATGATAGTTTTGGTAAGCCCAAGCGAATAAACTTTTAAAGCCAAATTAGAAGACAAAAGATGCCGCCAGATATTGATATGCCTGGTTCGTAGAAGGAGATTTGTATTTCTGGTTCCTCAGAGAAGATTCTGTCGCGAGGTTCAATGCCAATTCCGACAGGGCTAACCTCAACTGCTACTGGTAATCCGCAGTACTCGGATCCTGCGCTCGGGGTAAGAGCAGTTAGAGTAGCAAAGCTGTAGGCGAAAAATTTATATATAGGTATCTTTTAGATACATATTGATAACTATGCCGCGCTCACAATTAACTCAAACTGCTGTTGCGCGGTTAGCGTATAACCCAACCTTGGAGACCGTACAGATGGTTGAGGATACGATTAGAAACGCAAAAGAAGTTATTAAGATTGCAGAACTTAAGCGCCGCTTGCCGAGAAAGGTTAATCATAATGCTTTGAAAATAATTTTAGCTTATTTGCAGAAAAGTGGCAAAATAGAGTTTACGCCTGACGGCGTAGTATGGATTTTTATGCCCAAGGAAGATATTGTAGCAATTCTAAGCAAAGGCAGGACATGGACTTAAAGGATAAAACGAAACTCGTAAAGGTCTTAGGTTCTGCCAGTGCTGCCTTAACGAAGCTAGAAGAAAGTGTTCACGCTTTTGAAGCTCAAGGCAAGAGTCCGCCCAAAGCAGATGTGCAATTGCTCAAAAGCATTCAACGCGCATTGGATTTATTGAAAATTAATTCATTTGCCGGAGATGTTGTTCCGCATAATCTCTGGCCGGCAGAATTCGAACACTTGCCTAATCTTTTTAGAATGGAACTTTCACAATACTGGCGCTTGCTTTATTATGTAACTGGAGGCGAAGTTACAATTATAAGTGTTGTATTTGAAATAATAGATCATGGCAAATATAACAAGCTCTTTGGCTATAAGAAAAAATAATAATCCAACTTATTTTACGGCAATTTTTAAAATTAATCTGTTCAGGTTTTTGTGCCCAAGTTTGGGCCAAGAAATACAACGACGACAGTTAGTAGCGATGAAAAGTCCTTGGGAAAGATGTAATCAGAGCTTATGAAGAAAAACTAAGGCAAAAATGAAAGAATTAATCAAGGATACATAAATTTAGAACATTTAACAAATTAAAAAGTTATCTAAAACACCCATAGATGCAACAATGTAATGCGGACATTAGACTTAAAAACCCAAATTTTAATTGTAAAGCTATACCTAAAGGTGCTACGGTATGACAAAAGGTAATCCATCAAGAGGAAAAAGAAGCGGCGACCGCAATCACATTAAATGTAGACGCTGCGGAAGAAATTCTTATCATAAACAGCACGGCAGATGTTCAAGCTGCGGCTTTCCGGAATCAAAATTAAGAGATTATAATTGGGTAAGAAAAACTAGATTCGGTACGAGAAAGTTAATGCAAAGACAAAAGTAATAATTATAAAATAGGTTTTCTTATATCTAATTTTATTTGCGGTATTCCCAAAGCATCTTTTCCAGCTTTATCTATATATTGTTTTAATCCATCATCCCATTCAGCCATTTTTATAGGTTCGTCATTGATTTCCAATTCTGCTTTGTATAATATATCATCTAGTTTTAAACCCGCTAAGCATTTGATACACATTGCAACTAAATGTTTTATAGTTCTATCATCTCTGTATAAGTTATCATAGTGCGTATTGATAGAAACATATCTAGTTCTACTATCATAACCCGTAATTGTCGCATCAATGCCTATGACTGTCATTATTGTGATTCGAAAAACCTGTTTCTTAAACCTTCTGCTCTATCAACTAAACTACGCATAGCACTTACATCTATTACGCTTTCTGCCAAATGATCTTCTAATTGTAAAGCAGCCCAGTCTGGTAAAGTTATTTCTTTTAAATTTGCCAAAGCTTTTTGTGTGTGCATTGTTAGTGGTTTTTCATCTATGTTATTTCTCCTAGTTTTATTATTGTAATCTGCAAGCAAAGCTTTTGCAAATCCAATTGGTTTTTTAATCTTAAGAACTCTTGCCATATCGGCAATACGTTTGTTGTTAACATTACCACCCCGTATTCTTATATGTAATTCCAATAAATCTTTTTTAGTGTAGTCATTCAAACTTAGTAAAGTGTGATACTCTTCTGAAGTTTCATAATCCTCTTTTTGTTTGAGAACGCGCATTAATGTATCATAATGTATTATAAGGTCTGTCATTATTCGTAAGCTCCTATTGGATTGATTGCAGTATCTATATTGCTTTGTACATAATTTGTATCGCCACAAACTACATTAGATTTGCTGTCAAATTCGGCTAAAGTTTGTCTGTAACGTCTTTCATCAATTACTCCTTTAGTTTTTAGGCAGTCCAAACGATCTAATACTTTTCGTCTTAAGTCTAATTGACCGCCAAGATCTTTTAATATTTCAGGACTAAGACTAGCTATGTCATCGATAGTAATAATTTTTGCAGCGTTTAATAAAGAAGCAATTAATTCATCTTGTTTAGGTATCATTTCTTTAGTACCTCTAATAGTTTGTAATAGAGTTATCTCTTGCGGACTTAAAATTTGTGTCCTGTCCCGCTCTATATTTCTGTCTAGTCTGTTAAGTAATATGTCAACCTTGTAGTCTTCGCTTTCTGGTATATCTGAATCACTATCGTAGTTTTTCATTTTAAGTAAACCTTAACTCCTCTATCGCGTAATTTGTTAATAGCTGTTTTGTTACCAAACTATTTTTTAGTCGGCGTTTATCGATATAAGGTCCCTGTAAAATAGTTCTATTAACTAATTCATCCACTCTTCGATTATTTTCTAGTCGGCGTTTATCGATATAAGGTCCCTGTAAAATAGTTCTATTAACTAATTCATCCAATCCTTGTATATCGTAGTTTTCCATTTTAGGCAACCATTGGTTTCAGATTTAACTTAGTAACTATTTCTTTATACCTGTTTCGGATAGTTACTTCTGTAACTTCAGTTGCATCAGCAACCTGTTTCTGAGTTAGATATGCGCCAGTAAGCTGGGCAGCAA
>Ga0208958_1003448_pt1 | contig 12291 bp, 5 predicted proteins | sample RifOxyB1_FD_184032 | JGI IMG/M metagenome (GOLD analysis project Ga0208958, IMG submission 184032) | Soil microbial communities from Rifle, Colorado - Rifle Oxygen_injection B1 (SPAdes) | ecosystem: Environmental > Terrestrial > Deep subsurface > Rock core/Sediment | place: Rifle, Colorado...
ATGAAGAATACGCGGTTCACGCGGCTATGTAGCTCAGCCGGTTAGAGCACAGCACTCATAATGCTGGGGTCGGTGGTTCGAGTCCACCCATAGCCACCAGATTCCCGAGCGGAATCAACGCGTTGAAGAGAACCCGCCGCTAGGCGGGTTTTTTGTTGGGCGTGATGTAGGGCTGCAGGAGGGTGAGACCGACTTCAGGGCAGCTCAGGGGGCCGCAGCGCCCACAGCTTCCCAGCTACGGACCTGCGCCACGTCAAACCGGGCGCGGATAGGACCGTCGCGGACTCTGCATGTCCACCAGGGTCCCCTGCATCGAACCGGCATTAACTGCCGCGACCCATTTCCAACAGAGAAGGATGCAAGACAAGCGCGTGGCGGTGATAGGAGATCCGCACAAACCCGCGGAGCCCTGTCGGGCGTCAACGACGCCGCCCCTTCACGTAAGCCTCCTGTCGCGCGTGCAAGGATGGCTTCCACGTCGGTCGCCCGCCCCCACAGGATTTCCGATGCCCCAGGTCTGGAGGGTCTTCAGCCACTGGTTGCGCCTGCGTCGACGATGGTGGCGCTGGCGCCGCGCCGCCACCAAGAAGCCCCTGCGTGCGGAAGCGCCCTTGCGCGCGCAGCTGTTCAACGTCGAACAGATGGAACTCCACGGACGTGCGCTTGCGCGCGCGCACCGGATACACGCGCGTCCGGGACCGGAACGGCTGCTGGACCGCCTGGGCGAGAACGAAGGCCTGCTGGACGACGTCTGCGCACTGCTCACGCGTATGGTCCAGGACGACATGCGCATCACGCCGGCCGGCGAATGGTTGCTGGACAACTACTACCTAGTGGAAGAACAGATACTCACCGCGCGGCGGCATCTTCCCAAGGGCTACAGCCGCCAGCTTCCCTCCCTGAGCCAAGGCCCCTCTTCCGGCTTGCCGCGCGTCTATGACCTGTCGCTGGAAGCCATCGCCCACGGCGATGGCCGCATCGACGCGGAAACACTCAGCCGCTTCTTCGCGGCCTACCAGTCCATCACCCCATTGAAGCTCGGCGAGCTGTGGGCCATCCCGATCATGCTGCGTCTGGCACTGATCGACAATCTGCGCCGCATGGCCGTGCGCGTGATGCGCGATGGCGCCGACCACAGGCTGGCCAGCGGGTGGGCTGCGCAGATCAACCGCGCCGCAACGGAGAACCCCAAGGACGTGGTACTGGTGATCGCGGACATGGCGCGCTCGGATCCACCGCTGACCGGCGCGTTCGTTTCCGAGCTGATGCGCGGCCTGCAGGGGCGTGGCGGCGTGTCGTCCATGCCGGTCACCTGGCTGGAACAGTGGGTCGCCGACGGCGGCCATCGCATCGAAGAACTGGTCCATCTGGAAAGCCAGCAGCAGGCCTCGGACCAGGTGTCGATCAGCAACAGCATCGGCAGCCTGCGCTTCCTGGCGAACATGGACTGGCGGGACTTCGTGGAGGACATGAGCGTGGTCGAGCGCACTCTGTGCGAAGACCCGGCCCGCACCTATGCGCTGATGGATTTCAGTACGCGCGACAGCTACCGGCATGTGGTCGAGAAGATCGCCCGCCTGGCCGACGCGGGCGAAAAGGACGTGGCCGACATCGCCCTGCAGCTGGCGCAGTCCGCCGCCGCGACCGATCCCACCGGCTACCGGGCCCACGTCGGCTTCTACCTCGTGGACGATGGCGTTGCCTGCACACAGGCTGCAGTGACGAAGTCGCTGGCCGACGGACGACGCATACGCCTGCGTTCGCGACACGTTCCCCTGCTGGCCTACCTGGCGCCCATCGCCGCGATCATCGGACTGTTCACTTATGGCCTGCTGACAGCCGGATCTCCCATGCAGGCCGTGCCGGTCTGGCTGCTGGCAGCGCTCGCACTGCTCGCTTTCAGCGAACCGGGCATCGCCCTGGTGAACTGGGCGGCCACCCTGCTCGTACCGCCAAGGCCGCTGCCGCGGATGGATTTCTCCCGGGGCATCCCGGCGACATCGCGCACGCTGGTGGTGGTGCCCAGCATGCTGGGCAGCGTCGACGGCGTGGACAGCCTCGCGGAGGCGCTGGAAGTACGTTTCCTGGCCAATCGCGACCGCCACCTGCATTTCGCCCTGCTCACCGACTTCCTGGACGCGGACGACGCCTCGCTGCCGGGCGATGCCGCCCTGGTCGCGCATGCGGCGCAGCGGATCGAACAGCTCAACCGGCGCTACGCGCCGGAGCGGACGGACGATGGCGGCGACCTCTTCTTCCTGTTCCACCGGCCCCGCCAGTGGAATGCGCGCGAGCGGCGCTGGATGGGGTACGAGCGCAAGCGCGGCAAGCTGGCCGCCCTGAACCGGCTCCTTCGCGGCGGAAGTACGGATGAGTTCCTGCAGGTGACCGGCAACATCGGCGTGCTGTCGCAGGTGCGCTACGTGATCACCCTGGATACGGATACGCGCTTGCCGCGCGATGCGGCGCGCGAGTTCGCCGGCACCTTGTCGCACCCGCTCAACCAGGCGACGTTCGACGAGCAGCGCCGCCGCGTGGTGCGTGGTTACGGCATCCTCCAGCCCAGCGTCGGCACCAGCCTCAGTGGCCGGCCGAACTCGCGCTACGCGCGCATGTTCGGCAGCGAGCCAGGCATCGATCCGTACACCCGCACGGTCTCCGATGTGTACCAGGACCTGTTCGGCGAAGGTTCCTTCGTAGGCAAGGGCATCTACGACGTGGATGCGTTCGAACACGCGCTCGCGGACCGCTTCCCCGACAACCGCATCCTCAGCCACGACCTGCTCGAAGGCTGCTATGCGCGTGCCGGCCTGGTCAGCGATGTGCGCCTGTTCGAAGACTATCCGTCGCGCTACGCGGCCGATGTGAAACGGCGCTATCGCTGGATCCGCGGCGACTGGCAGCTGTTGCCATGGCTGCTGCCGTGGGTGCCGCACCACGGGGGCGGGCGTGAGCGCAACCCGCTGTCGTGGCTGTCGCGCGGCAAGCTGCTCGACAACCTGCGCCGAAGCCTGGTGCCGGCGGCGACCACGGTGCTGCTGGTGCTGGGCTGGCTATTCTCGCCCGATCCGCTCGCCTGGACGGCGTGGCTGCTGAGCCTGTGGGCGCTGCCCGTCCTGATTCCCGCGCTGCGCGATGTCTTAGCCATCCCGGTGGACATGCCGCTGGAAGCCCATCTGGTGCAGGTGGGCCGATCGAGCCTGCGGCAACTGCTGCGCGCGACGGTGAACGTGGCCTGCCTGCCGTACGAGGCCTTCTTCAGCCTGGGCGCCATCGTGCGCACGCTGTGGCGCCTGCTGGTCACGCGCAGGCATCTGCTGCAGTGGAATCCGTCCAGCGAGGTGGAGCGCAGCCTGGGCAACGGCATCAAGGCCGACCTGCTCAACATGGCGGCAGCCCCCTTGATCGCCGCCGCCCTCGCCGCCTTGCTGGCGATGAAGCAGCCGGCGGCGCTGTGGGTCGCGGCGCCGCTGCTGACGCTGTGGCTGGTGTCGCCGGCGATCATGGCGTGGCTGGGACGCCCGCGGGGCCAGCGGGACGGCAAGCTGTCCACCACGCAGCTGGCGTTCCTCGGGAAGCTGTCGCGCCGCACCTGGGCGTTCTTCGAAACCTATGTGCGCGCGGAGGATCACTGGCTCCCGCCCGACAACGTGCAGGAACACCCCACGCGGGTGGTGGCGCGGCGCACGTCGCCCACCAACATCGGACTGTCGCTGCTGGCCAACCTGGCTGCCCACGACTTCGGCTACCTGCAGACCGGCGGCGTGATGGCGCGCACCCGCCTGGTGTTCGACACGCTGGACGCACTGCCGCGCCATCGCGGGCACTTCTGCAACTGGTACGACACCGCAACGCTGCAGCCCCTGCCGCCGGCGTACATTTCCACCGTCGACAGCGGCAACCTGGCAGGCCACCTGCTGACGCTGCGCCAGGGTCTGCTGGCCCTGATCGATGCGCCGGTGCTGGCGCCGGCCACGTTCACCGGCCTGGCCGACACCCTGGCCGCGCTGGAAGACGTCCGCCCGGGCGCGCAAGCGGAAGGCGATGCGTTGCCCGGTGCGGTGGACGCATTCCGTGCATCGCTGGCGCAGGCGCGGCTGGAGCCGCCCACCACCGTCGAGGAAGCCGAACGTGTGCTGGCCCGGCTGGCGACCCACGCGGATGCCATCGCATCGGCGTGGCCGGCGACCGGCGCGGACGGCACCCACCCCCACCATTGGCCCACGGCGCTGGTCGAAGGCTGCCGATCCGCGCATGCCGAACTGCAGTTCCTGCTTCCCGACGCCGCTGCGCGCGATGGCCAGCGCATTCCCACCTTGCGCGAGTTGCAGGACGGGTCCGCCAGCCCGCTGGCAGGCCGGCGCGCGCGCGATCGGATCCACCAGTTGGAGCGGCTGGCCCACATCGCTGGTCAGTTCTCGTTGATGGAATACGAGTTCCTCTACGACCGCTCGCGCCACCTGCTCGCGATCGGCTACAACCTGGATGAGCACCGCCTCGACAGCGGTTTCTACGACCTGCTGGCGTCGGAGGCACGCCTGTGCAGTTTCGTGGCGATCGCGCAGGGCCAGTTGCCGCAGGAAAGCTGGTTCGCCCTGGGCCGCCTGCTGACCGAGGTCAACGGCGACGCCACGCTGCTGTCGTGGAGCGGCTCGATGTTCGAATACCTGATGCCGCAGCTGGTGATGCCCAGCTACCCGGATACCCTGCTGGACCAGACATCACGGCATGCCGTCGACGCGCAGATCGCGCACGGCGCGCGCCACGACGTGCCATGGGGCATCTCCGAGTCGGGCTACAACACCGTCGACGCGCGCATGAATTACCAGTACCGCGCCTTCGGCGTGCCCGGCCTGGGCCTGAAGCGCGGGCTGGGGCAGGATCTTGTCATCGCGCCGTACGCCAGCATGATGGCACTGATGGTGGCGCCGGAAGCGGCGTGCCAGAACCTGCAGCGGCTCGACGCGCTCGGGTTCGGCGGACACTTCGGCTTGTACGAAGCCATCGACTACACCCCGGCCCGCGTTCCACCCGGGCAGGAATGTGTGGTCGTGCGTTCCTTCATGGCCCACCACCAGGGCATGGGGCTGCTCTCGCTCGTCCACCTGCTGCGTCAGCAGCCGATGCAGCGGCGCTTCGTCGCCGATGCCGAGTTCCAGGCCACCCTGCTGCTGTTGCAGGAACGCATCCCGCATACCGGCGTGTTCCACCCGCATGAAACCGAAACGCTCGGTGCGCGCGCCGCGCAGACCGAAGCGGAAACCCAGTTGCGCCTCTTCCGCAACCCGAGCGCGTCGCGCCCGGCGGTGCAGTTGCTCTCCAACGGGCGCTACCACGGCCTGCTGACCAGTGCCGGCGGCGGATACAGCCGCCATCGCGAAATGGCGGTCACGCGCTGGCGCGAGGACGGCACGCGCGACCACTGGGGCAGCTTCTGCTACCTGCGCGATGTGGAGAGCGGCGAGTACTGGTCCACCTCGCTGCAGCCCACCTGCGTGCCGGTCGACCAGTACGAAGCGATCTTCTCCGATGCCAAGGCCGAGTTCCGCGGACGCAAGCGCGGTTACGAGAGCCATCTGGAAATCGCCATCTCCGCCGAGGACGATATCGAACTGCGCCGGCTGCGCCTGAGCAATCGCAGTCGGCGCACGCGCACCATCGAGATCACCACGTATGCCGAGGTGGTGCTGGCGCCCGCCATCGCCGACGAACTGCATCCGGCCTTCAGCAACCTGTTCGTGCAGTCGGAGATCGTGCGCGAGAAGCAGGCGCTGCTGTGCACGCGCCGGCCGCGCGCGCACGACGAGGTGCCGCCGTGGATGTTCCACCTGGTGGCGGTGCACGATGCCGACATCGACGCGATCTCGTACGAGACCGACCGCGCGCGGTTCCTGGGGCGCGGCAACACGCCGCGCTCGCCGCGTGCGCTCTCGGAGCAGGGGGCGCTTTCGGACAGCGAAGGCTCGGTGCTGGACCCCATCGTGGCGATCCGCTGCCGCATCGTACTCGCGCCGGGGCAGACCGCGTTGATCGACATGGTCCAGGGCGTGGGCCTGGATCGCGAAGCCTGCTCGGACCTGATCGACAAGTACCGGGACCGCCGACTGGCCGATCGCGTCTTCGACCTGGCCTGGACCCACAGCCAGGTTGTCAGGCGCCAGATCAACGCCTCCCAGGCCGACGCGCAGCTCTACGAGCGGCTGGCTGGCCTAATCGTGTACGCGCATCCGCTGCTGCGCGCCGCTGCCGACGTGCTGCTGCAGAACCAGCGCGGCCAGTCCGGACTGTGGGGTCATGCGATCTCCGGCGACCTGCCCATCGTGCTGCTGCAGATTTCCGATGCCGACAACATCGGCCTGGTCCGCCAGATGGTGCAGGCGCATGCGTACTGGCGCCTGAAGGGCCTGCGCGCGGACCTGGTGATCTGGAACGAGAGCCAGGCCGGCTACCGGCAGCAGTTGCAGGACCAGATCCTGGGCATGATCTCGGCCGATCCGGAGGCGAACGTACTGGATCGTCCGGGCGGCATCTTCCTGCGTCCCGGCCACCAGATGTCGCAGGAAGACCGCATCCTGCTGCAATCGGTGGCACGGGTGATCGTCAGCGACCAGTCGGGATCGCTGGCATCGCAGATCGGTCGCCGGGAACCGCCCGAACGCCTCATGCCGACGCTGTTGGCCGAAGGTCCGCGGGAAGAGCATGCGCCGCTTCCGGAACCCGTGGCCCCGACCGGGCTGCCGCCGCCCGCCGATGTCGACGAAGCAGACGACGCCTGGCCTTTCGAAGCGGTGGCCACCGAATTCCTCCACGACAACGGCACCGGCGCGTTCGCAGCGGATGGGCGCGAGTACGTGATCGTCACGCGCGCAGACAGCCCGACGCCGTCACCCTGGTCCAACGTGCTCGCCAACGACAGGCTGGGCACGGTCGTCAGCGAAAGCATGGCCGGCTACACGTGGTTCGAGAATGCTCACGAATTCCGCCTCACGCCGTGGCACAACGACCCGGTTGCGGACAGCGGCGGCGAGGCGTTCTACCTGCGCGACGAGGATACGGGACACGTATGGTCGCCGCTGCCGCTGCCGTGTCGGGGACACGGCGCGTACCGTACGCGCCACGGCTTCGGCTACAGCGTGTACGAACACGTCGAGGACGGCATCGCCAGCGAATTGTGGGTGTACGTGGCGGTCGAGGATGCGGTCAAGTACTCGGTGCTGAAGGTGCGCAACCTGTCGGGCCGCGCGCGCCGGCTTTCCGCGACCGGTTATGTGGAATGGGTGCTGGGCGACCTGCGGGTGAAGTCGCAGATGCATATCATCACCGAGCAGGACGCCGCCAGCGGCGTGCTGACGGCGCGCAACCCGTACAACACGGAGTTCGGCGGCCGGGCGGCCTTCTTCGACACCGACGCCAGCGGCTGCAGCTTCACCGGCGACCGCACGGAGTTCCTCGGACGCAACGGCGGCATGGGTGCTCCGGCGGCGATGCAGCGCGAACGCCTGTCCGGGCGGCTGGGCGTGGGGCTGGATCCATGCGCCGCCATCCAGGTGCCGTTCTCGCTGCTGGACGGCGAAGCGTCGGAGACGGTCTTCCGGCTGGGCATGGGCAAGGACCACGAAGAAGCCCTGCTGCTCGCGCGACGCGTGCAGGGCGCGCAGCGTGCGCACGACGCGCTGGACGCCGTGCGCATCCACTGGCGCGGACTGCTAACGTCGGTGCAGGTCAGCACGCCGGATTCCGACGTGGATGCGCTGGTGAATGGCTGGCTGATGTACCAGACCCTCGCATGCCGCTATGTGGCCCGCAGTGGCTACTACCAGTCCGGTGGCGCGTTCGGCTTCCGCGACCAGTTGCAGGACACCATGGCGACGTTGCATGCCAGGCCCGCGTTGACCCGCGCGCACCTGTTGCTGTGCGCCGCCCACCAGTACCCGCAGGGCGACGTGCTGCACTGGTGGCACCCACCCCAAGGACGCGGCGTGCGGACGCGCTGTTCGGACGACTACCTGTGGCTGCCGTTCGCGACCTGCCGCTACCTGGAGGTGACGGGTGATGCCAGCGTGCTGGACGAGGATGTGGGCTTCGTCGACGGACGCCCGGTCAATCCCGACGAGGAGTCCTACTACGACATGCCGGCGACGTCGTACCTGCGGCAGCCCTTCTACCGGCATTGCGTGCTGGCGCTCCGGCGCGGCTGCAGTCTGCTCGGCGAGCGCGGCCTGCCCCTGATCGCGACCGGCGACTGGAACGATGGCATGAACCGCGTCGGCGAAGCGGGGCGTGGCGAAAGCGTGTGGCTTGGCTTCTTCCTGTACGACACGCTGCAGCGTTTCATCGCCGTCGCGCGCCAGCGGGGCGACGACGCATTCGCCGAGGAATGCGCAGAGCATGCGGAACGCCTCCGTGGGAATCTGGAAGCCCATGCCTGGGACGGCGAATGGTACCGTCGGGCCTGGTTCGACGACGGCACGCCGCTGGGTTCGCGCCAGAGCGATGAATGCAGGATCGATTCGATCTCGCAGAGCTGGTCGGTGCTGTCGGGTGCGGCGGATGCGGCCCGCGCCACGCAGGCCATGGCGTCGCTGGATCGCCACCTCGTGAACCGCGAGGCCGGCCTGATCCAGCTGCTCGACCCGCCTTTCGACAAGACGCCGAAGGATCCCGGCTACATCCGCGGCTACGTGCCGGGCGTGCGCGAGAATGGCGGCCAATACACCCATGCTGCGGTGTGGGCCGCGATGGCGTTCGCGCGCCAGGGCGACACGGAGCGCGCATGGGAACTGGCGCGCATGATCAATCCCGTCAACCACGCTCAGGATCCCGCCTCGACCGCCGTCTACAAGGTGGAGCCGTACGTGCTGGCGGCGGATGTGTACGGCGTGGCGCCCCATGTGGGCCGGGGCGGCTGGACCTGGTACACCGGTTCGGCCGGCTGGATGTACCGCCTGCTCACCGAATCGCTGCTGGGGCTGCAGCGCATCGGCGGCGAGCTCGCACTCGCGCCTTGCCTGCCGCGCGACTGGCCGGCCTACGAACTGCGCTACCGCTTCGGGACCAGCCTGTACGTCATCGCCGTGCAGCAGGTCGATGGCGGCATCGCGACGTTGAGGATGGATGGCGCGGAGCAGTCCGGGTTCCGGTTCCCGCTGGTGGATGATGGCAACGTGCACCGGGTGGACGCGCGCTGGCCGCGCGCGCCGGCATGAAGTCGCGCGCGCAGCTCGACGCCGCGCTGGATCAGCTGGAGGGAATGCTGCCGCCCTGGCTGCAATACCTCCGCCACGAGGCACAGTTCTGGCCGCAGTTCCATGCGCTGGCGCAGGACATCCTGCGCGATGCCGGCGAGCACGACCGCGGTCACGTGCACCAGCGCCTGGCGGCCATGCTCGTCGCCCACGGCAAGGGGATGCCCGGCACGGAAGCATGCGACCCCTCGCAGCGGGACAAGACGCGATAGACGCCATGACGCGGACGCTGCGGACAAGGCCGGCGCCCATGGGTACCATCGATGCGTGGCATCGCACCGCACCGGCTGCGACACTGTGCGCCCGACGACCGCGGAATCCCTGCCATGCGATGCCTGGGCAACCTCCTCCTCAACACCGACAGCTACAAGGCCAGCCACTGGCTGCAGTATCCGCCGGGTACCGATGCCACGTTCTTCTACGTGGAATCGCGCGGCGGCATCCACGACCGCACCGTGTTCTTCGGCCTGCAGGCCATCCTGAAGGAATACCTCGCCACGGCCGTCACCCACGCCGACGTGGACCAGGCGCGCGATGTGTTCGCCGCACATGGCGAGCCGTTCAACGAAGCCGGCTGGCGCGACATCGTCGACCGCCACGGCGGCCACCTGCCGATCCGCATCCGCGCCGTACCGGAGGGCACCGTGGTGCCCACGCACGAAGCGCTGATGACCATCGAGTCGACCGATCCAAAGGCATTCTGGGTGCCGTCGTACCTGGAGACGATGCTGCTGCGCATCTGGTACCCCATCACCGTGGCGACCATCAGCTGGCATGCGAAGCAGACGATCCGCCAGTTCCTGGAACGCACCAGCGACGACCCGGAAGGCCAACTGCCCTTCAAGCTGCACGACTTCGGTGCCCGCGGTGTGTCCAGCCTGGAATCGGCCGCCCTCGGCGGCGCCGCGCATCTGGTCAACTTCATGGGCACCGACACCGTGTCCGGCCTGCTGCTGGCGAAGGCGCACTACCACGAACCGATGGCCGGCTTCTCCATTCCGGCCGCCGAGCACAGCACCATCACCAGCTGGGGCCGCGACAACGAAGTGGAGGCCTACCGCAACATGCTGCGGCAGTTCGCCAGGCCGGGTTCGATCGTGGCGGTGGTGTCGGACAGCTACGACATCTTCCATGCCATCCGCCAGCACTGGGGCACCACGCTGAAGCAGGAGGTGATCGATTCCGGCGCGACCGTCGTGATCCGTCCCGATTCGGGCGATCCCGTCGCCGTGGTCCACCAGTGCCTGGACCTGCTGAACGAGGCCTTCGGCCATACCGTCAACGGCAAGGGCTACAAGGTGTTGAACCACGTGCGCGTGATCCAGGGCGACGGCATCAACCCCAACAGCATCCGCGCCATCCTGGAGCGCATCACCAGCGCCGGCTACGCCACCGACAACCTGGCCTTCGGCATGGGCGGTGCGCTGCTGCAGCGCCTGGACCGCGACACCCAGAAATTCGCGCTCAAGTGCTCCGCCGCGCGCGTCGACGGCGAATGGATCGACGTCTACAAGGACCCGGTGACCGACAAGGGCAAGCAGAGCAAGCGCGGCCGCATGACCCTGCTGCGCCATCGCGAGTACGGCGGCTTCCGCACGGTGCCCGTGCCCGCCTCCGCCGCCTCGCTGGACGACGTCGAAAGGCCCGCCGGTTACGACGACGCCATGGTCACCGTCTGGGAAGACGGGCGCCTGCTGCGCGACTGGACCTTCGCCGAGATCCGTGCGCGCGCCGACGCGGCACGTCTCTAGCGGCTCATCCCTGCGGCACGCCGGTCATGTCGGGCAGGCGGTGCGCCACGCCCTTGTGGCAGTCGATGCAGGTCTTCTTGCCGGTGCCCAGCCACAGCTTGTGCACCTGCGCGGCGCGCGAGCCCTGGCGGCTGAGGTCCATCGAGTCGTAGTCGTGGCAGTTGCGGCATTCCAGCGAATCGTTGGCCTTCAGCCGGTTCCATTCGTGCGTGGCCAGGATCAGGCGCTCGTCCAGGAACTTCTCGCGCGTGTTGATGGTGCCGAAGATCTTCCCCCACACCTCCTTCGAGGCCTGCATCTTGCGTGCGATCTTGTCCGTCCAGTTGTGCGGCACATGACAGTCCGGACAGGTCGCGCGCACGCCCGATCGGTTGCTGTAGTGGATCGTGGTCTTCAGCTCCTCGAAGACGTTGTCCTGCATTTCGTGGCAGCTGGTGCAGAACGCCTCGGTATTGGTGGCCTCCAGCGCCGTGTTGAATGCGCCCCAGAACAGGATGCCGGCGATGAATCCGGCCACCGTCAGGAAGCCCAGGCTGTAGTGCCGGCTGGGCAGTCGCAGGGTGCGCCACAGGTCCAGTATCCGTGCCTTGGTCCGTGACCACATGGGCTACTCCTTCGCCGTCGGCGGCGACAGCACGCTGTCGATGTCGCGGAACTGATTGGCCACCAGCACCGGCGCGTCGGTCTGCACCACGTGGCACTGGTTGCAGAAATAGCGGCGCGGCGAGATGGTCGCCAGGAACTGGTCGTCGCGGTCCATGTAGTGGGTCACGCTGACCGGCGGCGCCTGGAAGGTGGACGCATTGGCGCGCGCGTGGCACAGCATGCAGCGGTTGCTGTTCCGGTCGACCTGGTAACCGTCGATCGTGTGCGGGATGGTCGGCGGCTGCATGGGATAGGCACGCGCACGTTTGAGATCGGCGTTCTCCACGTGCGCCAGCGGCGGCGGGTGCCCTTCCTGGTCCACCGGCACGCCCCGGCGCAGCGCATCGATCTGTCCCGCGCCGGGGATGAACACCGCGCGCGCCTCCACCGGCACGGGTGCGGCGTCCGCCACGGCGTCCACGTGCTTCGGCCGGCCTACCAGCCAGCCCGCCACGAACACCAGCGCCATCAGCACGCCTGTCAACGCCACCGCGATCCACAGCTGCTTGTTCTGCATGGCGAGCCTCCTAGGCGGCGACGACCTTGACCGCGCACTTCTTGTAGTCGGTCTGCTTGGAAATCGGATCGGTGGCGTCCAGGGTGACCTTGTTGATCAGCTGGCCCGCGTCGAACCACGGCACGAACACCAC
>Ga0208958_1003451_pt1 | contig 12279 bp, 7 predicted proteins | sample RifOxyB1_FD_184032 | JGI IMG/M metagenome (GOLD analysis project Ga0208958, IMG submission 184032) | Soil microbial communities from Rifle, Colorado - Rifle Oxygen_injection B1 (SPAdes) | ecosystem: Environmental > Terrestrial > Deep subsurface > Rock core/Sediment | place: Rifle, Colorado...
TCAGCAGGTGGCCCGTGCTGGAGATGGGCAGGAATTCGGTCAGGCCTTCGAGGATGCCGAGCAGCAGCGCGGCGAGCAGGTCGGTCATGGGCGGGCTTCGGACGGGGGACGGGCAGGATAACGGAAAGCCCGTCCGTCCCCTGCCCGCCCAGCGTCCTCCGCCGGCGTGGGCCCGGCCTCAGCCGCCGCGGAACAGCGTGCTGGCCTCGCCGGCCGCACGCAGGCCCGACAGCACCGCGCCTTCCATGAAGCCCTGCCATTCGTAGAAGCTGCTGGTGTGGTCGCCGGCGAACAGCAGGTTGTCCACGGCGCCGGCTTCCGCGTGCGCGATGCGGGTGAAGTAGCCCGGCTGCGGCCGCGGGAAGGCGCCGCGGCTGTTGGGATCGGTGCTCCAGTTCTGGCTGGTGGCGAGGATCCTGCCGCGGCGATCGCGCGAGACCGCCTGCATCGCGCCGGGCAGCACTTCCTCCAGCGAGGCCACGAAGCCCGCCGCATCCATCTGCAGGCTGGCGGGCAGCAGGCTGCGTGCGGCCTGGCCACCCACCTGGTGCGCGATGACGGCACCGGCCCGACCGGCACGCGAGGGATTGGTTTCCCACGCATTCTGCAGGTTCGGCAGGTCCGCTTTGCCGCTGCCGCTGGCACCGGCTTCGCGCCAGTACGGGCGCGAGAACCCGACGAGCAGCCGGCTGCTGTCGCCCATCTCCGATTTGTCGATCGCTTGGCGCTTCCACGCCGACATCTCCACGCCACGCATTTCCACGTCGCGCAGCACGCTGAAAGGCATCGCCAGCACCACGGCATCGAAATCGCGCTGCACGTACTTGCCGCGCAGGTCGAACGTCAGCCGCACCGTGCCGCCCAGACGGCGGGTCACGGCCACCAGGCGGTGGCCCAGCTGCACCGGCTGCGGCAGCTTCTGCGCCAGTCCGGTGGCGATCAGGTCGTTGCCGCCGACCACGCGCAGCGATTCGCCGGTGCCCTGCAGGGCGAACTTGCTGCGCCGGTCGCCGTAGACGAAACGCAGGAAAGCCAGCGCGCTGACTTCGTCCAGGTCGCTGCCGAACTCGCCCAGGAAGGCATTGCCCAGCACGCTGCGCAGCAGGCCGCTGGCGCCGTACAGCGTGAGGTATTCGTCCAGCGTCATGAAGTCGAGCGCTTCGGCGCGTGCGCAGAAGCGTTCCGCGTGCGGTGCGCCCAATGGCTCCAGGTCTTCGCGGATGAAATCGGCGAACGCACGGAACTCGTCCGCGATCTCCGCATCGCTATGACGCTGGCCGGCGAAGAGGTGGAAGGTGCTGCGGCCGCTGTCGCCGTCGACCGCCTCCAGCGGCAGGCCCAGCGCGCGCGCGTAGCCCAGCATGGCGTGATGGGAGCTGCCGATGAACTCGGCGCCGCGTTCGGCCACCTGACCCGGGAACACGTTGCGGGCCGACCAGCAGCGACCGCCGACGCGTTGGGCCGATTCGAACACCTTCGCCGGCACGCCAAGACGGGTCAGTTCGGTCGCGCAGGCCAGGCCGGCCAGGCCTGCGCCCACGACGGCCACCCCGCGCGTGTTGGTCAGGCGCGCATACACGGCGCGCGCGTCCTGTGCGGTGGCGGCGAGCAGGGGCGGCGCCATCGCGCCGAGCCCCGCTGCCGCGACACCGCCCACGGCCGCCTGCATCAGGCGGCGGCGGTCCTGGCTGTCGGGCGTGCCGCGGGCCACGGCTTCGCCCACCTCGTCGCCGGTGCGTGCGCATGTCTGGCCGATGCGGGCCAATCGCAGTACCTGGGCCATCCAGTCAGAACGTGTCATGTCCGTCTATTCCTTGGTCAGGGTTTCGCGGGCCGGTGCGCTCAGCATCACCGGCCCGCCTGGAACATCACCTGCAGGGCGTTGTCGCGCTGGTCGCTGCTGCCCACCACGCCGCGGTAGTCGACCTGCAGCGAGTACGCGCCGAAGTCGAACAGCACGCCCAGCCCCAGCATGAACCGGCTGCGGTCGTAGCCGCTGACCGAGGTCGCATAGGTCGGGCCCAGCAGGTCGGCGTACTGCATGAACGTGCGGCTGTCCGCGGTGAAGTCGTGCTGGTACTCCAGGCGCGCCTGCGGCGAGAACGCACCCCAGGTCGCGTTGCGGCGGAACGCCATGCGCAGGCCGATGTTGCCGGTGGTGGTGTCCACGTCCTGTTCGCCGTAGGTCAGCGCATAGATGGCATCGCCACGCTCCGTGTACGGATCCAGCGTGGCCCGCATCGCGTCCACGCGTGCATAGGGCGTCAGCTGCGCGCCACCGCGCGTGAGGTCGGTACCGATGGACAGCGACGCGAACCACTGGTCGCCATCGCGCGAACCGCGGACGCGGCCGTCGTTGGCGGTGACGAAGCGTTCCAGGTCGTACGACAGGCGCTGGTAGCCCAGCAGGCCATCAACGAACAGGCGCTCGCCGGGGTGATAGCTGCCGTACATCGCCAGCGTCCACGCCCTGCCATCGAGCTGGGTGCCGTTGTTGCCGATCGCCGTGCTGTCCTGACCGTAACCGAAGCCCAGGCCCGCCACGAAGTCCGGACGGAAGCGGCGGTCGGCGCCTGCGCTCACGCCTTCGGTTTCGAAATCCAGGCTGTTGCTGCCCGCGCGTCCGTCGAAATTGCCCGAGCGCAGCGTGCCCCCGGTCCAGAAGCCGAATGCGGCGGCATCCGCCTGCGAGGCCGTCCCTTCCTCATCCGGACTGGCACCACCGGACAGGCGCTGCTCGCCCGCCGCATTCCGCCTAGCATCGGCGGCGCGCGCGCTGGCGCCGCAGGCATCCAGGTCCGTATAGGCACGGTTGTCCTGGCACCGTTCGCGGGTGGTGAACGACACGCCGTTGCGCATGCCGTCCGCCGTCGCGCCGCCATGCAGCTGCTCCAGACGCTGCTGGAAGTTGGCGATCTGGCCGGCGGCGAAGCGACGCGTCGCTTCGGCCTGCGCTTCCAGCAATCCCCGCACTTCCGGGTCACGCGTCGGGTCGGGGCGTGCGATCACGGTGAGCGCATAGGTCCGCGTGCCGCTGAAACCCAGCGCATCGGTGGCGCGGATGGTCACCTCGAAGCTGCCGGTCGCGCTCGGCGTGCCCGACAGCGCACCCTCCGCAGACAGCGTCATGCCGGTCGGCAGCGTGCCCGCATCCAGCGTGAACGTGTACGGCGCGGTGCCGCCGCGGGCGGACAGGGCCTGGGTGTACTCCACCGACTGCAGCGCGGTCGGCAGCGTGTCGGGATCCACCACGATCACGGGAGCCGAAACGGCCAGCGTGTATGCACGCACCGTGGTCGCCGCGGTGCCGGTCGTGCTGTCGGTGGCGGTGACGCTGAAGTCGAAGCTGCCCGCCTGCGTCGGCGTGCCCGCAAGCTGACCGGTGGTCGTGTCCAACGTCAGCCCGGCCGGCAACGTGCCCGCACTCAGTGTGTACTGGTAGGGAGCGACGCCTCCCGTGGCAACGAAGGTCTGCGTATAGGTCACGCCCGCCGTTGCGCCCTGCACCGTTTCCGGCGACAGCGAGAGCGTGGGCACCAGCACCGTCAGCGAATACGTGGCCGTCACGGTGCCGGGGGTGCCGCCGGTGCTGTCCGTCGCCGTCACGTCGAACGTGAAGGTGCCCGACTCGGTCGGTGTGCCGGCGAATGCCAGCGTGGCGGGATTGAAGGTGATGCCCGTCGGGAGCGCGCCGCTGAGGGTCGCCGTGTAGGGCGCGCTACCGCCGCTCACCGCCAGCGACTGGCTGAATGCCACGCCGGCCGTAGCGTTGGGCAACGCGCCGCCGCCGGGCGCCAGCGTGAGCGTGGGTTGCGCCACGTCGAGCGCATACGCGCCGGTCACGGCCTGGCCGTAGGTGTCCGTGGCCGTGACGGACACGTTAAACGTCCCCGCTTCGGTTGGCGTACCCGAGAGCGTGCCCGAGCTGGTCAGGGTCAGTCCGGCCGGCAGGGTGCCGGCGGAGAGCGCAAACGAATACGGAGCAACGCCTCCATCGGCCGACAACGCCTGGGTGTACACCGTGCCCGCGGTCGAGGCGGGCAGCGTCGCGGGCGTCAACGTCAACGTCGGGGCTGCCACCTCCAGCGTGTACGCACGGCTGGTGGTGAAAGGCGCGCCGGCACCACTTGCACCTGTGTCGGTCGCGGTGATGGTGAAGCTGTAGCTGCCGGGCGCCGTGGGCGTGCCGGAAAGGGTAGCACCGCTCAGGCTCACGCCTGCCGGCAGCGTACCGCTCACGGCGTAGGTGTAGGGGCCCACGCCGCCTGTGGTCGAAAACGCCTGGGTGAATGCCGTCGCGTAGGTGGCATTCAGTGCCGGTGACGCCGGAGCCAGCGTCAGCGTCGGTCCGGCCACCGTCAGCGTGAACGCCTGGCCCACGGTGTAGGGACCGTTGCCGGTGCTGCCGTCGGTGGCGGACACGTTGAGATCGAAGCTGCCCGCCTGCGTCGGCGTGCCGGAGATCGTCACGGTGTTCGCGGTGGTGCCGGTGATGGCCACGCCGGCCGGCAGGTAGGTGACCTGGTAGCCGTTCCACGGCGGTGTGCCGCCGTTGAAGGTGAAGGTCTGCGTGTACGGCGCGGCCACCGTGGCGGCGAAGCCGCCGCTGGCGGTGATGGTGATCACCGCATCCTGCACCGTCACGCTCACGGTCGCGGGCGTCGACGTGCCGCCGCTGTTGGTGGCCGTGTAGGTGAAGCTGTCAGGCCCTGCGTACCCGGCGTTCGGCTGATAGGTGATGGTGGTGCCGCTGACGATGGCGGTACCGTTCGCCGGCGGCATGCCGATGGCCAGCGACGTGGGTGCACCGCCGCTGAGCGTCAGCGGCACGTTCGTGGCCGCGGCGTTGTAGGCCACGGTCAGCGACGAGCTGCCACCCGTCGGCGGCTCATCGATCACCGTGATCGCGTAAGCCTGGGTAGCCGTGTACGGTCCCGTGCCGGTACTGCTGTCGGTGGCGGTGATGCTGAAGTTGAAGGTGCCCAGCGCGCTCGGCGTGCCGGAGATGGCACCGGTCGAGGCATTGAGCGTCAGGCCGCCCGGCAGCGCGCCGGCGGTGACGGCATACGCATACGGCGCGCTGCCGCCCGAGGCCGGGGTGATTGCAGCCGAGTACGTCACGCCCAACGTGCCGCCGGCCAGCGGGGTCGCCGGCAGCGCGAGGGTCGGTGCGGCGATGGTCAGCGTGTACGCCTGGCTGCCCGAGAATGGACCGGGGAACGCACTGCTGTCGGTGGCGGTGACGGTGAAGTTGAAGCTGCCGCCAGCGGTCGGCGTGCCGGTCAGTGCGCCGCCGGCCGACAGCGTCAGGCCGGCAGGCAAAGCACCTGAGGTGATCGCGAAGCCGTAGGGACCGGTGCCGCCGCTGGCGGTCACGGTCTGGCTGTAGGCGGTGGCCACGGCGCCATTGGGCAGCGTGCCCGGGCTGACCGTCACCGGGACATCGTCATTGGTGATCGTGCCCACGCCCTGGTTGTCGCTGATCGTCGCGTTGGCCGCACCGCTGAGATTGACGAAGAAGGTCTCGTTCGCCTCCGGCACCGTCTCGCCGATCACCGGCACGGTGAGGGTGCGGGTGGTCTGGCCAGGCGTGAACGTCAGGCTGCCGGATGTGCTGGTGTAGTCCGCCGGCTGGGTCGCAGTGCCGTCGGCCGTGGCATAGAGGACCGTGGCGGTCTGGCCGCTGGCGGCGCTGAGGGTCACGGTGAACACCGCGCTGACCGTGCCGGCATTGCCTTCGACCACGCTGACGTCGTCGATCGACATGCTCGGCAGGGGATCGTCGTTGGTGATCGTGCCCACGCCCTGGCCATCGACCACGACCGCGTTGATCACGCCGGTGACGTTGACGAAGAAGGTCTCGGTCGGTTCGTTGGCGGTGTCGCCGTTCACCTGCACCGTGAAGGTATAGGTGCTGCTGCCGGCCGGGATGGTCTGGCCGGTCAGCGACTGCGCGACGTAGTCGACGCCCGCGGTGGCCGAGCCGTTGGCGGTGGCGATGTTGAAGCTGACGCCGCCCGGGCCGGCCGGCGCACTCAGGCTGACCGTGAAGGTGAAGTTGGTGGTGCCGGCATTGCCTTCGTTGACCGTGACATCGTTGATCGTCAGGTTCGGCAGGTCGTCGTTGAGGATCGTGCCGGTGGCGCTGTTCGGCACGCCGACGGTGTAGCCCGTGCCGGCGGCGAGCGTCAGGGTGACGGTTTCATCGGCTTCGATGGTCGTGTCGGCGGTCGGATTGACCGTCACCGTACCGGTGGTGTTGCCGGCCGGAATGATCAGCGGCGAAGCGATCGTCGCGTAGTCGGTGCCGTTGGCGGCGGTGCCGCCGATGGTGTAGTTGATCGAGGTCGTCGAGAACGCGGCCTGGTTCAGCGTGAAGGTGTAGATGAGGTTCGGCGCACCGTCTTCGGCGACCGCAGCCGGAGACACCGAGACCGTGACGCTCGGGACGTCATCGTTGAGGATCGTGCCGGTCGCACTGGCGGGAACGCCGACGATGTAGCCGGTGCCGGCGGCGACGGTCAGGGTGACCGTTTCATCGGGTTCGACGGTGCCGTCGACGTTGGGGTTGATGGTGATCGTCGCGGTGGTCGCGCCGGCCGGGATGACGACTGTGGCGACGCCGCCGGTGTAGTCGGTGCCCGACGTGGCGGTGCCGGTGGTCGTGATGTTGACCGTGGTCGGCGACGTTAGGTTGAGGCTGCGGGTAACCGTGTAGGTCAGGTTGGTCGCGCCATCTTCGCTGACCGAAGCCGGCGACACCGCAATGGAGACGCTCGGCGGCGGGCTGACGGTAAGCGTGTAGTTCTCAGCCTCGAAATAGCTGCCCGGCCCCGTGCTGGCGTCGGTCACGCGGATGACGACCGGATAGTTGCCGGGTGCGGCGGCGGTGGTGCCGCTGACGACGCACGAGGAGGACACGCTGATGCCCGCCGGGAAGCTGCCGGTTTCCAACTGGCAGGTGTGCGGCGCGACGCCACCGGTGATCGCGAGCGTCTGCGAGAACGGCGCACCCTGGATGGCGGTGCCCGTGGCGGGCGCGATGGCGAGGGTCGGATTCTCGACCGTGCCGGTGTAACCCTTGTCGACGAACTGAGCAGTCGGTGCGGTAGCGTCAGTCGAGCGGACGCTGAAACTGTACGCGCCGCGCTGGGTCGGCGTGCCGCTGAGAACGCCGCCGCTGGTCAGGCTGACGCCGACGGGCAGCGTGCCGCTCTGCAGCGCGTACGTGTAGGGCGCCAGGCCGCCACTGGAAGACAACGACTGCGAGAACGGCGTACCCGCCGTGAGCGTCGGCAGCGCGGCCGGCGAGACGGTGATCGGCGAGGCCGACGGGGTGATGGTGATCGTCACCTGCACGTCGCCATCGCCCCCCAAAGAGCCATCGGCGAACTCGAACACGTCGGTCGAGCCGATACCGGTAGAGCCGTTGTGGCTGTAGTCCAGGAACCATTGGCCGCCGGTACGGCGGAGTATGGCGGAGCCGTGGTCAGGGAAGTCCGATGCGTCGTAACTGCCGCCATCCACCGCGCCGACACCACCGATCCCGGTGAACTCGCAATCGCTGACGTCGATCGTCACCGAACCGCCACTGGAGACGGTTGCCGACTGCGGCGGACATTCCATGGATGTGTGCTGCGCCAGTGCGGTTGCCGGCAACAGGAAACCGGCGAAGGCCATCAGACAGGTAGCCACCATCAGCCGTGCATGGCGCACGGCGTCCGCTCGAACATTCGACATCTTGTTGTTCCCCTAGAAAACACGGACTGCGGTATCGCCCCGACGAGGCGCGCGCACGACTGCAAGAGCTGCAAGGGGAGTGGAGCCTCGATACGCCGCTACCCCGACAGACGGCGGCCAACTCCTTCCCCTAGCCTATTGGAGCAGAACACGTCCATCGGGGGAAGCGAAAGTTGCGAAGAGGGTCACGCATCGGGCTTGCCGCCGCGCCGGATCGCGTTCACAGTACGCACGGCGACGCATCGGGGCGTTGCGCTCACTACCTGGGGAAAGGTTCATGAGCGACTTCTTCATCGGCCAGATCATGATGGCCGGGTTCAACTTCGCGCCCAGGTATTGGGCGCAGTGCAATGGGCAGCTGCTGCCGATCAACCAGAACCAGGCGCTGTTCTCGCTTCTGGGGACGCAGTACGGCGGCAACGGCACCACCAACTTCGCGCTGCCGGACCTGCGCAGCCGCACGCCGATCGGCTACGCCTCGTCGGTCGATCCGAGCTGGCAGCCGCCATCGGTACAGATCGGCCAGTCCGGCGGCGTGGAGAACGTGACGCTGCTGAGCACCAACGTGCCGGCGCACGGCCATGCGATGAACGCCACCACCGCCAACGGCAACAGCCGCAACGCGGGTGGCCGCCTGTACGCCACCAGCACCAGCACCGGATCGGCTCCGCCGAGCGTGTATGCCGCGAGCACGGGCCCCTTGGTGCCCCTGAATGCCCAGACGGTCGCTCCGGCGGGGGGCAACCAGCCGCATCCAAACCTGCAGCCCTACAGCGTGATCAATTTCTGCATTGCGCTGCAAGGGATCTTCCCTTCGCGCAACTGACCCGCCGTCGATACGCATTGCGGCCCCGCGGCGCCCATGACCGGCGCGCGGCCATCGAACGACCACCGAGCACACATCCATGAGCGAACCCTATATCGGCGAGATCCGCATGTTCGCCTTCGGCACCCGAGGCGCCCCCGTCAACTGGCAAGCCTGCGATGGCAGCCTGCTGCCGATCTCCCAGTACGACACGCTGTTCGCCCTGATCGGCACCACGTACGGCGGCGATGGCCAGACCACCTTCGCCGTGCCCGACCTGCGCGGTCGCCTGCCGATCCACCAGGGCACGGGCCCCGGTCTGAGCAACTACGTCATCGGTCAGCGGGCCGGCACCGAAACCGTCACGGTGCTGCCGACGCAGATGCCGGCGCACACCCACACGGCGGTCGCCACCACCGCGCTGGCGACCGCAACGTCGCCCGGCACCGGCCTGCTGCCGGCGGCGGTCAGTGGCGACAATTTCTACGTGTCCAATGTCACCGGCGCGACGGCGGTGGCGATGTCGCCGCAGTCGACGGGCTTCGCAGGGGGCAGTCAACCGCACGAGAACTGCATGCCCACCCTGACGGTGCAGTACTGCATCGCCACCTACGGCATCTTCCCTTCGCAGGCCTGACCGCCCAGCCCACCGCATCCATCGCGCCGCACAGGCGCGGCCGCTGCCGACAGGCGCGGCCAACGCACCGGAGGAACCCATCATGACGGAACCCTACATCGGCCAGATCCAGCTGTTCGGCTTCAACTTTAATCCGCGCGGCTGGGCGTTCTGCAATGGCCCCACCCTGCCGATCTCGCAGAACACGGCGCTGTTCTCGCTGCTCGGCACCATCTACGGCGGCAATGGCCAGACCACCTTCCAGCTGCCGAACTTCGCCGCTCGTGCCGGCTGCCAGCAGGGCAACGGGCCTGGACTCTCGCCGCGCACGCTCGGCGAAACGTTCGGCGCCAATACGGTCACGCTCACCAGCAACCAGATTCCACAGCACAGCCACGGGATCAACGCATTCCTGCCATCGGGCGCAAGCTCACCCGCGGCGAACGGCGGCCTGTCCCAGCCCGGCATTGCCGCCAACAGGCCCTTCGCATCCGGCGGGCCCAACACGACCCTGGCGCCGAACATGATCGGCTCCAGCACCGGCGGCGGCCAGCCCCACCAGAACCAACAGCCCTACCTTGGCCTGAACTTCTGCATCGCACTGGAAGGGATCTACCCGTCGTTCCCTTGAGGTGACCATGCCAACGTCATCGCGGCTGGCGCCCTTCCCGCCGGAACGGCCCGACCGCATGCGGACGCCCGCGTCCCTCGTCGCATGCGGGATCGCGCTGCGGGCCCTGTGCGACGACGACCAGCGCTGGCTGCGCGACCTGTACGCCAGCGCGCGCGAGGAGGAGATGGCGCAGGTGCCCTGGCCCGAGACGCACAGACGCGCCTTCCTCGACCAGCAGTTCGAGGCCCAGCACCGGCACTACCTGCAGGTCCATGCCGACGCCGACTTCCTGGCCGTGTGCGACGAGCGTGGTCCGCTGGGACGGCTCTACCTGCTGCGGTCGCCCCCCGACCACCTGCTCGTCGACATCAGTCTGTTCCCTGCCGCCCGTGGTCGCGGGATCGGTGCGTCGCTGATCGGGGCCGCCCAGCAGGCCGCCGCCGTCCAGGGATGCGGCATGACCCTGCACGTCCTGCAGCACAACACCGGGGCGCGTCGTCTCTACGAACGGCTGGGATTCGCCGCCTCCGAGGCCGCGTTTCCTTACCTGAGGATGGCTTGGCGCGCGCAGTCGGTCAGTTGAAGACGGCCTGGTAGAGGAAGCCCGTTTTGTCCTGCGCCACCGGCACTAGGAAGATCTCGGTGCTGCCCAGCCGCGGGTGGTGCATGCGGTAGGTCTGCTGGGGGAAGAGCAGCGCGGAGGCGTTGTGGAACACCAGCGAGAAAGGCGCGCGCAGGGCATCCGGGCTGCGCACGGGCAGCGGCTGCGCCTCCACCAGCACGAAGGCCGCCTGCATGCCCTGCAGGTCCGCCGAGAAGGTCTCGTTGAGGCAGCCGGAGAAGTGCTCGAGCGACAGCAGGTCCATGCGGGGCCGGTTCCGGAAAGAAGGGAGCGCATGGTCTACGCCCGGCCGGTGCGAGGCAAGCGCGCGCCGTCGCCGGCCCCCGACGCGCGAGCCCACATTGGTGCATTGTGCGGGATTTGATCCCCATTTTGGGGATCATCAGTCACGGCATTGCTTTTGGATGTGTTCTGAATCAATGGGTTAGGACGATATTGGAGTTGGCACGGGGATTGCTGTGTCTCTGCCACAACCCTTATCCAACCCGAGGTTCCGAGATGTCCCTGGACAACGTTGAGAAGCTGATCAAGGACCACAAGGTCGAGTTCGTCGACCTGCGTTTCGTCGACATGCGCGGCATCGAGCAGCACGTCACCTTCCCGGTCGGCATCGTGGACGCTTCGCTGTTCGAGGACGGCAAGATGTTCGACGGTTCGTCGATCTCGGGCTGGAAGGGCATCAACGAGTCGGACATGGTGCTGCTGCCCGACCCGACCTCGGCCTACATCGACCCCTTCTACGCCGACCCGACCCTGGTGCTGGTCTGCGACATCCTGGATCCTGCCACCATGCAGGGCTACTCGCGCGATCCGCGCGGCATCGCCAAGCGCGCCGAGGCGTACCTGAAGTCCAGCGGCGTGGCCGACATGGCGTTCTTCGGCCCGGAGCCGGAGTTCTTCATCTTCGATTCGGTGCAGTTCGCCAATGAGATGGGCAACACCTTCTTCAAGGTCAATTCCGAGGAAGGCGCCTGGAACAGCGGCAAGAGCTACGACGGCGCCAACAGCGGCTACCGTCCGGGCATCAAGGGCGGCTATTTCCCGGTGCCGCCGACCGATTCGCTGCACGACCTGCGCGCCGAGATGTGCAAGACGCTGGAACAGGTCGGCATCGAGGTCGAAGTGCACCACCATGAAGTCGCCACCGCCGGCCAGTGCGAGATCGGCGCCAAGTTCAACACGCTGGTCAAGAAGGCCGACGAACTGCAGCGCATGAAGTACGTGGTGCGCAACGTGGCCCACCGCAACGGCAAGACCGTCACCTTCATGCCCAAGCCGATCGTCGGCGACAACGGCAGCGGCATGCACGTGCACCAGTCGCTGGCCAAGGGCGGCCAGAACCTGTTCTCCGGCGACGGCTACGGCGGCCTGTCGCAGCTGGCGCTGTGGTACATCGGCGGCATCTTCAAGCACGCCCGCGCGATCAACGCCTTCTCCAACTCGGGCACCAACAGCTACAAGCGCCTGGTGCCGGGCTTCGAGGCGCCGGTGATGCTGGCCTACTCGGCGCGCAACCGTTCGGCGTCGTGCCGCATTCCGTGGGTGGCCAACCCGAAGGCGCGCCGCATCGAGATGCGCTTCCCCGATCCGCTGCAGTCCGGCTACCTGACCTTCACCGCGCTGATGATGGCCGGCCTGGACGGCATCAAGAACCAGATCGATCCGGGCGCGCCGAGCGACAAGGACCTGTACGACCTGCCGCCGGAAGAAGAGAAGAACATCCCGCAGGTCTGCTCCAGCCTGGACCAGGCGCTGGACGCGCTGGACAAGGACCGCGACTTCCTCAAGGCCGGCGGCGTGATGACCGACGACTTCATCGATGCCTACATCGCGCTGAAGATGCAGGAAGTGACCAAGTTCCGCGCGGCCACGCACCCGCTGGA
>Ga0208958_1003453_pt1 | contig 12275 bp, 13 predicted proteins | sample RifOxyB1_FD_184032 | JGI IMG/M metagenome (GOLD analysis project Ga0208958, IMG submission 184032) | Soil microbial communities from Rifle, Colorado - Rifle Oxygen_injection B1 (SPAdes) | ecosystem: Environmental > Terrestrial > Deep subsurface > Rock core/Sediment | place: Rifle, Colorado...
GCGCGTTTTGCCACTGGCGACATCCTGCCGATAGCCCGGCAGGGTATCACGCTGCAAACCTACACGCCCAGCAACGTCATGGCGGATCGTAGTTACGACGCCAACAGCACGACCCTGGACGAGATCGCCGACGTGCTGGGCACGCTTATTGCCGATCTTCAGGCGCAGAAAATCATCATTTGAGCGAGGAGACGCTATGAACAACATTTTACGCAAACAGGCGACTGCCGCTGGCGTGCCGCCCGACCAGTCGCCGATCGGCCAGCCCTACCAGGACGCGGCCGGCGGCTGGATTGTCTTTGACGGCACGACCAAGCACCGTTTCCCGACGCAGCGTGTGGCTGAGTTAGCCAAACGCCAACTGGAGCGACCGACGGCGCTCATGGAAATGGAGACGCTACTGCAAGGCAACCTAGACAGTATTCAGGGTCTGATCGACGGCTTGGCGAAGCCGGCGCGCATCTGGCGTGCTAATAGCATCCTGGAAAAGCTGATCGGGGGCACACCGGACGGCGAGGTCGTGTCCGGCTCGCTGTACACCAAAGAATATTGGTTGGCGATCATCGAGCTGTTCGATGCGTTCCAGAAGTGGTTGCGAGAGCCGCTGCCCGGCTGCGGCTTGGAGCCGGAGAATATCGTGAGCCAGCGGGTGATCGAGGAGGCGGTATGACCATCAAACAGGCACAGCCCGATGTGCTGGCCGAACGCCAGGTCAGCGAGTAGATCACGGCGCAGCAGGCAGGGAACATCCTAACCATAACAGCAGGCGGAGCTACAAGTGGCGCAACCGACAACGGGGCGGCTTGAGTACGGGTACGGGAGCAAGCGGTGTACGAATTTATGGTTGCGTAGCTGGAGCGAGTGGAACAGTAGACGGCACACAAACCATAGCCATCCAAGCATTAGGAAATAAACTAGGATTTTTGCCGTTACCCCTGTAACTAGGCAGACCGAGCTCACTGATGAACTGACAACCATTACGTTCTCAGCGCCAGGAACGCCAGATTATGCCATTATGGATTTGACAAATTCGTCTCCATATGGATTTGTTTCTGCCAATGAGGGTCAGACAGTGCTATCTGTGATAGCCAATCTACAAACGCGAGTGCATGAGTTGGAAACCAAACTAACAGCCTATGGTCTCCTGATAGATGCTGACTAAAGAACTGAGAGTATCATACTATGGAAGCTAATATTACTACCGAACAGGCTAAAGCGGCACTAGAAGCCGCAAGGCAAGCACGCGTCAAACAATGCAATGATGAGATTCAAGCCGCGTTGCAGAAGCATCATTGTCAGCTAGAAGCCCTTTTTACCGTATCGACGCGCGGTGTACAGCCACAAATTGTGATCGTGCCCTTAGAGTAATAGCATGAAACAGCCGCGCGCGTTACTTATAGTATTTTTCGCACTAGTCATAGGATTGCTGCTGGTGGCTTATATGCAACTAAGGCGTCCTGAGCCAGAGCGGAAAATACCTGATGTACGTTATCTCAATCCGTTATTGACAACCTATCCCATCTTGGCAATCCGCGATGCTGACGCCACGCAAGCTGTGCCGCCACTACGTCCGACTCAAGATGCGCTGTATACGACTGGCGCGCGCTATCCCGTAGCACAACTATGTAATCTGGTTTATCTCTCTAATGTTTCTACTGGTAGTGGCACTTATGATTGGTCATCTATTGATGCCTGTTTCACCAATGCCGCAGAGTTTACGGTTACGCTGGCATCCGGCACAGTTGTTTCACAACCCGTGATACTAAATCTGCCACCGCAATTTATCGCATCGGGTGGCGCGGGTACTGTAGGCGATCCTTGGAGCACACTGTATGCGCCGGGTTGGCTATCCGGTTCGGCCACCACGTTCACCACCACCGCGGGCTATTATGATACCTGGGATTATAGTGACAGCGCGTTTCTAACTGCACTCACCGACTTGATTACCGCGGCAGGTGCGCGTTATAGCACTAATGGACAATTGATTGCGGTGCGCGTCAACCCCGGTTTAGAGGAAGAGAATCAGCCTAATAAGCCTCAGGGCGGTGAGTCTGCTGCCGACTTTCTCGCGCGTGCGGAAACTATAGCAAGTTGTAGCGAGTATCTCAACTTCGTGTGGACCTTGGGCGAAACTGCTTATAACGCATTTCCCAATCATCCTGTCATATTACCGGCCTCAACTGGACCTTGTGCCAGCACGGTAGCTTACTCGGACAGTTTTATACGCGACTTTTGGACTGTTACGCCCACACCGATGCCAGCGGGTATTGCCATGCATTCACTGGCGGGTGATCGCGCCGATGCGGCTGAGCCAACACAGGCGGTGCAGTGGCGCTGGAAGCAGCTTACGGCGGGCGATGATCTGAGTAGTCGCAATTATCCTGTGCTATTCGAGTTCGCCGAATCACCCAATGTGGGCTATACGGGCAGTAATTTTGCCGATGATCCCTGGCAGGCGGGCTATTGGGGCTTGTTAGCGGGCGCGGGCGCGTCAGGTGATTTTCTGGTCCGCAACTATCTCTGGAATGATTTTCGCACCGCGGCGGATTGGGAGATCGGTGACCGTTTGCACAAAGATGGGCTATGGATTGTTTTCCGCGACCTGGAATATGCAGCATTGATGTATGACAGCCTTTATGGCAATAGCGGTTATGCGGGTGATTTCAGTCGCAATGGTTATGTACTGACACCGACGGCGTTCCCGCAAGTATGTTCTGAGGCCGTTGGACCAGCAGCGGAAAACTGGCGTGCCACCGTCATCGCGCGCGCTACCACGGCTTATGCAGGTACCACGCCTGTCGCGCCCGTACCCTGTGCCTATGCTACCACTTTACCAACCCCTAAAGCCACATTACAAAGCACACCGGGCAGCGATAGTGTGGCTGAAACTAACCAGCTACAGCGGCTCTACAATCGTCAAGCGCGTCTTTTACCGGCCAGCGCCAATATGGCCATTGCGGCAGACCCTAACTGGAAATATTACAGCAGTGTTACTACGGCAACTATTACGATTAGCTATCTCGATGTCGGCACGGATTATTTCATTTTACGCTTGCGTGATGAGCTCAGTTCGCCCTACGGCGGTGTGCATCAGCGCACGATCAGTAAGAGCAATACGGGATTATGGCGACGCGTCACATGGACGGTGAGCGGTGTGGGTGGCGGCTCAACGATTACTTGTGGCTCATTTAGTGTCTTTCTGTGTATCACTAATGATAGCTCAGTTGAGTATTTGCATGATGTCTATGTTTCGTTAGCGGAGACCGCGGGCAGTGCGGCCACTCATACACCGTCTCCTACGCCATTGCCCTATAACAGTCCTACGCCTACACCAACCGGCACACGACCCAGTATTACCGTAACGGCCACACCGCCAGGCGCGCGCGCGACGCTGTGGAGTCCGATGGAAACCGCGCCGGCGGAGAACTGGACTGCGGCTACCAACCTGGCGACGGTAGTTGCCAACTGCAACACTGGCCAGTGCTGGGCATGGCTCCAAGCGTCCACGAGCGCGGAGGAACACGGCGCGCGTTGGGATGTACCTACACCATACCAATTCGGCGCCACCCCGGACGGCTCACTACATATAGCTTTCGATGTCAAGATGGTCGAGACGCCGCAACCGGGTGGCATCGTGCTGTTTCGGGCTTGGTCGGGTCTGACGTTCTATGAAACGGCCCTGGGGTACGTGCGCCGTGATACTGGCACACCGCAAGCCTGGATGTGGGAAACTGACGGTGGCGATTTTCATTGGGATATGACGGATGGCGTATGGCATCATATTGACATCTATGCCGATCAGCAATTACCAGGTTATCGGCTGACCAAAACCCCAGAACCTGGTGAGTTGCCTTATCGTCTAGCCGTAGACGGCACGCCAATCGCTACCCCGACAGGGCAAGCGCCATCCCTGGAGCGCATCTTGGCTTTGGATATCAATCGTTGGCGCTTGGGGTACGTTGAGAGCGATACCTTCGTGTATCACATGGACAATGTGCTGATCGAACAGGCGTTTTGCGATGGTGGTACATGTCCTACTGTAGCGCCACTATCTTGGACCGTCACGCCATCAGTGACACCGACCTATACACCCTCGCCGACCGCAACTACAGCGGCGACACCGACTAATACGCGTAGCCCGACGCCGTCACCGACCGCAACCAAAACCAGCACGCCCTATCCGACGCTAGTATGTCCGACCATGGCCGTTACGCCAGATGGTGATTTGACCGAATGGGCCGCCATGACACCCATGGTGCTCAACGCCAGTAGCGCGGCCTATATCGCGCCGCCAAATTGGACGCCTACGCCCACATTGACGCCCACGCCATCCAACACGCCTTATGGCGGCAGCACTTATACGCCCACGCCTACAGTAACCGGCACGCCACCTACCGCGACACCGACCACCGCGGCTACTGCGACACCCGATGCGATTGTCTGGTTGTATTGTGCTTATCCCACATCCGGGTATCTGGCATTAGCTGGTGCAGTAACCGATTATGATGTTTATACGCCAACTAATGATCTGGAATTTGGCGATACTTATGAGGTTGGTATTGATAGTCTGGCGGATTACCTGGTGCGTATTTACAAGGATGATCGTGATTTTTGGATTAGTCCCGATAATCGTATCTTAGATTATAGCCGTCCCATTTCAGTGCCATTTGCTGCCGTGGTAACCAGTGCTCACAGTTGGCGTTGGGAGGCGCTCTTACCCACTTCGCTATTGCAAAGCGGTGCGTTGACAGCAGGTAAAATTATAGGTCTCATCGTGGGCTATTATGATCGCGATAGCGCGGATGCCAGGCGTTATTACTTTACCTCACCGTGGTATAACGGCGTGATGCAATAATATTAGCAGTTATGTAGACGCAAGATATAATAATGTTTCTGACGAATAATGGCATATAGAAAATAAACCGTAACTGTCTCCTATGCGCTAGTTACGGTTTATTTGCAAAATCACTATAGGAATAGAAACTGAAAAGATAAACTGTGGCTCATGACGGTATAACAGTTACGGTTTATTTGCAAAGCAGCCATGATTTCCTGCTCCGTAGGAGCAATACATGATAGCGTCTTGGGGTAATAATGTGCCGTCCCGGCACGGGACCATAAGGGGGTATGCCCCCTAGCATGATTACGCCACTTTTAGTCTGTGTACAAGCTCATGCGCGCGCTAATGCTATGCTAAATATGCGCGAGGGACCTGGCTTGCTATTCGCCGTTGTGGGTCAATGGCAACTCAATGAACAACTTGACATATATTGCAGCGACGTGTATAATGGCGAGTGGTACTTGTGCCAGGATCGTATGACACATCAAAAAATTGCCTGGTCGCACAAGGACTATCTCATTATCGAGCAGGAGTTATGGAACACTACTCAAGCGACGCTATCTTAGATGGCATTGATACGGCGCACATCTATGCGATCATACCAGTCATTTCAGACAGCCATACGGGCTCGACAGTTGGCATTATGCCCGCCAATTGGACATTGCAGGATGGCTCTGTGAGGCAACCTAATGCCCTACAGACAATTTTACTCAAGCAGTGGCAAGATGATTGGGGTATGGTGAGAAAATTGCGTGGCATGGCTCCTATGACCTCTAGAATGATTGTGGTAGACGCGGGAGATCAGATTGACGGTGATCATCATGCGACAACCCAATTAGTGACACGCGCTATCGATGAGCAAGAGCGCATGCGCGTGGCATTATTGCGAGCGGCGTTGGACAGTTGCGGCTTCGTTTGGGGACACGATGCGCTTTATGGTATCGGAGGCACAGATGTGCATGATGGCACGGATAGCTCCAGCACAGAACGCATCATCAGAGCGTTATTGAATCGCACGGATGTGGGCGGCTCTTATGTCAAGCAAATGCTGAGGTTGCGTGTCAATGGCGTATTGTTCGAGATCGCGCATCAGGGTGTCAAGCCTGGAAGTCGGCGCTGGTCATATGGCAATCAAATGCGCAGTCATTTGACACATGAATATCTCAAACGCTTGGAAAATCATGAGCCCATGGCGCGCTATATGCTGTATGGGCATTATCATCAGTTTGAGCACGCCAGTGTCGAGAATCAACGCGGACAGGTAATCTGTGATGGTTTCGTGTTGCCGACTTATTCGTTCAAGAGCTATTATGCGCAAGCAGTCATGCCGCACGCTAAGCCTGATATCGGTATGTGGCTGGGTATTGTCTATCAAGATGGCAGTAGCACATGGCGCTGTCCGATGTTGAGCGTACAACAAGAGTCGCTAGTTGAGTGTTAGGATGCAGATTACCACTGAGCAGCTCAGGGCCGCGTTAGCCAGGTGCGCGGCGGGCCAGGTAACAACAGCCACCGCTGAGCAAGGCGCTACCATGAACGAACTGGCCACGGCCTTACAGCTCAGCCATGAAATGACATGTGATTACGTGCGTCAAGCCATTAACAACGGCACATTGCAACATGTTATGGTATGGCGCGCGACCATTGGCGGTTATCGCGCACGCACGCATGGTTATACTATGCATGTTTCCGGCACGGGGGACATAGCGGAAGAAGCGACAATTGAAGCGCTGTCATAAGCTCTCTAATCGTATCTACCGCTACTATTTGCAAACACGCGTCTTTGCTTTAGGCATTACGATGGCTCTTTTTGCCTTATGGCAGGGTATTACACGCGTTGCCATACAACATGAAATCTCAGTCGGCGTGCTGGGTAATAGCTTTTACGGTTGGCTGTTGATCGTGGCGGCGCTACTTTTGCTATTTACCTCGCTCTCCGCGCGTCTTTGCTCAACTTACCTGCGCAATTTTGCCGCGACAATTCTAAGCAGCCTCTATATCATGTTGGGTATCGATGCCTGGCGCAGCAATATGCCTTTTTCATCCGCTATGTCCCCCGTGCCCATTGTCCCGTTCCGGGACGGAACATGGTGGGACGGCACCATGGCGCTGATCTTGGCTTGTGGTCTGTTATTTTATGACGCGCTATGGAAGGCCGAGTGTCTTGATGTATAATTCACTGTACACTCTGCTACCCAACCTGATCGGTTTCATCATCGCCATCATCGCGCTAATTGTTGCGCTACGGATTAGAAAGTCACAGCCCATGTCGATTGGCACATCACATCGCATCACCGCGCTCCAACAAGAAGTGGCTAGTCTGAGAAATGAGATTGTCAAGCTGGAAGCTACTGTTACGGCACAGACCGCCGAGATCGAGCGGCTCAAGTTGGCCAATATCGCGTTAGGCAATAGTCTGGCGGATACCATGGTCAAAGCCAGGGCGTCTGATGAGCAATTACACGCCTATTTAGTCGATAGGATAGATAAGAAGGATAAGCTGGACAGCGATATGCTGGTGCTGATTGTGATGACCGCGGATGCCGACATTGATTTAGACATTACCAAGTTGCGAGCCGCGGCACAACGGGGTGGTTTTAGAATCACGCGCTTATATCCCGCCACTTTTGACGATCTGCGTCGCAAGTTGAATCGCAATCGCCAGATGGGTGATCCGATCAAATATATCCATATTGCCGCGCATATGTCACATGAGGGTATCCAACTGGATCGTCTAGTCACTGTCGCGGAGCTTAGTGAGGTGTTGGCGGATGCCGAGATTCTCGTGCTGAGTGGTTGCAGATCGGATGTGATGGGCGATTATCTTGGCGTGGTGCCGACTGTCATCAGTATGCGCGAGCAGATCAGCCATGCTGACGCCGCGGTTTTCACGCAGGTCTTCTGGGAAGAAGTCGCTAAGCACTATGGCAATGGCGCAGCGGCGCTGGAGACGACTCTGGAACGTGTGCCCACTAACGTAGCTGAGTTTGTGGAACTACATATCTAGTATGATAAGAGTAGTTATATACTAGACTTTTTTCTACTACACGACCATGAAACTGAATAACGTGGCGCGAAATATATCACCAATCTATGTTGCGCGTGGCGCAGATGAGCTACCAGGTTGCCGTATACTGAGATTCTATAATTTAGTTCTGTGTCGCATAGTAGAATGTTGCCCGCTAAAAAACTCTAGTATATATATACTATAATCTAAGACGAGATAATTCATGGCTTATGTAATGGTAATCTATCCTGATGAAGCAGCGCGCTATCCCGTGCCGCAAATAGGCGCGGTCTTTGTGGTCAGTAAATTGGCCGAGATCGAGGACGCGCATTATGGCAGCTTTGCCTATGTGAGGTTGCAGCCACTAGCGATTGAGGATGGCGCATGTATGGTATCGATCATCAAGAGCGATCATTGACATAATAACTTGACACGGTGTGGTATAATATAAGTAGGAGGGGCAACCTAAAATAGCCGAACCAACAGTTCGGTTTTGCTTTACAAGGAGTATTGAATTTGCTTATTAGCTATAAATCGGCAAGCATATGCGAGTGCTAATTACAGGTGGTACAGGCTCATTAGGCAGCCTATTAGTCGAGCACTTTATAACACGTGGAGACCAGGTAACGATCCTTTCCCGCGATCCGCATAAACAAGCCGCGCTTTTGCAACAGTATCCCCAAGTCCATGCCATCTTAGGCGATATCTGTGATGAACACGCAGTAGAACATGCCGTCAGACGCCAAGAGGTGGTGGTTCATGCAGCGGCCTTGAAACGGATTGAGCGCGGTACCACTGATCCTGAAGAGTATATTCGGGTCAATACGCTGGGCGCGCAGCAGGTACTACGCCTGGCATATCGCGCTGGTGTACAAAAGTGTTTGTTGATCTCGTCGGACAAATGCGTGGATGCCACCAGTCTTTATGGCATTACCAAAAGAGCTGCTGAATTTATTTACACCGCCTATCCGATTGGCGCGGCCTTACGTTACGGCAATGTGATGGATTCTCAAGGCTCGGTCTGGTGGGCTTGGACTGACGCGCTCCAAGCAGGACGGCTCATCAATCTGCGCGTGCCCGATCCTACACGCTTCTTTCTGCTACGCAAAGACGCGGTGCAATTGGTGCAAGAGACCTTGGATATCATGCAAGGTGGCGAAATCTTTGTGCCCCATAACCTATCAGCGGTTAGCATGGAGAGTATCGCACAGGTAGTAGTGCCAGATCGTCATTGGCTAACCAGTCCATTATTGCCCGGCGAGAAACAGCATGAGGTGCTGGTGGGCGCCAGTGAGCACGTTGTAGAGACTATTGGCAGACTGGCGCGTGTCGGACAGGGCTTGCGCACCGCTACCACGGGCTATTGTTCGCTAGACGTGCCTAGAATCAGTGGTACTGAAGCAGTGCAATTACTAATGCAAGCAACATGTTCCTAAACACTTGACATATTGTTCCGTCCCGGAACGGGACAATAGCGGAGTGTGACAAGTGAGCCATCATGATTAACACATCTTATGTTCCAGTAGCATCTGTATTTAGCAAGGATCGCCGGATGTTCGGCGGTACTTTTCCATTTACTTGCGTCTTAGAAGGAGATGGCGCGTACATTCACGGCGATGATGATCAATGGTATGTGGACTGGATCAGTGGCCTGGGCGCCAATCTGTTCGGCTATGGCTCTTATGCGCTGACTAAGCATATCGTAGACTGGCTAAAGCGCGGCTCTGGTTTTTCATTACCTTCGGTATTGGAATATCAGGCTAGTGAAAAACTGTGCAAGATGCTGTCTAACCATGTGCCAGGTTGGGCCGGCGAGCATTTGCAAGTTAGATGGGTGACTTCCGGTAGCGACGCGTGTAATGCTGCGATCAGGTTAGCAAGGGCCGCGAGTGGCAAGAAAATAGTATTGTCATGTTATTCTAGGGATACAGATGTTCTCACTAAAAATGGCTTTATTGCTATTTCGGATATTACAATGGATCATGAAATAGCGACTCTAAATAGAAATACAAATTCATTGGAATTTCATAAACCATACACAACATATAAATATCACCATTCTGGTAATATGATACATTTCAAGGGACAATGTATTGATCTACTTGTTACTCCAAACCACATGGTTTTAGCTGGAATCGGATACGAAACAATTACCAATAAGGAATTTGTTTTTAGAGAAGCTGTTGAATTTATTGATAGAATTACTGGTGTACCAATGATGCAATCCGCTGAAGATTTTATCGGATCACAAGAGGACATCGTTATACCGGAATATCCAAGATCGGAAAAGAAACTTATTGGAGAAGGACCAGTAATTACGAGATTCAACGCATTGACATTTGCTAAATTTATTGGTTGGTTTGTTACAGAGGGATACATTCAATCGCATAATAGGACTATTGAATCAAAACAACACTTAATTGGAATTCGTCAATGCAATAATACCAATATTCAAAAAATAGCTAGTATCATTAGTGATATGGGATTCGAGCCAAGAATCGTAGAGGGTGAAAGAGTATATTTTTACTCTAAAGACTTATGGTATTGGCTAAGTCAAATCGGAAAAACAAAATTCAAACATATACCAACTCAAATTAAAAATCTATCAAAAGAATGTCTTATTGCATTATTCGAAGCGGCAATAGATGGTGATGGAACTAGAAAACCAGAAACAGACGGAGCAAGAAGGTTCTATAGTACATCTAAAAAATTGATAGAAGACATTCAGGAAATATGTATAAAAATCGGACTAAAGGGAACACTTCTCGAAATCCACAATTCCAGTGGATTTTTATCAGGAGTCGGAAAGGAAAGCTTAATATATCATCTTAGCATTAGCAACGAAGTAGTTAATAGCGCACATGCAAAAATTGAACAATATGACGATGACGTTTTTTGCGTAAATGTGCCTAATCATGTTTTATTAGTTCGCAGAAACGGAAGATGCGTTTGGTCTGGTAACAGCGGTTATCATGGACAAATGGACCAGTTCATAGTTATGACTCCTCCGCATCATGGTATTCCGCATGAATGTGGCGCCTGGATGCAATCCTTTACGTGGGGTGATATGTCCAGCCTCTATAAATGGGACGGTATGGGTCTGGCCGCGGTAATTCTGGAGCAAGGCATCGTCGATCCCGATCCTGAATATTATGCTAAGCTGCGTAAATTCTGCGATAGGAATCACTGTCTATTGATCGTCGATGAAGTGGTCACGGGCTTGCGCTATGGTTTGGGTGGCGCGTGTGAGAAGTATCAGATCTATCCCGATCTAATCTGCATGGGCAAGGGTTTGACTGCTGGTAATGCGCTAGCGGCGCTAGTGGGTCCTAAAGCGTATCTAGACTGGTTTGCACGTACCGATCCGGTGTTTATCTCTTCTACCAATGCCGGTAATACCGCGGGTCTAGCCGCTGTCGATTGGATTATTGACAATTTCGACCAGAGTGCGGTAGCATATATCGAACGCTTGGGCGCGCGGCTGCTGACGGGTCTGAATCGCGTAGGGATGCCGACGATTGGACATCCCGCGCGTTCTGTGTTAGACTTCAAGGATGATTATCAAAAGGGCTATTTTATTACCAGAATGGCGCAACGTGGTATCATCATGAATCGACCTAACTTCCCTACCCTGTCGCATGTGGTAAGTTTGGTAGAGCGCACGATTGCAGCAGCGGCAGAGGTGGTCAAGGAAATGCAACAGTTGGGCGAAGAAGGCGTGAGGATTCACATCGCTGAAGAGGACTTGCCCATGATATTGTTTAGGAACAGATGAAAATTATAGAAGAAGTAGCTTTCGACAAAATCCATAAAACTCTTATAGAGGGCAGCGGTACCACCTCTGTGAAAATATCAGATAAGCAGCGCACATATATTTGTGTGGGTTGTAATTTGACGTTTTATTCCAGTGGTATGATTATGCATGCGCTGTGCGATACATGTTGGGCAGAATTCAATCCATGGGTTTTTGAACAGCGCACGCTAGGACATGATTTTAGTGTAAATGATTGGTTGGCAATGAGGCGCTGTTCGGGAATTGCTGACTAATGTATGAATACAAATCCGTGGTTATTATGGACGTGGCTAATCATATCGACGATAAGGTAGCTACATGGCTAAACGCCTGTGCCACTACAGGCTGGCATCTGGTTAGCGCCGCGCTTGATCGCAACGGCAAGCAGATTACTACGCTATTGATCGTGGAGCGCGTAACTAGCAATCGCCACGCGCATGGCGCATAGCGAACATGTATTCCTGCTCCGCAGAAGCAATCATGACGGTAGCGCCTATTGTAACTGGAGGGGTGATAGGGGCGGCACGCCCTTATGGCGCGATGCATGATATGGCTAGTCTCAAACATGCGCAGCGTTCCGCTATGTTTCCGTATTGTTCCGGCTAGGGTCCCGTTTCAGCATTGTTCCGTTAGAG
>Ga0208958_1003455_pt1 | contig 12259 bp, 16 predicted proteins | sample RifOxyB1_FD_184032 | JGI IMG/M metagenome (GOLD analysis project Ga0208958, IMG submission 184032) | Soil microbial communities from Rifle, Colorado - Rifle Oxygen_injection B1 (SPAdes) | ecosystem: Environmental > Terrestrial > Deep subsurface > Rock core/Sediment | place: Rifle, Colorado...
TGCAAACCTTTCTTCAAAAGACAAATGACGATATTTCTTTTTCATGACAATTAAAATTAAATTTTTGCTAAAAACTAATTATAACTGTCCTACTTCAAAGGTATCTGGGGGACACCATGTTTATATTTTTTGGTTTGCTGATTCTCGTCATCGGAGCGTTTATCCAGAACGCCCCACCGTGGATGATCGACGTCGCGCTCGGCGCGATACTGCTCCAGATTATCTGGAGCGAAGTGATTAAACCCCTTCGTTCAGCCTTTTCGAGCTACCAGCCCACTGACACTACTGGTCCAGGCGAGGGTGTCCAGAGCAACGGGAAGCCACCTCTGGCGTGGGGCGAGATCGATCCCATCGAAAAAGACGAGGATACAAAATGAGAGGCGATTTTTATGGCCGTCGAGGAAACTCGGCGGCCAATTTGTTTATATTTATTGATAGAAGTAACAAAAACTAAGGGTTATGTATAGAGCGCAACTAGAGCGGTTTGAGATGCCATAGTCGAAATCAATCAAAGGTAAAAAGTGATTGAGTATTCAATCAAATCTTGACGAAAGTGTCCGTGGCTAAAATACATCGTAGTTACCCCAGCGTGTGCGAATACGCACACGCTTTACCCTCTCATGCGTGCAAAAGACGCTCCCTTAAATTTTTATAGACAAAACATCTATATGTTCTTTCAATTTCCTGAATCCAGCAAGAGATTTGGCATGACATTTTTCCCATCGCATTCCTGAATTGCACACGGGACATTTATTTCTACCTTTAATTTTTTTCTGCCTCAACCGCTCTCTATAAAAGTTAAAGTTTGAATGACTTCTGTTACAAAACTTTTCAATAGCATCAAGTATCATTTCAATATTTTCTTTTGTTGGCTCATATTCTAGATAAGACTCTAAAATTCCAGCCATACCATGCCCATATTCTCCCCACGGCCATTTTTCAAAATCTCTGAAATAACTCTGTGCGTAGAAGAACGGTATAACGAGATTATTAAAAAAATCTGGGATATTGAACCCGTTTGGTAAGTAGACTGCTTCTTTAGTATTAAGACATAAACAAGCGGAACCTGTTGGATTTATGTGAAAATCTATTAATTTTATATTTTTTTGCTTTGACAGAGCTTCAATGTGACCGCTTTCTTCGAAAACTTGTGGAAGATTAGAATACTCGCTTGGTTTAAATAGAATCTTGATTTTATATTTATCCTGAATTCGATATCCTTCTCTAAGGTGTTCAGATGTTGGCTTTATTATGTATAAACCACTTGTATCAGAAAAAACCATATCAAAAATCAATAATCCTTTTATAGATAAAGTACCGTCATCTTCCGTCTCTACTCCAAGTTCTGGATAATTTACGAGAAGCCAACTTTCGCCATCTTTTTCTATACCGATGTTAAGCATTTGACCAGGGTTGAGCAGGTGGTCTATTTACAACAACTGGGCCAGTTGAAGGAGTTTGCGGTTGTGGACGGACAAGAACACTTCCTCCATTATCATTACTACTCTCGTCTTTCAATTCTTTTTCCCCTGCATAAGTTTCTCTAGTTTTGAAAGCCTCCTCAACCCACTTGCCTAAACTAGTTATTCCATCACCTGAAACCCAATCGTATATCTTATAAATGGATGAAAGAGAAGTCCCGTCTTTAAGATGGATACTATCAAAAGGGTTAGAACCAGGAACATCTGTTTTACCATCCAAATTCTTTACATTATGAATGAGGACTCCAACAAGGCCATTTCCGCGTTTCCAACTTTCACGAATCTCATAATTAATCCACTCGCGATCGGCAGTTTCAGCCCCTATGAGAACAGCTGTGACAGAAGTGTACTGAAGTTGCTCATTTATCCATTTTTTGATTGCTTCTTTCCCTCCTCTTTCTACCTTTTCCCATTCAACACTATCAATCACACCATACTCATCTTCGTCAGCAAGGGCGTGACTGTTTCTTACTTGTGCTGCACGCTGAGAATCACGTTTATAATTGAAACTGTAAAATACTTTTCTTGCCATATATTTATAAGATTAAAATAATAATTAAATGAACCGCTAATAAACCTCCGTAAAACACCAACAGTGTCGTCGAGAATGAACAGTCAAACTAATCTTCTGCATTTTCGCATTTTTCTGTTTTCATAGAAAAGTCAATTTCACTTTCTTTTTTATGTCTTGTGTGTTCATGAAGTTCTCTGAAGAGTTTTTCCTGGTGTAAGTAGTATCCATCAAGTATCCAGAAGAAAAACAAAACGGAAAGAGAGATAAAAATATACCGACAATCTAATTCCTTGAAACCGAAGGCAAGTAAGCCACCAACAACAGTTATGGCCCAGCCTTTCAGTAGAAAGGAGTTATTTGCCATTCTGTTTATGGTTATCTGTATGAATTCAAGATGTTTTATTTTTGCCTCCATATTGAGTTGGGGATAACTCCCTTGTTATGTCTAACATTAGGTATTATACTTTAGGTATGCAAAATAAGTCAAGTCTAGGAATAGGAAAACCATCAAAACGACAAGCAGAGGTACTCCAATTTATTAGCGAGTTTCGTAAAAAGAAAGGTTACACCTCTTCCCTGGGAGAGATTGCGGAGCATTTTGGTATTTCTATACCAACAACTCACCAGCACGTTTCTTATTTGAGAAGAAAGAATCTGCTTACAAGTGAAAAAGGTAAGCAACGTTCAATCCAAGTGCTAAATGATCATAAATTTGGAACTATTGAGATCCCATTAATGGGGCTTATTGCCGCAGGTGGACCCATTGAAGCAATTAGAGATCCTCGTCCTATTGAAGTCCCTAGAAATATGATTTCTACTGGAGCGAATTTCTACGCTTTGAAAATTGCAGGTACAAGCATGATTGAAGACGGCATTTTCGATGGAGATATTATTGTGGTACGAGAACAATCTACAGTTGATGATGGTGAAAAAGCAGTTGCCTATCTTCCAGACAAAGACACGGTGACTCTCAAAAGAATTTATCACGAGAAAAACCAAATTAAGCTTGTACCCGCAAACAAAAAAATGGAGCCTTTCTACGAAACAAATGTAGAAATACAGGGTAAAGTTGTTGGGGTTCTTAGGAAAGAAAGTTAATAAATGATAAAATTAATTAAGGATTTATGAAAAAAAAGGAAATCAAATTTAAATTAGCAGAATTATTTTCTGGTCCCGGCGGGCTTGCTTTAGGTGCAATTCGATCTTTTGCTGAAAATGAAAACGCTATCTACAGTATCGAACCAGTCTGGGCAAATGATTATGATATTGATACCTGTAGAACATACGCCCGCAATATTCACAATGGAAATGACAAAAATGTTATATGTTCTGCAGTTCAAGATATAGATTTCGAAAAAGTACCAAAATTTGATGTACTTGCTTTTGGTTTTCCTTGTAATGATTTTAGTGTTGTTGGGGAACAAAAGGGATTTGATGGAAAATTTGGACCTCTCTACTCTCATGGAGTTAGGGCGATAAATACACATAATCCAAAATGGTTCATTGCAGAAAATGTGAGTGGCTTGCAAAGTGCAAACGGTGGAAACGCTTTCAAACAAATTTTAAAAGATCTAGGTGAGGCCGGTAAAGGCTATGTGCTAACTCCGCATTTATACAAATTTGAAGAATATGGAGTACCACAACAAAGACACCGAATTGTTATCATTGGTATAAGAAAAGATTTGGGCTTGAGATTCAAGGTTCCCGCTCCGACCACAAAATATAATTTTGTAAGTGCACGCGAAGCGATAGAAAATCCTCGAATATCAGACGACGCCAAAAATCACGAACTTACTAAGCAATCCACGAGTGTTGTTGAACGATTAAAATTTATTCCGGCCGGTGAAAATGCTTGGTATGAGGGAATTCCTCAGCATTTGAGACTAAATGTAAAAGGTGCTCGGATGAGTCAAATTTATAAACGACTGGACCCCCAAAGACCATCCTACACGATCACTGGAAGCGGAGGAGGTGGAACACATGTTTATCACTGGTCAGAACATAGAGCACTCACAAACCGAGAAAGAGCTAGATTACAATCCTTCCCTGATAATTTCATATTTGAAGGTTCCAAAGAAAGTGCAAGAAAACAAATTGGTATGGCAGTGCCTCCTGTTGGTGCGCAAGCTGTGATTTCTGCGGTATTAAAAACTTTTGCGGGAATTCCTTATGAATTTGTTGAATCAAAAATGACCAACGGAGAGGCTAACGCACAAGATATAGCAAGTCTATTCAATGAAATTGAAGTTAAGACTACAATTGCTTTATAAGATTCTCCCAATCTTTTTTTGATTTTCTTAATAGTCCAGATTCTTTAACAAATCGAATACCATCAAATTCTTGCCCAGGAATTGATTTAGTTTCTCTCAAGTCAGTGTAATGACACCAGCCAACAACCTCACAGGGTATATTTATAAAATCTGGCATCAAATCTTTGTATTTTGAATAATGAGGCTTGTCTTTCACAACTTCGTTTACCTCTTCTTTTGTAAGTCTTAAAAGATGATCATCTGGAATATTTGGGCGACAGTATATATAAATATCTGATCTACGTTCTTTTATACGTATTTCATTTTCTCCAAGTACTAGAAAAGCACTTTTTGGTTTAGATGATTTTATACCAATACCTATCTTAGGCGTCCTCATTTTTCCATTTTCCTTAAAGGCCGTGATATCTTGCAAAACAATCTTATCGCGAATATCAAAATCAAGTTCAACGTCCACCTTAAATTCTCTCTTCAAGAATTTCTTTACAGCAACTTCCCCGAGTTGCCCTTTGACCCAATTTGTTATTTTCTGTCCAAACTCTCTCTGACGTCCTGTTCCAAAGTCTGACTGTACATAATTGCGAAAATGTTGAGCGAGAGCAAAATCCAAACACAAAGCATAATCGTCCTTGGTTAAATCAACAGTTCTCCATGCTATTCCGTCCTTCCATTTTCGTAAAACGTCTTCGTCAAAATAAAAACGTCCCCTACCCCCATTTCGGTCAATACAAGGAAATTCAAATGCATTTTTGAAATAGTTATCAAAAGTCTTGTCATCAATACCAAGAAATTTAGTGGCGTCTTTTTTAGTTAATAATTTTGACATTTTCTTTATTTAACTCAAAAACTCTCTTAAGTCAGTTCAAACTCTATAATCTGGCGGAAGGTGTGGGATTCGAACCCACGGGCCCCTTTAAGGAGGCCACGGTTTAGCAAACCGTTCCGTTAACCGCTCCGGCAACCTTCCAATGACTATTATTCTTGCACGAAATTAACCTTTTATCAAAGTTGTAGAATTTTTTAAAAGCGAAAGACCAGTGGCGCGTGGGCGCGACTGGTCTTGATTAGGAGATGCCCTAGCTTGTCAGAGAAAATTCATAAGTTCTGACATGGTCACAGAGGCGGAGTATATCGAGAATCTGGGCAATCAATTCAGGGTTCAGGACCTTTGATTGATCAATGTCTCGCACATCCGGATTAAGATCCTGACAAGGAATACTCACCGGATTCTCAAGTTCCTTCATGCAAATTGCCACAATTGTTTCCAGCACCTTCTTGAGTCCTAGAACAGCCTCCTCCTTGTTTTCGGCAAAACCGCAGGTATCAAGAAGAAGTTTGCCGTGATAACCCGGGCCGCGGGCAATAGTAAAGCCCCATTTCTCACCGTCCATTCCCACCAAAATCACCAAATCTCTTGGGTTGGTGAAAATTTCAAGAGATGTACGCATTGTAAGTGCCATAATTTCTTCTCCCTTTCCACCACCATACTATCTAAACCATTCCAAATTGCAAGAAAAGGTGTGTTAAAATAGTTTTATGTTTAACAATTTGTTTATTTTTATTGTCGCTCTTTTTATTGTCGTCAGGGGGGCAACTTACGCTTCACGGTACGCGATCAGTCTAGCCGAAAGTTTCAATTTATCTAAATACACCATCGGTTTTATTATCGTCGCTGTGATTTCGGTCCTTCCGGAAACATTTATTGCTATAAATTCAGCTCTTGAAGGCATCCCCTCTTTTGGTCTCGGCACACTCTTTGGTTCCAATATCGCCGACCTAACTTTAATTTTTGCCATTATTGTATTTTTGACGGGCAGAAGTTTAAAAATAGAAAGTAAAATATTAAAAAATCATGTGGTTTTCCCTTTTGTTTTGTTGTTGCCCATAGTACTCGGACTAAACGGACATTTTTCTCGGCTTGAAGGTTTGGCCCTCATCATAGCCGGCGGTGTTTTTTATTATATGGCTCTCAGAGATGGCACTAGTCACGCAATCACCCCAGCCGACCAGACCAATCGCTCCAAAAGTTTTTCACTATTGCTAGTCAGCATGGTGGTGCTCCTCGTATCTTCACACTTTGTAGTAACCTCAGCCACTGATTTGGCCGCTTATTTAGGCATCAATCCCATCATTATTGGTATGTTTGTGGTTAGTCTCGGGACGACAATGCCAGAATTATTTTTCTCATTAAAATCAGTTATGAAAAAAGATGATTCTCTGGCGGTAGGAGACATTTTGGGCACCGTCCTTGCCGATGCCACTATCGTAGTCGGTATACTAGCACTCATTAATCCTTTTTATTTCCCTGTGAAAATTGTTTATGTAACTGGCGTCTTTATGGTTATCGCTTCCCTCATTTTGTTTAGACTTATGAAAACTGGGCATGCCCTGACCCGAACCGAGGCATATCTCCTATTAGCATTTTGGTTGTTTTTTGTGCTGGTAGAGTATATTGTTAATGTAACAATATGAACAACAAAATATTTGTCCTTATATTTATAATCGTAGTATTTATTCTCGGCGGGTTGCTTTACATTTACAACCCTGACCCTGTTGAATACAAAAATCCTAATGAAATAGAGCCCGTGGCCTGTACTATGGAGGCCAAACTTTGCCCTGACGGTAGCTATGTCGGCCGCAGTGGCCCCAATTGTGAATTTGCCGAATGCCCAGCGCCACTTTTTGAAGACGGAACAGTGTTTGAAGATGGTACCATATAATAACCCCTCCCAACCCTCCCCTTAAATTAAGGGGAGGGCGACGCGTAGCGCGGGGTGGGGTTAGAAAAACAAAATGATTAAAGCAAATACCCCTCTCGAATCAATCCACCGACTTTCACTTTTTCAAAAAGGAGCGCTAAATAAAATGCGTCTCAAAACTGCTGGAGACCTTTTGAAGCATTTCCCCACCCGATACGGTGAGGCGGGAGATGTGAAATCAATAGAATATTTAAATGCCGGAGAAAATGCCGTCGTCTTTGGCAAAATATTTAAATTAAAAACAGCCAAAACTTTCAAATCAAGAGTGGCTATTTCAACTGCCGAAATTGAGGATTCTACTGGGAAAATAAAGCTCATTTGGTTCTCCCAGCCTTACATAGCCAAAATGTATTTTGAAGGAAATCTTGTAAGAATTGAAGGTCGAGTGAGTCAAAAACGAACGAAGATCCCGAGCGAAGTCGAGGGAGAATTATTTTTTTCAAACCCTAAAATAGAAAAAGTGTCTGAAATTCCCGAGGGCACCAGCGATTCACTTTTTACCGGCGAAGAAAATTTTAATCTCACCCCAATATATCCCGAGAGTCGCGGCATTTCTTCCAATTGGCTTTATCACGCCATCCAAAAAATATTTTCTTCCCAGATTTTAGATGAAATGGAAGATCCGATTCCAAAAGAAATTTTAAAAAAGTACAGTTTACCATCTCTCAAAACTGCTCTCATTTGGATACACGCTCCCCGTAAAAAAGAGGATGCAGAAATAGCTAGGAAGAGATTTGCCTTTGAAGAAATATTTTTCATTCAGCTTGACCGCCAGAAGGAAAAGTTTATTGCCCAAAAAGAAAAATCATTTTTAATTTCAAAGAAAGATGAAGAAATTAATGACTTTATAGATACCTTCCCCTTTCCCTTAACTGGCGCGCAGAAAAAATCAATTGACAGTATCCTCGGTGACTTCAAAACCGGCCACCCTATGTCGCGACTTTTAGAGGGGGATGTGGGCTCTGGCAAAACGGCGGTAGCCGCGACCACAAGTTTTGCCGCCGTGACCACAACCCCTCCTAATAGAGAATTTGGCAATTTGCAAGTTGCTTATATGGCCCCTACCGAAATATTGGCCGAGCAACATTTTGAATCATTTATAGAATATTTTGCTAAATATAAAATTGCGGTCGGGCTCATAACTGGAAGTGGCGCCAAAAAATTCCCTTCCAAGACAAACAAAGAAAAGTGGACCAAAATATCAAAACCTCAACTTCTAAAATGGGTTGCAAACGGTGAAATACCTATTTTGATAGGCACTCACGCTCTTATTCAAAAAACAGTTCAGTTCAAAAATCTGGCTCTTATAATAATTGACGAGCAACACAGGTTTGGTGTTAAACAAAGGATGCAACTTCGTCGCAAACATGATATCGCTCCGCATTTGTTATCGATGACAGCTACCCCTATCCCTCGCACCCTAGCTCTCACTATTTTTGGTGACCTTGATTTGTCTTTGCTTGATGAGTTGCCTCCAGGGAGACAAATACCTGAAACCAAAATTGTTTTGCCTCACGAAAGAGAAGAAATTTATGAAAGAGTGAGAGCAGAATTAAAAACTGGACGACAGGTTTTTGTTATTTGCCCTCGCGTCAATGACCCAGATCCAGATAAAGAAAATACTATTAACGCCAAATCGGTAAAATCTGAAACTGAAAGGTTGCAAAAAAAAGTTTTTCCGGAATACAAAGTCGGAGCAATCACTGGCAAACTGAAGCCTGCAGAAAAAGAGAGGGTTATGCGTGATTTTAAAGATAAAAAAATGGATATTTTGGTTGCCACCTCAGTCGTTGAAGTCGGTGTAAATGTGCCCAACGCGACAGTAATCATTATTGAAAATGCTGAGAGGTTTGGCTTAGCCCAACTCCACCAACTCCGCGGCAGAGTCCTCCGTAGTTCTCACAAACCTTATTGTTTTGTTTTTGCTGATAGTAAATCCCAAAAAACGATCTCTCGTCTCAAATCTTTTACCACCGTTCACAACGGTTTTGAACTGGCCGAAGCTGACTTGCAACAGAGAGGCTCGGGCGATCTAGCTGGTGCCAAGCAGTGGGGCGTCTCAGATTTGGCGATGGAGGCTCTTAAGAATATCAAAATGGTAGAAGCCGCTCGTACCGAAGCCCGTGCATTAATTACAAAAGATTTTGAACTTAAAAAGCACCCCCTTCTCGCCCATCACTTATCTTCAAAAGCAGTGGTGCATATGGAGTAAAATACCAAAACAAAAGGCGGAAACGGGATAACAATCCTCGTTTCCGCCCGGTACCAATTTAGGCTGTTGCGATTGACAAAGTCGGCTGCTTGTCTGCCGCCCCCTGACAGTCCACACAACGTGGAGCCCAAGGCACCGCCTTGAGACGCTTCGGAGAAATATTTTCTTCACAATCAATGCAAACACCAAACGTCCCATCCCTTAGACGCTGTAGTGCCGCCTCTATTTGATGCAACTTTGTGGTGCTTGAATCCAAGGTTCTCATTTCCAGTTCCTGCATTCCAGTAAACTGGGTCTGATCAGCCAGATCCGAGCTGTTTTGAATGGGAATGATCACTTCTTTACCACTAGCGATCATTTGTTTCAGCTCAGCCGCCTTTTCTTCAAGAACTTCTATGTATCTGTCCAACTCAGCAATCGTCATAAACACACATCCTTTCCTAAAATAAATAGTAGGATAAATAGAGATAAAAAGCAACTTTGTGCGTTTATTTTACCAAATCCGAACCTATTTTCAAAATCGGTAATGTATCGCACGCGCGGAGCGCGTGGTGGCTTGAAACTAAATCGTACGCTCCACGAAAGCCCCGCCACCGCCTCGCTTCACTCGGCAACCCCAAAAAGAAAAAATGTTCCTTGCTTTTCGGATTTCGCGGGGATGGATTTTTTCTAAAACGGAAAGGACATTTTTCTTTTTGGGGTTATGCCCTCCAAGTATTCGGGCAGTGTGGCGGGGCTTCAATTCGGACTCGGTTTTGCGAAAACTATTTTCTGGGGATTTGGATTTTCGCAAAACCGAGACTAATTTGTTTTTTGCATTTTGTCCGCGCGGAGGGGGGGTCTGGGGAGGAATCCGCGCGGGCTTTGGTTTTTTAAATTTCCGAACAAAGATAAAAAATGGTAAAATACAATTATGGTATATATAAAGAAAGAAATATCAATTTTCAAATAAAATGAGTAATTACTTTTTTCCAATATTTTTAGCAACAATTATAATTACGCGTGTATTTATTTTTGTTTATCCAATTCCCGCACCTACTTTTGGAAAGTTTAGAACGCATCACTACATGTATGGCTTGGTGTGCATACTCGTTGGATTATTCTTTCACTCAATCATGATATATGCCATAGGTCTTGGTTTATTTGTAGATGAGCTGACTTATCTTTTAATGCGTGGCAAAAATCACAAAGATAATTATTCCAAAATATCTTTACTTGGAACTTTATTTTTTGTGATAATAGTTTTTATTTTCGAGAAATATTTGTTATTTTTCTAAACATTTTATGAATACTTTAAATAATAAAATACCTACTTCAAAAGAAATTGTCGACTATTACGATTTTAGTAAATTTGATTATCAACTTTACAATTTTGCCTTCTCCAACATTTCAATGCACTTTGGATTATGGGATGAAACGACTCATAATCATAGAGAAGCTCTTTTAAATGAAAACAAAATTTTATCACAATTAGTAAATATAACTGCAAACGATTATGTGATTGATTTGGGTTGTGGTTATGGCACTACTGCGATTTGGCTTGCAAAAAATATCGGATGTCGTGTAGTCGGTATAACGATTAGTGAGAAGCAAGTTTTAGAAGCAAAGAAAGAAGCAGAAAAACAAGGAGTGAGTCACCTTACTGATTTTTTGGTAATGGATTTTCACAAAACAAATTTTAGCGACAATCATTTTGATGTAGCGATAGCGATTGAAAGTATTGCTCATTCAACAGAAAAATCAAAAGTGCTTAAGGAAATTTATCGGATTTTAAAACCCAACGGAAGACTCGCTATCGCTGACGGATATTTTGCAAAGAATAAAAACTCACTTACTCCACGCGAACAGGAAATCGCTCAAATTTGTTTTGAGGGCGTTCATGTCCCGCCTTTAGCTGAAAAACAAGAGTTTGAAAATTGGCTCAAAGAAAATGTTTTTATTGAAATAAAATGGTATGACAAAACCAAAAATATTTTGAAAATATCCAAAAAAATAAGTGATTTTGCAAAACTAATTCTGCCAATCTCAAAAATTTTAGGATTTTTTGGTTTTCGTTCCTTAAGTATTTCTCACACAAAAGCATTTATCAATCAATATTACGCGTGGCGTGAAGGTCTTGGAGTTATGGAATTTTTTGTGCAAAGAAATAACATATGTGATATTGAGTACATTTCAAGTAATTTTGTTTAAAGAACCCATTTCGTGATAGTATAAATTCGGATTCTCAAACCCCAACAAAAAGGAGGATGTCATGCAATGGCTTAATGCAATACGTCCCCTTTGCGGGACATCAACGGCTCTTTTGGTAATCTCTGGCTTTCGCCATGGACACCAACCAATCAACTGGAGTGTTGTCGTTGCCGTGTTCTTTCTAACTTCCATGGCAATGCTTTGGAATGACTATCACGACAGAGAACTCGACAAAGCCAAGGGACGTTTCTTGGCAAGTCATCATCCGGTCTGGTTTCTGCGATACGCGTTAGCGTTTGCAGTGATTAGTTTTGGACTCTCGGTCTTGGTGTGGTTCCACAATCCGTCGTTCGGAATGCTTTGTATGGGTATGTGGATTACGTCCATTGCCTACAACAAAGCACAACACAACCCAGTCGCAAAGAATGTGATTGTGAGCCTGAATGTTGCGGCAACAGTCATGTTTCCTTTGCTCCTTGACGGCAAAATTCTTGTGCTGTGGCTCATGGCGGGCTCTATCGTCATGATTATAAGCGCAAGGGAATTTGTGAAAGATGTCGAGGATATGGAAGTTGATCGTGGCAAGAAATTAACACTGGCGTTGGTCATAAACAGTAGAATCGAGAAAATTTCAGCATCGCGCTGGAAAAACTTCTTGACTCTGCTGTTGGTGGCTTTAATGTTCTAGTGAATCAAGGACTGGAGAGAAAGCGCTGGTGCGTTTCTACCAGTCCTTTCTCTTTTTTAATGTTCGGAAATTTAAAAAACCAAAGCCCGCGCGGATTCCTCCCCAGACCCCCCCTCCGCGCGGACAAAATGCAAAAAACAAATTAGTC
>Ga0208958_1003457_pt1 | contig 12257 bp, 14 predicted proteins | sample RifOxyB1_FD_184032 | JGI IMG/M metagenome (GOLD analysis project Ga0208958, IMG submission 184032) | Soil microbial communities from Rifle, Colorado - Rifle Oxygen_injection B1 (SPAdes) | ecosystem: Environmental > Terrestrial > Deep subsurface > Rock core/Sediment | place: Rifle, Colorado...
GTTTAATACGTCTCTGCCTCTTAATTTTGGCGCAATAATTTCATTCACATTTTTAATTGCAACCAAAACTCCTTTCCCATCCGCGTCCCTTAATTCCAAAGCTTCATTTTTCCCAGTTGAAACTCCGCTCGGCACGCAAGCAAAAAACTCCCCTTTGTCGGTTTCCACAAAACATTCAATGGTTGACTTCCCCCTTGAATCTTTTATCTCCTTTGCAATTATGCTCTTTATTTTAGACATTTTGGGTTTTTTTAATGTATTCGTAGGCCGATAGGGCGGATTTGGCGCCTTCGCCGGCGGAAATTATTATTTGTTTGTGTTTTTCCTGGTTGCAATCCCCCGCGGCAAATAATCCGGGCGTTTTTGTTTCCAGATTTTCCAAATTTACGTTTATTTCTCCTCTGTGAGTAAAATCCACCAATCCGTCCAAATAATTTGTTTCTGGTTTATAACCTATTTCCACAAAAACCCCGCTGACGCTTAATTTTTGTTCCCCGTCCGGGCTTTCATAAATTATTTCATTTACAAAATTATCTCCAACAATTTTTTTTACCTTGGCATTTGTAATAACCTTAACTTTTCCCGACCTCATCACAAGTTCCTGGTTTTCCTTGTCGGCTTTTGGCTCTTTGCCAAATTCCAAAATATAAATTTCTTTCACATAATTTGATAAAAACAGCGCGGTTTCAAAACCGGAATTTCCTCCTCCCACAACAGCCACAGTTTTGTCGCGGAAAACCGGCCCGTCGCACAGTGCGCAATAGCTGACACCTTTTCCAATAAATCTGTCCTCGCCCTCCACATCCAGCTTTTTTGGTTCGGCTCCCGAGGTTGCAATTACCGCCAAAGATTCATATTCTCCTGTATCAGTTTTAATTTTAAAAACATTGCCTTCTTTTGTTACTTCTTTTACCTTTTCTAGGGCAATTTCTGCATTATTTTCTTTAAGCTGCTGCTCCAATAATCCGGCAAGTTCAATTCCGGAGATTTTTTTAAATCCTGGATAATTTTCAATATCAACCGATTTTTTTGCAAGCTGACCGCCAACATCTTTTGAAATTATCAAAGTTTTTAATTTTTGCCGGGCAGCATAAATGCCGGCAGATGCCCCGGCTGGCCCCGCGCCAATAATTATTAGGTCGTATGTCATACAATATTAATGCGTTTATTTTTTAGAAACGACTGGATATTTAAAATTGTGGTATCCAATATCCTTGTTATTGCTTCTCTTGAGTTAAATGCGTTGTGGGGAGTGATAATAACATTTTTTTGCCTGATTAAAATGTGGTTTTGCAATATTGTTTTAATATCGCTGGTATTAGGAAATACCCTTGACAGCAATTGCGATTCTTCTTTGATAAAACCTTCTTCCTCAAGCACATCCAAGCCTGCGCCCGCCAATATTCCATCTCCAAGCGCTTTTGCCAAAGCCGACGTTTCTATTAACCCCCCACGCGCAGTATTTATAAGATAAGCCCCTTTTTTAATTAAATTTATATTTTGCAAACTAATTAAATGGCGCGTTTTTTCGTTGTACGGAACGTGCAAGGTTATAATATCGGAACCAGAAAGCAAATCTTCAAAGCCCGCATATTTAAAATTAAATTTTTTAGCAAGTTTTTTGTCTTCCCTAACGTCAAAAGCCAGCACATTCATTTCAAATCCGTTTGCAATTCTGGCAACATGCTCTCCAATATGGCCCATTCCCACAATGCCGATTGTTTTTCCTTTTAAATCAAATCCCATAAGCCCCTGCAAGGAAAAATCCCCTGTTTCTTTTACCCTGTCTATAGAATCAAATATCTTTCTGGACAATGCCAATATTAAAGCAAAAGTGTGTTCAGCAACTGTGTTTTCTCCATAAAAAGGCACGTTGCTCACGGAAATATTTTTTTCTTTTGCGGTTTTTATATCAATATGGTCAAAACCAGTGGATCTTGTTGCTATCATTTTAAGGCCTGGCAAGTTTTCAATGGCGGTTTTATCCAGGCTTGAATAAATAAATGGCGAAACAATTTCAAAGCCCTTGGCTGATTCTATGTTTTTTGCAGAAAGCGGCTCTGGAAAAAAACTTGCCAAAGGCAGGGAAAGCTCTTTAAATTTTTTTTCTATATATTCTTTTTCCCAATCTTCTGTTTCAAAAAATGCAATTTTAATATCAGCCATTGTTTCCTATTTTATTGTTTTTAAGTATTGCTTTACTTCGTCCTTATATCTCTTGTCCCTCATAGCCATATATAAGAATGACTTTATCCATTTCAATTTGTCCCCGCACTCAAGCCACTCGCCCTTTAATTCATAGCCATAAATTGTTTTTCCCTCGTCAAGCATCTTGTCAAACACCTCTGCAAGAATAATTTCTCCTTTCTTGCCCGGCTTTGCTTTTTTTAAATAATCAAAAACCTCAGGGGTTAAGATGTGTTTGCCCACAATTACAAAATCTGAGGAAATTTCATTGGGTTGTGGCTTCTCAATTATTTTTTTTATTTTATAAAGATTATTTGCTATCTTTTCAACAGCAACCGATCCGTATGCCGGTATTTTTTCTCTTGGCAACCTCTTAAGCCCAACAACGGGGGCGCCACATGTTTTAAATATGTTAACCAGTTGCAATAAGGCCGGGGTTTCCGAATCAAACACATCGTCGCCAAAAGAATTTGCCACGGCTTCGTTTTTAACGTATTTTGCCCCCTGTAAAATGGCGTGGCCGTCGCCGCCAGGAACTTTTTGCACAACAAAAGAAAATTTGATTCCGGAAAACATCGCTTCAAAATCCTTTAATTCCTTTAATAAAGCTTCTTTTTTTCTTTTAACCAAAATTTTCTCAATTTCCAGGTCCGGCTTAAAAAAATTAAGTATGACTTTCTGCTTCGGGCTTATAATAAAAATTATCTCGTCTATCCCCGAATTTTTTACCTCTTCTACAATATATTGGATTGCCGGCTTATCCAACAAAGGCATAAACTCTTTTGACAAAACTTTTGAGATTGGCAAAAACCTGGTGCCCATGCCCGCAATTGGAATAATCGCCTTTTTTACTTCTAATCTGTTCTCCATAACTTTTTACCGTTTATTTTATTTGTTGTATTTGACTTTTCTCAAAAACGCGGGAATCTCCCACTCTTTTTCCTGTGCCTCGCGTTTTTTTTCCTCCAATTCTTCCGCCTTCTTAATTTCCAGTCCGCTTCGCCTTATTGCTGTTTTTGCGGACAGAGATTGAGTTTCAACAATGCTCAATTTATTCTCGTCAACGACCGCCAAGCCGGAGGCTGACGCTTGAAAAATTGGAATAAAAGAAACAGGCTCCTTCTCTGGGTTTTTTTTCTCAATTTTTTCCTTAGGCTTTTTTGTAATTTTGGGCTTCTTGTTTTTGGGTTTTTTTAGTCTTGGCTTCTTTATTTTTTTTGCTCCCTTATTTTCTTTGACGAGATTTTGGACTATTTTTCTCTCCACAACTTTTTCCACTTTTACTGTTTCCTTTATAATTTCGGGTTTAGGGTCTGGAATTTCTGTCTTACTTCCCCCTCCGGTCATCAAAATGGTTGTTTTTATTTTGTTATTCAGCTTTAGGTTTTTTGAAATTCCAAAAATAATCTTTGCTTTTGGGCTTAATTCTGCAACCCTACGGCTAATTTTCTCAACCTCGTGCATAGAAAGGCTTGATGAGCCCGCAATATTCAGAAGAATTTTTTCAACCTCAAAGTTGCTGTTTTGGAGCAAGGGGTTTACAAATATTCTTTCGCAAATTTTTTCCGCCCTGTTTTTTCCCGACTCCTCAATTGTATTTAAAAATGCTATATTTCCGAGACCGTTCAAAATTGTTTTTAAGTCGGCAAAGTCAATATTTATAATCCCAGGGCTATAAATCAGATCAACCAGGCTCTCTAAAGACTCAACCAGACTTTTGTTTACCATTGAAAATGCGTCGGTTATTGCAGTATTTGCGTCAATAACCTTAAATATTTTCTCGTTCGGGATTACTAACGATACGTTCAGGGACTGCCGTAGCGACTTTAGGGCGTTTTGCGCAATCCTGTATTTGGCGGGTCCTTCAAATTTAAAGGGCATTGTGAATATTCCCAAGGTGATACCGCCAAATTCTTTGGCTACGTCTGCAAAAACCTTGGTTGCTCCCGACCCCAACCCGCCTCCAAGAGAGGCAATAAAAATTACAATATCCTGATCCTTAAAAATACCGCTAATTTTTTCTTTGGCCGATTCTGCCGCTTTTTTTGCCAGATCAATGTTTAGTCCGGTTCCCAATCCATGAGTAAATTCTTCTCCAAACCATAAATATTTTATTCCCGGCTTCTTTTTGCTTAAAGCCCGCACATCTGTGTCTGCAACAACAAAAGTTGCTTTTTCCAAAGACTTCCCTATTTCCGAAACAATAGACCCACCTCCGCCCCCGATCCCGATAACTTTTATTTTTGCCTTAAATAAGGCCTCAGCCGGAAATTCCTCATGATTTTGCTCAACGCGTTTTTTTGAAGCCCGTGGCTTCACCCTACGAAGCTTTTGCGAAGTGGGGTTTTTTTTCTTAGCTAAAATTTTCCTGTGCTTCGCCGATTTTTTAACTCTTACCTTTTTGATTTTGATTTTTTGTTTTTGTTTTTTGGGCCTTATTTTTTTAACTGAAAAATTCTTGCGTTTTGCATTTTTTAAAATCTTTTTCTTGCCCATAGCTTTCACCGCTTTCTTTATTATTTTCCTCTTCTTCGGCTTTGCCATTATATAATCTTAAACACTTATAAAATTAAATCAAGTGCCAGCATTAATTTGCAAAAAAAAGAGCTGTTGATTCCATTCAACAGCTATGAACGCGGGGGAGCTTTTGGTTCAACCCGCGACCTTCGTCGCCTTCATGAGGCGATCCCACTGGTCCTTGGGCTTCAACACCACGTTGCCCTTGGCAATGTCTTCGGCCACCGCCGGGTCGTCCTGTTTCCACTCATTGATGGGCTCACGCACCAAACTGATGACAGGTATCGGGTGAGAAGAGCTTGCGGTCGAGCAGTAGAACGACTCCACTGTCAGCGAGCGATTTAGAAAACAGGCAATCGCCAACACTTTCCCTCCGCCCGAGCAAATCAAGGCGATCAGCTCTTCGGTGGTCGAAAAGTTATTGCAGACGTCTTCCACAATCACGTATCCGAGACCGGACTCAACGCCGTGACGCGCGAAAACCAGTTTCGACTTCTCGCGAGACGTCGCAGTAGCCAACGCCACGACTTTCTTCTCGGCCTTGATGGAGGGAATGTCGTTGCATGAGCCGAGTGCATCGGCCAACGAATATCCCCCGATGGGAGCGCCGCAAAAGACATCTATCTTAGTCAAGTCAATTTGGGCATCCAGTTTCACGCTGATCCCTCCTGCGAAAAATTTTCGCACCTTGGGATAAGGCTCGGCCATGGCGAAGTTAGCGTAGATGTCGCCAACAAACTGCTTCTTGCCGTCGGGCCCGTTATACGTGCCGGCGTAGCCGACAAGCGGACCGAGACGCAGACCAGCCGGACTTTTCGGGCAGATGTAGCATCCGCCACAATTACCCAAAGTCTCCAAATGGCGATCACCAGCGATTTCGATAATGCGATGCATGATCCTTTTTTCCTTTCTTTCGCTAAAATTGTTACACCTCTTCGCCAATGGCGAAGTTGATAGCGTCGCGGAGTTTCTCAGTTTCGTGACGAGCCGCTTCGGCGAAGTCTGCATCTTTCGAGGCAAAAATAATGCCACGAGAGGAATTGATAATCATGCCCTTTCCCCAGATGTCCTTGCCCGCGGAAACGGTCTTCTCCACATCACCGCCTTGCGCGCCGATCCCCGGAATAAGAATCGGCATGTCGCCGACGATCTGACGGACTCGCGTGAGTTCTGTTGGATAAGTAGCGCCGACGACGAGCCCACAGTTGCCGTTTTTATTCCAAGCCGTAGCTACGTTGTAAGCCACCAGTTCAAAAAGGGTAACTTGCAACTTTCCGGTCAGCTTCACGATTGGGTGATCGGCGGAAACCGGCCACCACAAGTCCTGGAACTCACCCGCACCTGGGTTAGACGTGCGGCAAAGCACGATGACGCCCTTGTCCTTTTGCGCAAGAAACGGCTGGAGCGATTCAGCGCCCAAATATGGAGGCACTGTAACCGCGTCCGCGTTCATAACCGAAAACGCCGAGGCCACATAGCCGTTGTTGGTGTTGCCGATGTCTCCGCGTTTGCCGTCGAGAATCACAGGAACATCCGGCGCGATGGCGTGAATGTCTGCGATGGTTCTCTGCAAGGCCGCAATGCCTTCGTTACCGTGCGCTTCGTAGAAAGCGGAGTTTGGCTTGTAAGCACACACAAGACCTTTGGTCGCTTCCACAATTGCTCGGTTGAATGCGACGATGGTGTTAGCGATGCTGACGGCACACTCATTCCCGCTCCGATGTGCGGATTCGGGAATCTTGCCGAACTCACTGTCGAGTCCGACGCAGACAAAGTTGCCACGAGACCATTGGGTCTCTATCAGTTGTCTAAAGTTTCTCTCGCTCATAGCGCACTTCCCTTCGGACTCTTGACCAATTTTGACAAGGAGCACAACGTTCCAGCACGCGCCGGATAAAACGTTGAGTTGATTTCTATACTATAAAAATTACATAAATTAGTCAAGCGTGCTGTCGCACAATAAAAATACAAAAAAACAGGCCTCACATTCATATGTTGAGGCTTAAAGCTTTTGAAAAAGCCGGCATGGCCTTTCTGAGCTTTCTGTAAAGATTTATCTTTTTTCTCCCGGAGCGGACACCTCGCAATGCTGATTTGATTTTTCTCCGCAGCTTTGCAAAAGCCAAACGCGTCAGCCAAACGTGACGGCGGAACTTTTCGGGTTCTTCCTCCTGTTCGGCAACATAATTTGCCAAGTCGCGATAGTCTACGCTATCAGCAAGCTCGTGTGCCATTACTCTGACTTTTCTGTCTTTCATGTTGAAATCCTTTCCTGACAATGAACAAAAAAATCAACAATTCTGTTGTTGCGTTATTTCAACTATCTTGTTCCTAGACGAATATCCGGAAACAATTTTCACTCTTGATGAGCCGATTTTAAAATATACTGCAAGCGCGTTTCTTATGGCTTCATTTGCTTTTCCTTTTATTGGCGGCTCTTTAACAGACACAACATAATTTTGCTCATCAATTTTTTCAACTTTTTCCTCCCGGGCATTTGGTTTTGCGTTAACATTTATCCGCATAAATTTTATACAATAATTTGTTCGCCTTTGCCGATAAGCGCAACCTCTTTTCCTTGCACTAAAATTGCCTGTTCGTCTGTCAAAATGCGCAATTTTTTCAACCGGTTTTTAGGATCGGGTAGTTTTTGTGCAATAATTTCCGCATGCTCTGGCGAATAATGCACAAAAATATCAAACGGCACAAGATTTAACCCTTTTAGATTTTTTAGCCCTACTATATTTTTGTCAGCATCTTTCCAGCCCGCAGTTTTGATAGTTTTTCCAGCAACAATGCTTCCGGCAGAAACACCAATGTAAACTTTCCCCTCTTTTAATAATTTACGTATTACGCGCTCAAAATTACACGTCCTCATAGCTTTTAGCAAATAAAAAGTATTTCCGCCCTCAACAAAAATAATGTCTTTGTTTTTTAACAAATTATAAACCTGCGCTTCGCTTCTTCCCTCAATATCAATTTCTTCTATGTTAAAACCCATTTCTTTCATTATTATCAAATCTTTGTTCACGTAATCGGGATTTTCTTCTTTTCTGTATATATAAGCTGTTGTGATAAAAGCAACGCTCACGTCATAGGCCGGCCTCTGCAAAAGCTTAATTATTTCCCCTTTCATTGCCATTCCCGCAGAAGTTAAAAGCAAGGTTTTTGCCTGATTGTGTTTTATTGTTTCTTTTATAAATCCTATCAAGAAATATATTAAAAAAATTAAAATAATTAAAACTCCGATAAAACCAATAAGCCCAATCCCAAAAGGGGTTAGAAAAAATTGCAAAACAGAAGTTTTAAAAAATACCACTTTTAGCAGGGGTAACTGCCAGTAAACATTAAGCAATGATTTAATATCAAAACTTTCTGTCTTGCCCACCGCCAAAGCATATTTGCCTGTGTTATTCTCGGAGAATACCTCAATTTTATATTTTCCGGCTATAGCCTGTTTTTCAAGCTCCGGTCCCTTAAAATAATAATCCCTGCCAAACTCTTCATAATATTCTTGCCATTCAAAATTTGAGCCGTCAATAAAAGCAACTTCCTGTTCCCCGCTATCTGTTATTAAAAAAATCCTCGCAGAATATTTGCCGCCAGAGTTTGTCAAAGCCGGAACCAAAAAATTTATGTACAAGTTAAAATCCTTTTCCGAGTCAATAAAATAATATTTTGGCCCTCCTTTTAATTCGTCATAAAAAGCCCGCGATATTTCAGGATTTACTATTTGTATGTCGCCCTGTTTTAAAAAAACTATATCCGGCTGGTGGGCCGTGATAATTTTGGCGGGAAATAAAACAAGAGCGAATATTAAAATTAAAAAAATTGCCTTTTTCTTATTTATCATTTTTTTCTGTGGCTGCAGCTACACGTGTTGCAATCCATCTCGCACTCGCAACAGCGATAGCAAAGCCATGGTCGGCAAATACAGCTGTCGTGCGGGTCATCAAAGGCCCTTTTGCATTTTTTACAAAACACTACGACCTTCTTTTTTTTCTTTTTTGCCCCGGCAACGCCATTTGTAGCCCCACCTATTGGCTTCTTCTTAACCTTAAAAATTCCTGCGTGTCCGGGAACAATCCAGTCGGCTGTTCCCAAAATTGTTTCCCTGCTTTTTTCTAATTCTGCCACATTAGAAGCAAAAGCATCGTCCCCTGCTTCCTTTGGATAATTTTCTCTCCAAAAAACGTCTCCGCAAATAGCAACTATGCCCTTGTCTGTTGTGACAAAAAGCGTGATGCCTGTGTAGTCGTGGCCTGGTGTTTTCAACACCCTTATATGCGGAGAAAATTGCTCGGGCCAGTCCTCCACGGATTCTTTTTTCCATAGGCCGTAAAATTCCAAAGTTTTTGCTTTTTGAAACATTCCAACATTTCTGTAGTGGTCAACGTGCGAATGAGTTATGCAAACTATATTTACATCCTCAACATTCAACCCTTCGCTTTTTAAAGCGTCGACTAAAATTTGCTGACTTTCCAGGGTTCCCGGATCAACAACCATAACTACTCCTCCGTCCCGCACCAAACTAATAGTAGGGCGGGTTCTTTCCTCGCCTGTTTCTGCCACCGTATCGGCGTTGGTTGAGCCCTCCACTAAAATTTTAACTTTTGCCGGCATTTTTGGAATATACTATTATTACATTATACTATAATTAACAAAAAAGCCTATTGCTGGGCTTTTTTCTATTTACAATCCTGGGGGCATTCCTGGGGCGTTTCAGCGCAAATACCGGCTTCCGTGGCTTGGCAAACATTGTCTCCGCATTTTTCCTGACAGATAATCACCCCTCCGCCTCCGCCGGAGGAATTTATTTTAATGTCTCCAACTTCCACCTTAACCTCATTTTGGACATTTGTCTTCTGCGCGTTAAAGTATTTATACGCAAAAACCCCTGCCACTAAAATTACTATTATTAAAAGCGCTATTATTAAAAATTTTTTGTTCATAGTGGGCCCGGAAGGAATTGAACCTTCGACCTCTGTCTTATCAGGACAGCGTTCTACCACTGAACTACGAGCCCATTTATTAAAATAATACCAAAAAAATTGCAATAAGTAAATATGGCCAAGCAAAAAAAGAGAGCCATGTTCTCTTTTGTGGAAAAGAAATGGCTCATAGTGTCTGCCGAGGGGCAGACGAGGGGAAAAAAGGAGAAAGTTGTTAATGTACGGAGAACAGTCGACGGAAGAGAGAGTAGAAGGATGACGGTAGGCGTCGAAACCGAAGCACGGTTGTGACTGCGGTCTGCGCCGAAACCCTGAATTGACGAATCCCGCTAAATTCAAATGGGTAATAGGATTCGTGGGTTCGCAACCATGGGGCTGTCTTTTCAACTACTCTCTCTTTTTTACATCGCGCGCCTTTGCACCTGCCGGATTTCCTAAGTCCGCGGTGGAAAGGTTTGACGCAATGCCCGCCAACTGTCCAGAAGAGTACCGGCTCTGAAAACCAACACTATTCTAGACAGTTATATTTTTAAAATTACTCTCTTTATTAAAGTTTATCAGAGAACAAGCGCGCCTGTCAAGGGTTTTAATCAAAAATTAAGAAATGTGCGTTTCGGGATAGTTTTTGAATTGGGTCTTTGCCCTGCTCTTTCTTTCCTTCTCGTGCTCTTCCGGTTTTAAGGCAAGAATCCACAAAATAAACGGTATTCTAATTTTTTCAATAGACCAGCCGTTGTCTGCTAAAAGCGGTTTTTTTTCTTCTTTAAAACGATTAAGCATAGCCAAGGTGGCCTGCAAATTAGGAGGAGACAGCTTATTATGCTCCGCTAAAAACTCTTCCTTTTTAATCATTTTTACCATATTTTATTCTATCATACTTCCGCCCAAAAATCAAGCTCTGCTGCCGAATTAAAACGATTACAAACTTTTGAAATTATTCTGCCGAATTTGATTCATAAATGCAAGAAACGAAACTTGTCTTGAAATTGCCCGCCGCCCGCAGGCGGCGGGCAGAAACTTCAAAAAAAATCGCTCGGGCGGGGCGGGAAGAAAAAGGGGTGTGGGGAAAATGAATTCCCGCCCCGTCCTCGCCGCCGTCTGAAAAATTTTTTACGGAATACTAGTAAGATTGTTTAGCCCAAGTATTGCCGTAATCAGTTGATGTAAAATTTATCCCCTGCGTAGTTGAGGAATTTACAGTTGTTTTGATAATATTTGAATTATTTAAATCAACGCTTATAGAAGAAACGCCATAAATCATACCTATTTGGTTTCTTATACTTTGCGATACATCTGTCCAAGTCTCGCCTTTATCTGTTGATTTAAATAAACTTGCGCCAGGACCCTCTCCCATCATATTAAAACCGGTATCGCCAGCATAAATAATGCTTGCGTTTTTGGAGTCAAAAGCATAAACAACTCTGCTTTTATATCGGCGCAATATTTCTTTCCAAGTGTTTCCATTATTATCAGACCTGTATAAACTTCCGTATAGAGTCCCTCCGTCGAATCCTGTTTTATATTGAGGCTGGCTGGAATTAGCAGCGACAATGGTAAAATAGTTACTATAAGCAACTGGCGCAAAGGTATTTGCATAGGCAAAATAAATGCGAGCAGTAGAGCCAGGTACAAAATCTGCAAAATTTCCTACAATCCATTGCAATAAACCATCGCTAGCTTTTGCTGAACCTATAAATCCCTGGTCTCCTATACCTACGCCTGATACATACACATTGTAATTTCCCGTACCGCCAGTCCATTTAATTGTATATGTCTGTCCCTCAATAAATGTTTCCCCGCCCGCAGGTGAAATTATTCTTAACTGAGTTGTCGGCGCTTGAGAAGACTTTAATGTTGATAAAATTTGTTTAATAGAATCAGACACGGAACCTGCAATTAAAATTGAAACTTTATCGGTATATGTGAAACTCCAATGACCAGAATATCCCCTCATTCCTGCGACAATATAATTTACCCCACCTATGTTCAAATTTTCGTCTGGGCTTGCATTTTCAATGCCCCTGCCAGTTGTATTTCCACATAAGGTATATTCATCCATTACACCAACACTTGGAGTATACGATATAGCCGAGTTGTAGATATAAATACTGTTAGGGCCGTTTTTTATGATAACACAAGAAGGGTGAGATTGATCGATCGTTGCATCATTCGGATATGAGATAGAATAATTTTGGTTTGTGTAAGTTTGCCAGTTTGCGGTTGAGTTTTCTGCAATTTGTGGTGGCTGGTTTGTATTTTGATTATTTTGGTTTTGTGCTTGTTGATTATTCGGCGCACGTTGAGGAATGTAATAGTGCTGATAAGCCAAAATTCCTCCGCCGACCACGACGACTAAAACAGCAATAATTCCTATTGCTACGAGTGTGGATATACCACGATTTGAATTCTTAAGCATAGATTTTAAAAATGAATAATTTTACCTTTTATCTAATATACCACAAAAAATAATAAAATACCACCTTTACAATTACAATAGTAGCATAAAAAAACTAAAAAATTTTTCAGACGGCGGCGAGGACGGGGCGGGAATTCATTTTCCCCACACCCCTTTTTCTTCCCGCCCCGCCCGAGCGATTTTTT
>Ga0208958_1003459_pt1 | contig 12250 bp, 7 predicted proteins | sample RifOxyB1_FD_184032 | JGI IMG/M metagenome (GOLD analysis project Ga0208958, IMG submission 184032) | Soil microbial communities from Rifle, Colorado - Rifle Oxygen_injection B1 (SPAdes) | ecosystem: Environmental > Terrestrial > Deep subsurface > Rock core/Sediment | place: Rifle, Colorado...
CTGACGGACCGGTACTTATATTAGCAGGAGCCGGCAGCGGGAAAACCCGAGTGCTTACCTATAAAGTCGCCTACCTTATCTTTGAAAAACATATTGATCCTTCACGCATCCTCATGGTCACATTTACCAACAAAGCAGCAGGAGAAATGAAAGAACGGATTCGAAATCTGTTAACTGTTAACGGTCAACTGTCAACTGATTTCCCATTGATGGGCACATTTCATTCGATATGCGCAAAAATTTTAAGACAAGACGGAAAGCACATCGGCATTCCCATTAATTTTACGATCTATGACGAACAAGATCAGATGGATGTTATCAAAGAGGTCATGAAAGAAGCAGATATTTCAATAAAAGACTTCAAGCCGCACGCTATTGCAACAACAATTTCAGAAGCGAAAAACGAGTTAATTGGCCCACTTGAATATCCTCAATTTGCCAGAGGGTATTTCCAAGAAACAGTTGCCCGCGTCTATCTTCTTTACCAAAAAAAACTTCTTGAAAGTAGTGCTCTTGATTTTGATGATCTCCTTTCAAAAACCGTTGAGTTATTTATCAAACACCCAGAGGTACTTGGATCGTATCAGGAGCAATATATGTATATCCTCGTTGATGAATACCAGGATACCAATCACGCACAATATATTCTTACCACGATGCTATCCAAACGTCATAGAAATATCACGGTTGTTGGTGATGCATCACAAAGTATCTATAGATTTCGGGGAGCAGATTTTCGAAATATCACAAACTTTAAACATGATTTTAAAAATGCTCGCGAATTTCACTTGGAACAAAATTATAGGTCTTCTCAAACTATTTTGGACGCGGCAACTGGTGTTATTTCCAAAAACACTTCACATTCAATACTCACATTGTGGACTGATAAAACTGGTGGTGATAGGGTCGTTCTTTATGAGGCAAGAACAGAACACGATGAAGCTTCGTTCATCATAACCACCATTCTGCAAAGCAGTCGTCCATATACCGACCATGCAATTCTTTATAGAACGAATGCGCAATCTCGTGTCCTTGAAGAAGCGTTCTTACGGGCTGGAATTCCGTATGTTCTTGTTGGAGGAACTCGGTTTTACGATCGAAAAGAAATAAAAGACGTTCTTGCGTATCTAAAGGTTTTGGCAAACCCAAAAGATATGGTGTCATATAGGCGTATTGAAAAACTAGGGATTGGACGGCTAAAGAAATTTGTCTCATTTGCTCAAACAGTCAAAACTGATACAAAACTCATATCGTTAAGCACACTTGAGCTTATGGATAAAATTCTCGACACAACATGCTATCTTGAACTCTATGATGCAAATGTTGAAGAAGAAGCGTACAGACTTGAGAATATTAAAGAACTTAGATCTGTTGCTACTGAATTTCCGGTTTTATCAGAATTTTTAGAAACTGTTAGCCTTCTTGAAGAAAAATATACCAAAAAAACACAGGAAAATACGAATCGCAATGCAGTGACCATGATGACGCTCCATTCAGCAAAGGGTCTTGAATTTCCTATTGTCTACATCGTTGGCATGGAAGAGGGATTATTCCCCCATTCACGCGCCATTATGGATAAAGAAGAACTCGAGGAGGAACGAAGGCTTTGCTATGTAGGAGTCACACGGGCAAAAGAACGATTATATTTAACCTATGCAAATAGACGATTATTTTTTGGAACCCGTACTCAAAACATGGTTTCGCGATTTATTTTTGATATTCCGGAGCACATTCTAGAAAAACACGTTTCCATTGACGCAACGAGTGGATTTAATGAAGATACGATGCTTCTTTAACGAGGTAAATATTTCACAATAATTAACAAGCAGGTTCCGATCACAACAAGAAGCGACAATATTATTTCTACCTGTAAGAAAAATCTACATGGACCTTTTACGCATTTAAAAGAAATAATATCGGGAAAAATTCGCGTATCGAGAAAGGGAAACCAAGAAGAAGTATGTTTTTTCATACTAGTTGTATAATAGCACTATGACACATCCACTTCAAACAGCCGCGTGGGCGAACTTTCGAAAAGCAATGGGAGTCGACATTGTGAAGCTCTCTGAGTGGTTTATTTCTTTTCACCGCATCCCTTACACTCCATTCACTATTGGCTTTTTCCCCAAAGGTCCCAACCCAACAAAAAAATTGATTGAAGAATTAGTCGTACTTGGAAAACAAAAGCGCGCACTATTTATTCAAATAGAGCCAAATGAAACAACAGCTTTCAATTTATTACCACCTTCTCATCATCCCTTATTTACGAAATACACATTTATCATCGACTTAACGAAAACAGAAGAAGAACTACTTAGCGCGATGCATCCAAAAACCAGGTATAACATCAAAGTTGCCCAGAAACATAACGTAAAAATCCAAGAAGACAACAGTGATGTTGCATTTGAAACGTATATAAAGCTTTCCAAAGAAACAACAAATAGGCAAGGATTTTACGCACACAACGAACTATATACACGAACCATGTGGAACAGTATGCACAAAACAGGGATTGCTTCGCTTTGGACAGCTACCTATAACAATACAATTGTTGCGGCTTGGATTATTTTTGTTTACGACGGCGTCATGTATTATCCCTATGGAGCATCTTTACGGGAGCATCGAGAAGTTATGGCGCCAAATTTGTTATTATGGGAACTCGTGAAATGGGGAAAGGAACAAAAACTCAAATCTTTTGATTTGTGGGGAGCAATTGGACCTGACCCAAATCCGAAAGATCCGTGGTATGGATTCCATAGATTTAAAGCTGGTTTTTCGCCACAACTTGTTGAATTTGTCGGGTCCTATGATCTTGTTATTCAACCGTTTCTATACAAACTATATTGTTTTGCAGATACAGTGAGGTGGACCATATTAAAACTTCTTAAATAAATGGAACTACAACAATCTCCTCTTTATCAAGCGTATATAAAAGCATTGCATTGGAATGTTGTAGATGTTGATGGATCTGTTATTTTTTACAGAAACATTCCACTCATCGGAACACTCGCAAAACTGCAACGTCCTGAGCATCTTCCATATGTACCGAAACTTATTATGAAGTTAAAAGAACTTCATGTGACTCAACTGAGTGTTGAGCCAAAAGAAGATGTCGTTCAAGAAGACTTTGACAGATATCTAATCGCACTTTCGAAATTTTTCCGTATTATCACTTCTCCGTTTATTCCAACAAAGACTATTGTTATCGATATATCAGGAAGTACGAAAGAATTATTTTCCAAATTCACTTCCGCTAAAAGACGGGCTGTTCGGAAGGCAGAAAAAAATAACATCACGATTGTTGAATCTCACGAGATTAACGACTTAATAGCTATTAAATCCAAGGGCGCTGGTATGTTTGGAGCAATTACGACTCATGGAATTGATAGGCTCTGGAAATTATTTTACCCAAAGCACACAACAATATTGCTTGCAAAAACCAATACAAAGAAGGTAGTTGCTGGCGTGTTGTTGTTGTTTTGGAATAACACGACGTTTTACTGGATTGCAGGAGCAACGCATGAAGGGAAAAAACTATTTGCTCCCACTCTTCTTGTTTGGCATGCTCTTAAAATCGGGAAAAAACGGAAATGTACGAAATTTGATTTTATTGGTGTATGGGATGAACGAAAACCAAAGCAATTCCCTGAATGGAAAGGATTTACAAAATTCAAAGAGGGATTCGGAGGAATGCCAATTTATTACCCTATTTCCACGCTTCACAAATAAGCCTGAACTCACAAAATGCACAGTACATCCCGGGGGTCGGATGAAACTCACTTACTCCGATATGTTGCGCTGTTTCTAATATTTCTTTTTTGACTTTTTCTAACTGTTCTTTTGACCGAGTTCCACTCATACGCTCTTGGCCTTCAAAAAAATAAAATGAAACAATGATATTCTCAGGCTTTTCTCCAAATACTCCTTTGTCTGTTGCAGCCAGTGCGTAGAGAGATAGTTGAAAATCTTCTGATACATCTCGCTTTTTTGGTGCTGCGCCTGTTTTATAGTCAATGATTTCAAGTGATCCGTCTTGTTTTCTATCAACCCGGTCAATTCTTCCTCCAAGAGTAATATCTTTTGAGATCTTAATCTTAAATCCCTGCTCAACTGCTAGTGTTTTTGTTTTTGGATCATACCCTTTTTCGAAATATTGAGTTAATAGTTCTACACCATGTTGTTTCATATCCCTCTCATAGGCTTTACTCATAAATCCGTTTGATTTCCACTTGTTTTCATAGATTGTAAGAAGCGTTTCTTTTGTTGGATGTTCCCCTTTCATCACTTGTAGATAAAACTCCTGCATGGTTCTATGGACGATATCTCCAAATCCTAAAACTGCCGATGTCGGAACAGGAATCTTGATGACGTATCGATATTTATATTGCAGCGGACATCTGCGAAAGGATTCTATGTGGGTATACCAAAGATACGATACTGGAGGAGTCGTTATTTTTTTCTGTAATTCTTTTTCTTGTTTCCAATCAATAAGGAAAAGTTGTTTTTCATTCACTGTTTTTGTTATGGATTGAATTATTTGATTTCCAATTGCTTCTTCAATAAAAGGAGAAAGTTTTTTCTCGCGTTTTCCGTCGCCGTAAAACTGGGCACCGGTCAAATACAGCACATCCCGTGTACGAGTCATTCCGACGTAAAAAAGTCTCCGTTCTTCTTCTAGGTGATAGTCTCCCACAGGGAGTATTTCTTTGACAAGACTATCAGGAATAGGAATTTGCTCATGCCGCTCGTTTGTCGGAAACCGGGCATTCACGAGATTAACCAGAAACACGACAGGAAATTCCAATCCTTTTGCAGAATGAATCGTCAGTATATTCACCGCATTTATGTCTCCCCAATCGCTATTTGCAGCTCGTGGTGATTCTCCAAGTTCCATGGATAAATCAAGCCAATCAACAACACGGAATATGCTTGCGTCTTCATGATCGACTTCATATGTTTTGAGCTTGTCAAAAAACGCTGCGATGTTTTCCGCCCTATGCTGATCTTTTACCGTATCAATCGTGGTAAATTGTTTTAATAGTCCAGATTCCTGTAAGAAAAAATATGCTATCTGTCCCGCTGTTTCTTTTTTGATAAGGCTCAAGTGTTTGTGAATCATTGAAACTACTGGTTTAACTGTTGGAATTTGTTCTTGTTGTTCTTCACATGCTGAAAAGATGGAAATTGCATGTTGTTTTGCGTACGATACTATTTCAGCGACATCCCGAGGGGATATCTTGAATATATCCATACTCAGTACCCGATACATGGCAATGCTATCGTGAATGTCATAGAGAACCTTGAGATATGCAATGATGTCTTTTACTTCTGGTTGTTTAAAAAGTTGTCCGGGACCCAAGAATTGATATGGAATACCGGTTCGGGATAGTGCCCGGACAAATGGTTCTGCATGCACATTCGCCCGAACGAGAATCGCAATATCTTTGTATTTTTTATTATTATTTGATACTTGATACTTGATACTTGATACGACTTTCTCCGCTTCATCCTCAACTCGCTCTGTATACAACACTTCAATTTTTTCTCCGTTTACTCTTCGAACACATTCAAGACGTTTGTTAATTTTTTCAACTACCTCTAACCTATCGGGATTATTGTGCTGTATAAGATCATAGGAACGGTTGAGTATTTCCTGTGTCGAGCGATAGTTTTTCGTTAGAACGACCAATTTTGCTTTTTTGAAACGTTTTGTAAATTGCATGGTGTTTGACATTGAACTCCCACGGAATTTATAAATACTTTGATCGTCATCCAAAACAACTGTAAGATTCTGTTTTTTTCCTGCCAAGAGTATTGTCAATTCGTTCTGCGCAATGTTTGTATCCTGAAATTCATCGATAAGAATGTACTTAAACTGTTTTTGATACCCTTCAAGTATTTTTTTACGCGAGCGTAACAACTTTAGTGTGTTTGCTATAAGATCCGAATAATCAACGACACTTTCCTTTATTTTTAGTTCTTCATATTTCCTGTATGCATTCGCAAGTTCTGTATACTTCTCTTTTTCTTCCGGAGCGTCTAGCGACGTCCCGCGTAGTCCCGTTTTGCGGGACGAAGTGGGATTTGCCCAATCTCTATATTGTTCTGGGCTTATATCTTCGTCTTTCAGCCTATTAAAATGTTGTAACATGCCGGAAATAAATTTTGTAGGATTTCCTAAAGGACGGAAATATGACAGGGTAAAATCAAAGAGGTGGTCTTTAAAAAACTGAATGGTCTCTGCTTCCCCCATGAGTTTATAATTTGGATCAAGTCCCATTGCAAGGCTTTCATTACGAAGGACTCGGTCACAAAACGCATGGAAAGTTGAAATCCACATTTGCGTCGTTCCGTAGGGCATTGCCAGATCAATGCGCTCTTCCATTTCCCGGGACGCTTTTTCAGTAAATGTAAGCGCTAAAATTTCTTGAGGATTTGCCTTTTTAGACAAAATTAAATACTTAATGCGTTCGGTAATGACAGTTGTTTTTCCGGTACCGGCGCCTGCAATAATAAGAAGCGGCCCATTCCCAAACCGCACGGCTTTTGTCTGCTCTTTATTTAAGACTCGGTCAGAAGTAGATGTGTTCCCCATCGAGGCCATTATACCATTGAAGTTGAAACTGAAGTTATCGCTATGATACACTTTGTATGTAATTCGGGGAGATGGTGTAGTAGCAGCATTGCCGCTTGCGGCAGGTATCAGTTCAAAACTGGTTCTCTCCACATGAACATAAACACATTTCTAAAAGAGTTAGTTCAATCTAAACCAGAGTTTACACCAACTCCTGAAGATAAAAAAACAATTGAGTTTGAGGGGATTGAAAAATTTATTTATAATAAACTTAATTCTTCAATCTATAAAGCATCTTCCATCACGCCGGATTATTTAGTGAAGATAAAAGACAAAATACACCTCTGCATTAATCATGAGGTACCCATTCACGTATCAATTCCATTTGGTTCTGTAAAAGTTTCAACATTACCGACCGCTCCAGGAATAGATTGGGCGGAGGTATTTAATCTAACTCTTGTACGCGAATATTTAACTCCCATAGCAAAAATGTATAAATACGGTGTTAAATTGGATTATATTTCTGTCGCAATTTTTGAGGAAGAAATGAATTATTTTTCACAAAAAGATATTGCCTTATATGAAACTGAGTTTAAAAAATTGGTAGATATTTTTTGTACATATTTACCGGATAATTTTGAAATTAATTTCATCCGCGTCGCTGATCTTGTTCCAAAAGAAAAAACTCTTCGAATGATTAATATTAAAGTTGACGAATTAAGGAATAACTGGATGAAAAACTCTGAAGAAGTGAGAAATACAAAAATTATGCGAGCGAAACGAAATTGTTGTCTTAAACCGACGGATAAAGATTATGACAAAAGAATATTACGAAGTATTTTTGTCCACGATGCTTTTTGTTCTGAATGCTGGACATTAGATTACGCTCCATGGGACAAGAAAGACATGATTACATTAGGATACCGCTATACTGATGGATGGGCAGTACACATTCGTTCAGCAAGAGCCTCGACAGTTAATTTTTGGTCTGGAATGGGTGCACTACTTAAAAACAATGATATTCTAATTCCAACCATTCTGAGTTTTAAACAATATGAAAGTCATAAAAAAAACATTCAGATGGAAAAAGTTGATGTATTTAATCAATCATTTAAAAATTTAAGTCAGGTACCTGTTGTAAATCAATAAATCTCCCTATTCTTCTATACCATCGTCATAATTTTGCTTTGTAGTTTTTGGCGCATGGAAAGAATGAGTGTTAGTCCAGCTACCAGTGTTGACATGGCGCAAAGAAAAACAGTCATCCGGGCGCCAACGAGATGAACAAGCCCACTGGAAAGAAGGGCTCCAAATGGCATACCGCCCATAAAAATAAACATATAGATACTCATCATGCGTCCGCGAAATTCTTGGGGAATGGTTGTTACGATTAACGTATTTGCTGTTGCATAGGTTGTGGATATGGCCCACCCGCCAATCATTTGAACAAGAAGAGCAAGCGAAAACCATGGCGCCCATGCAAAAATACTAAACATGACAACCGTTACTGCCATACCGATATAGATAAGAAGGTATTTTTTTGTCACTTTCGCGTAGAGCGTATGAAATGATAGTCCGGCAAACACAGCTCCTATTCCAAATGCACTTTGAAGTAGTCCGAATCCAACCTCACCAGTTTTAAATATGTCATGAGCAAACACCGGAAGGATGGTTGCTATTGGCCAGGAAAAAAATGTCAAAATACCGACAATGCCAAGAAGTGCAATGTATATTTTGTGATCGCCGATAAATTGGAATCCTTCTTTGAGACCTTTCAGAATTGGCTGATGTTGAACGATAACTTTTTCCATTTTCGGAAACCGCATCATGTAAATACTCGCTATCACCGCAAAAAAACTCAAACCATTTGCCAAATACGCCGGAGCAATACCAATAGCAGCGATTGTGAATCCTGCAAGTGCTGGTCCAATCGCCCGAGCACTATTAAACATTGCTTGATTTAAGGCAAGTGCGCTTGGCAGATCTTTTTTATCAACCAAATCCATAACAAACGTCATTCTTGTTGGACTTTCAAATGCTAAAATCGTGCCACTCACGAGAGCTGCTACAAATATATGCCAGAGTTGAATTTGATGCGTCGCAATAAGAAAAAATAATACAAGCGCAATTGCCATATACACATATTGAAATAGCAAAAATACATTTCGTTTATTAACCCGATCAACAAGCACTCCTGCAAACAATACAAAAAGAAGCATGGGCAGCATACCCACTGCGCCAATAAGTCCAAGAAGTGACTTATTTGTTGTCAAAATTGGATAGACAAGCCATTGTTCCGCGATCATCTGCATCCAACTGCCGACAAGAGATATTCCCTGACCCACAAAAAATAGCCGGTAATTTTTCGACCGGAGCGCTGGAAGAAAACTGCCGATTTGTTCTTTCACTCTATGTAGCATACTTTATTTTTCAGGGGCGGAGATTTTCTTCGTACGGTCAAGCTTTTGCCCGAGTTGCGAAACGTTGGTTGCAACCGTACTCATACTGTTATATGCATTCGTGACATGCTTTCCTAATGTGCCGATTGCTTCATCAATTTTTTCATAATCCTTTTGCATTGCCCGAAGCAGCCGAAATACTTCCCGGGATTGTTCTTCCAGCTCTTTTCCTTGAAAAGACAAAAGCAGTACTTGAAGATGGGCATAGAGCGTATTGGGAGAAACGGGATAAACCCGCGAGTCTCGTGACATATCCATGAGTGGCTGGTTATTTGCTATCTCGTAGTACACGGATTCAGACGGAATATACATAAGAGCAAAATCCATGGTTCGTTCTTCCGGCAAGATGTATTTTTTCGCAATATCACTGATATGTTTTTTTACATCACTGACAAAATCTTTTTTTGCGTCATTTCGCACCTCTTCTGTTTCTCCTTTGTGCATAAGGGTAAAATTTTCCATGGGAAATTTCGAATCGATGCAAAGGAGTCCTGCGTCAGTCTCAAGTACCGCATCGACTTTCGCTCCTGACCTAAATGCATATTGGAGGTGGAATGACTTTTTGGGGAATGTTTGACCGATCATGTCCGCAAGCACCTGTTCGCCGATATTGCCCCGTAATTTTGGAGATTGCAAAAACTCCTGAAGACTTCTGATCCCTTTCCCAACTTCAGACATTTCCCCAAGGTTTTTTTTGAGATCGCCTATCACTTGTGATGCAGTATCTAAACGTTCATTAAGCTGTCTCGTGTTCATCTGCAGCATTTTTGCAACGTCTCCGGTTTGACCGCGGATGGATTCTGATACTGCCTGATTGATGCGTTCAAAACGAAGTAAAACATAGAGAAGTATAAATCCAATAACAATTGAGACAATCACAAGTAGGGTATCCATAGTAGTACAATACTACCATGAAGCGTTTTTTGCATAAAGCAAGAAATATCAATTATCTTATTTTTTCAATCGTGGCTCTATGCGGTCTTGCGTGGTTTATCAATAGTGTCTCTCCGGATATTTTATGGATGCAAGCAATTTTTTACGCAATTCTTGGAATCATCACATTTTGCTTGAGTATGTTCATCTTTGCCTCAAAAAAAGAAGCCGTCCTTATTTCCCTCGGAACTATCGTCTATTTTCTCCTCCGCTCCCTCAATCTCCGCCACCCACTGTATCTTATTTTGCTCATCGCGGTATTATATTCAACGAGCGTGTATTATAATAAGCGCAACTAACGTCTATGAAACAAATACGTATTAACGAAGAAATAATCCAAAAATCCCTTGACGCTGCCAAGCGTATAGATCCAATCATTTTCGCCGGAATGTTTGATTCCGGCATTGATTTTATATTTGCACACCTGATTCACCGCCTTGAAAATATAAAAACCACATATGCAAAATTAGTATTGGATTTTTCCGGATGTTCTACTACTAATGACTATCTTAAAGCTCTCCAAATCGCTTCCACGTATGAAGCATTTTCTACAACTATTTGCTCAAACATGAGGCGTCCACTCATTATTTTCTTTTATACCGGCCAGCAAGAATACGTTGATCCTCAATTTTTATTGACCATTAACCGTATTCGTCAGCTTCATCAGAATCACATATCCTACATTTGGTTTGCAAGTACGCGTGTTGTATTTCATGATGTTGATCCTCTTGTCAAAAAAATGCTCACAAGAAATATTCACCCAATACCGCTCAAAGACGAATCCGATGTACAACTAGTGATGGATGATTTGGAGCGAGTGTATTCAGGTTCACTCACAGAAAAGACAAAAAAAACTATTCTTTCATTTTCAGGAGGAAATCCTGGACTTATGAAAGCAATGTATCTACAGGCTCTCGACACCCCTTTATGGAAACAACCAAATCTTTATGATGAACGGCTCTCTTCACGACTTGAAGGAATCGTTTCGGATATTCCAATCGAATTTCAGAGGGTATTTACCGGACAAACAAAAAATATTTCTCCTTCAATAATAGAGCTACTCGTTAAATATGGATATCTTATCAAACAAGGGAGGGTGTATGTTCCTTTTACAAAACTTATATCTCAATATTTGCTTCTGAGGAATGTTTCTTCCGAACAAACATCATTCGGGCACGTCCCACTCCTTCTTCTTTCTCCTACACAACGAAGTGTTGTTTCGTATTTTGAATCGCACGCAAACATTATTATCTCGCGCGACCAACTCGCCGAGGTTGTGTGGGGTGCTTCCTGGCAGGATAAATATTCAAGCTGGGCAATGGATCAATTCATTTCAACGCTTCGGGAAAAGTTGAGCATGATTAGGCCAATATCGCGGATTGTCACAAAAAAAGGCGAGGGCTACATCTTCATTCCCTAAACGCGTTACAATAGATTCATGAGTGCTCTTGAAGGAGAATCTGGAACTCTCGGTCATCCACATCCTAATTTACTACGTAGAATTATTTATCACGGAGAAGGACGCCCTACCACTTCAGAAAAACCGGTATGGTTTTCTATGTGGTGGGAAAAACACTTACAAAAATTTGAAAACATTGATCGACCAGATACACTCCATACACCTCTTAATTGTGTTCCTATAACAAATCTTGCATTCCAAATTTTGCGGGATGAACATGCGGTAAGTACGTCGTGGAGTATTCTTTTTCCTGATATCGATTTCCCAAAAAAAGATACGTCTATACCAATTATTCGGATAAAAGACACTAAAGGAGTAGTGCGAGGGTATAACATTGTTGATTTTATGAACGCAGCAAAACTAGAAAAAAATCTATCTCCTGATGATCTTGAACGGATTCGTCTCTATTATGATGTTTCTACTATTATCATGGGCGGAGCTGATGGATATAGTACGGCAGAATCATTAGTTCAACGTTGCATCAAAAGTGATTATCAACAGATGAGATACATCGATGAACTTTTTTTAAAAAGGGACTTTATGGAAGTAAAAACTTTATTTAATGAACAGCCTAATCAAATTCTAACCTACCTTATCCATACAATTGTCGAAACACACATGATTGATCCGGAAAATACTCCGCCTGAAACTCTATCAAAACTGGCCAATTTACGAAAAATATTGCGCGAAACAAATCCATCCAGCATCGCAACAGACAATACAAACAGGGAAACCAATATTAATGATGCAATGGTATACTTGCAGGAGCTTTGGATTTCGCGGACTTACCCGCATCTTTTTGCACTCGGAAATGAAGTTGTTGCG
>Ga0208958_1003462_pt1 | contig 12244 bp, 12 predicted proteins | sample RifOxyB1_FD_184032 | JGI IMG/M metagenome (GOLD analysis project Ga0208958, IMG submission 184032) | Soil microbial communities from Rifle, Colorado - Rifle Oxygen_injection B1 (SPAdes) | ecosystem: Environmental > Terrestrial > Deep subsurface > Rock core/Sediment | place: Rifle, Colorado...
ATAATGCGGCAGAGAAATTTGGGAAATTAAAAATTTCTTTAAACATTTGTGATTTAAGGGGATGTGATATAAATCCGGAAGCATTATTCACAGGTTTTTTTCCAAAATATCTTCTGAATGAAGAAGGCAAAATTTTATTTGAATTAGGTAGTTATTCTTTTCACCAAGAATCTTCCGGTTATCCATTGACTATTTACGAAACTGCTTTAAAATATCTTTAATACTAATATAAAATTTAAAAACTTAAATTTCTAATTATTCTCATGAAATCCAAATTAACTCGCGACCTCGCACGAGGAATTGATAAGAAAAAAAAGTCTCTACCACGAAATCGCTCGGAATTGCTCGCTCCAGCAGGAAGTTTCCCGATGTTAGTCGCGGCGGTGAACGCAGGAGCTGATGCGGTTTATTTTGGGCTGAAGGAATTTTCAATGAGAGCAAATGCAAAAAATTTCACAGTCAATGATTTGAACAAGATTAAAGAAATATGCAAGGAAAAAAAAGTAAAGAAATATTTAACACTAAATACAATTATCTACGACGAGGAAATTAAAAAAATAGAATATTTAATAAAAGCAGTTAAAAATAAAATTGATGCAGTTATCTGTTGGGATTTAAGTGTGATTAATCTTTGCAAAAAATACAAAATTCCTTTTTTTATTTCAACGCAAGCATCTGTTGCGAATATTGAAGCCGCAAAATTTTATAAAAAACTTGGCGCTAAAAGAATTGTCCTTGCGAGAGAATTAAATTTGAAGCAGATAAAAAAAATTTCCAAGATAATCGACATTGAATGTTTTGCGCACGGAGCGATGTGCGCTGCAATTTCCGGGCGATGCTTTACTTCGCAATTTTTATTTGGGAAATCCGCGAACCGAGGAGAATGCATACAGCCGTGCAGGAGAAGTTATATTGTAAAAGATAAGCAAGAGGGATATGAACTCGAGCTTGAAAATGATAAAGTTATGTCTGCGAAAGATTTATGCTCTCTGCCTTTTATTGAAGAGTTAAAAAAAGCAGGAATAAAAAGTTTTAAGATTGAAGGAAGAAATCGGGACCCGAGATATGTCGACGCTGTTGTGCGAGTTTATAGGAAAGCATTGGATAAAAAATTATCTAAAGAGGAAGTTAAAGAAGGGTTGGACGAACTGAAAAAAGTTTACAACAGAGGTTTTTCTTCTGGATTTTATTTGGGGTTGCCCAATGCGAACGACTTTTCAAAAGTTGAACATAGTGAATCCAAGGAAAAAAAACATTTTGTTGGCAAGGTAACTCATTATTATCCGAATGTTGGAGTTGCAACTATTAAATTAGTTTCAGGATTAAAGGTGGGAGATAAAATAATTGTTATTGGAAAGACAATTGGAATTAAAAAATCTTTAATTGAATATATGGAAATAAAAAAGAAAGGAATTAGGAAAGCGACAAAAGGCGATGAGATTGGGATCAAAATTCCGCGTGTCAAGAAAAATGACGAAGTGTACAGGATAATTGAAGATTAATTTATTTCACCGTAAACAATTTATCATTCTTTGTTTTAAACACATCTAATCTAACTCCAGAATCAAGCCAACCGTGAGCATAATTTATTGCGGCAAAAGCATTTACAAAATCGCCTTGTTTTTTGAAGTATTCTGCATCACTTAAATAATTAGAAACCATTTCAATTATTTCTTTTGCTTGATTTTCTTTTCTTTTTATTATTGATTTTTTAACAATTTCCAATGCTTTGCTCGTCAGAGTATAATATTTTTCTATTTTTTCAGGAGTTATTTTGTTTTTCATATTTTATTAAAAGTAGATAGATATTTAAATTTTGTTTTTTATTTATCCTCTTATGAAAAAGGGTATTAATGAATTACATTTCCCAATGGAAAACAGGAACAGTTTTAATTGGAAATTTGATGACCGCGATTGGCGAATGAAAAAATGGATGCTAGGAAAAATCGGAAATAATAAAAACTCTTTTTTTCTAATTTAATTAAGGGGAAAATGAAAAAAATACTTTTGGTGATAATTTTTGCAATTTTATTATTTAGTATTGTTTCTGCTGAAAGAGGCAGAGTTCAGCATGTAAATAATAATCTTGTTGCTGATAATGGATGGTTTTTGCGAGGAGAAAATTCCTGGCTGACTTCTTCAGAGAGAAATAATAATAGTTTTTGGGATATTTTAAGAGATGAGTTTAATATGAATATAATTAGAGTTATAGTTTATAGAGAACCTCAAAATTGGGGATGCAATGGAGATTGCGATGTTTATCTTGATTGCACTCTTGACCCCACTAAGAGTGTTGGATGTGGGCATAATTGTCAGTGTCCGGGATATTATCAGAGATGCAATGAGGGTTCAGCTTATGATGTGAATTGCCTTTATACAAAATTTACAAATGTTGCTTCTGCAAGTGATTTTGATATTAATCCCAAAGATGGCCAGTTAACAGGCACTGAATACACAAGATGGTTAAATTTCATGAACACAGAAATAATTCCTTATCTTGATGATTGGGTTGAGATGTCTTCGCAAAAGAATTTTTATTTAATGATTGATTATCATCCTGTTGGAGGAAATGATCCTATGGATGTCAAGTTGTTCTGGGAATTGATTGCTCCACGTTATAAAGATAGAACTCATGTAATTTATGAATTGATGAATGAGCCAAGCATTTTATTTACTGATAATTATAATAATGCAAACAACATTGGGCTTGTTGACCTTGAGGTTGAACTTTTTAATCTTGCACGATCCCTTGCTCCTGAAACGCACTTAATTCTTTGGACATTTTCTCATGTCAAGACTGCTAGTGCAAAGCCCACTATTGATAGTGCTCCTGAAATTGATTATTCAAAAGCAAGTGTTGGATTTCACATATATGGTTTAAAAGAAATTTATCTTGATCCTATTAAAGCGGTTTATCCAGTATTCCAAACTGAGATTGGAGCAACTCTGGGCATAGATGAGTACAATCAAAGGATAGCATTGATGGAATCAAAAGGTTTGAGTTGGATTACACTTGATGGGACTAAGTATAATCCTCCTATAGATGTGACTTGGTCAGGGGATCCTTTTTTTACAGGAGGAACAATCACTCCAACTTGCTCTGAAGGTTTAATCTCTTCAACTTGTTTGTGCGGAGGTACAAGTTATTCTTCTGGTTATTGCTGTTCAAATATTTGGCAAAGTTCTGCTTGCTCAATCTCAACAGAAGACCTAATTTCTCACTGGAAACTTGATGAAACTTCTGGAACAACTGCAGATGATTTTATAGGAAACAACGACGGAACTTTAATGAATAATCCAACCCCATTATGGACAACTGGAAAATTTGGAAATGCTTTGAGTTTTGATGGAGTTGATGATTATGTTGAGCTTGGAAATTCTGCATCATTAAAACCTTCTTTGTTAACGGTCTCTGCATGGGTTTATCTTGATAGCACTGTAACCGATTCGTATCCAAAAATAATCGACGGGAACAATGATAATTATGGTTATCAGCTGTTTTATAATGCAATTGGAGGTGCGGGTTTTACTTTTTCAACAGGAACAGGTTTGATTGGGAAAGGAATTCCTTCAAATATAACAACACAAAACCAGTGGGTTCATGTTGTGGGAGTTCATGATGCTTCTTCAAATAAAATTTATGTGAACGGAGTTCTGATTGGAACTATTCCTGCTTCTGAAATTGATTATTCTGCTATCACTACGATGAGACTTGGAAACAGAGGGAATGATGCAAGGCACTGGAAAGGAATGATTGACGACGTGAGAATTTACAATTATGCTTTAACAGCGACGGAGATTTTGAATTTGTATAATGAAGCATCATTTTCTAATTGCGGGCTTTCTGATTCAAACCGCGACGGAGTTGTGAATATTTCTGAATTGATGAATTACATTTCGCAATGGAAAGCAGGAACAGTTTTGATTGGAAATTTGATGATTGCGATCGGCGAATGGAAGAATGGATGCCATTAGATTTTGCTCAGATAGATGTTGAGAAAGTTTATAAAATTCCATTTGTTTGATAATCTATGAAATTTCGCGAACATATTACAAAAAAAGGAACTTTGGTTTTAGGCGGAAAGTCCGCTCAGAATAATGAAGAATTAATTAAGCAGATTGAACCAAACGAAGTTGTTTTACATACTGAAAAACCTGGAAGCCCGTTTGTGAATATCAAAGGAAAACCTAAATTTGGCGACGTGAAAGAGGCGGCGATTTTTTGCGCGAGATATTCCCAAGATTACCGCGATAACAAATCAGACGTAGTAATTCATCAATTTAAGGGAAGAGATATTTCAAAAGACAGAAAAATGAAACTCGGAATGTTCGGAGTTAGAAATATCAAGAAAATTAAAATTAAGAAAAAGTGGATTGAGGGATTTCTAAAATGATGCATGCAGTCGGGCAGGTTCAACTTGGAAAAAACGGAGTCACTGAAAATTTTATTTCAACTTTGAAAAGTCATTTTGAAAATCATCGGAATGTAAAAGTTTCTGTATTGAGAAATTTGACAAGAGATAAAAAAGAAATTCAAAAAATTTCAGAAAAAATCATCGAAGAACTCGGAGACCATTACACTGCGAAAATTATCGGATTTACAATTAATATTAAAAGATGGCGAAGAGCGCGAGTTGAGATGGAAAATAATTCTGAACAATAAATTTATAAATTCATTTTGGCATTTATGTTTATGTTATGGTTATGGATTTTAATTGGAGTTTTAGCAATCGTGGTGATTATTTTCTTTAGTTACTTCAATAGATTTGCGGTTTTGTCGAATAGAATTGATAATTCACTTTCGCAGATTGATGTTCAATTAAAACGAAGAGCGGATTTGATTCCAAATTTAATTGAGACTGTCAAGGGTTTCGCGAAGCATGAAACAGCGGCGATAAAGGCAGTTACTGAAGCGCGAAAAGCATTGATTTCTGCAAAAGGAATTGAGAAAAAAGTAAAAGCAGACAATCAATTGGAAGGCGCGTTGAAAACAATCTTCGCAATTGCAGAAAATTATCCTGATTTGAAAGCAAACACAAATTTCCTTGAACTTCAAAGAGAACTTTCTGCTACAGAGGACAAAGTTGCTTATTCAAGGCAGTTTTACAATGATTCCATTCTTTCATACAATAATTTATGCAAGACATTCCCTGGAATTTTCTTTGCAAATCTTTACGGCAAAAAAGAAAAAGAATATTTGAAAATTACAGAAGCAGAAAGAAAATCTGTTAAAGTTGATTTTTAATTCTAGTAAGTAGTGATAAATCTTTTTATACCTAAAAGATATTTACTTTAATGTCAGACGAAAGATTTAAACCTAAATTGCCTATCCATGAAATTTCTGAATCAGATTTCAATGGTGGCTTTAAACGCAAACATCTTGATGGAAAATTTTTAAAAGAAGAGGATTTAGAAGCGATTCTCAAAATTTTTGGATTAGATAATAGAAAAGTTGACAATCCGACTGGAACAATCAATTGCAATGAATATCATTTACATCCTTTTAAATGCAATTATTATTACAGCCCTGAAGCGGGAATTGTTGATAGATTACTCAATGAAATATCTAATTATCAATCCAAATTAAAGGAGATTGAAACAATTATTCAAAACACTCCTCAGCCAAACTTTCCAAAACCGTAAACCCTGTTTTTTCCAACAACAAATGTTTCAAAATCTTTTAGTTGTGTTTTTGGGATTAATTGAAAAGGATTTGTTTTGAACTTTTCAAGCTCGTTGATTTCTGTTCCCTGAATCAATGGAAAAAAACTCGGCAGGATTATGACTTGTTTTGATTTGTATTTGCCGACGAGAAAGCACTTGAATTTTTCGCGTTTTATGTTGAATTTATCTTTGATTAAAACTGCAGGATGAATGTGACCAATTATTATTGATTTAACTTGTTTGTCTTTGAAAAGCTCTGGATAGGTTTTGTCACCGTGCGTGAAAGCCAGAGTTTTGTCGTCGCTAATCCAGGAATCTTTCAGCTCGTAATCTTTTAGCGTGAAGGTGTCGTGGTTTCCTTTGATCAAAATTATACTCTCTTTTGAAAGAAATTTTTCCAAGAATCTCAGGAAATTTCTCAAGTCAAAGAGTTCTGATTTTTCAAATGCAAAATGGTGTTTTATGTCCCCGATCAAAACTATTTTTTTCAGAGTGTAAAGTGTTCTTACTCTTTGGAAGATTGCTTCAAGTTCTTTTTTTGTTTCTTCAATTTGGTCAATGCCAATATTTATTCCCTGATTTTTTAACATAGAATCATATCCGATGTGAAGGTCACCTATTACTAAGATTCCCTGCTTTGGAAAGAAGAGGGTTTTTTGTATGAAGATGAAAGGTCTATGTGCGGATTTCATTTTATCCAAACCTCTCCTTGGCATCTTCAAAAAATTCATCATAATCAATTTCGTCAACCTTCGTCCCGCGAACTCCTGTCTTTTTTTCAATTTCATTAAGATAAACTTTGTGCATTCTCTGCAGAAATTCCTGCTTGTCTTCCAATTTCATTAAATCAGTGTGTCCTTGCAAAAGTAAATTAAGTGCAAACGGCGACGGAAGTTTTACAATATTGTAACTCAATTTAATTCTACCTTCTGCAATCCAATCCAAAACCAATTTTGCTCTTTCAATATCCATTAAATCTTCCAAAACCTCTCGCTTGGCTTCTTTCAAAATGGGAAATTCTTTTGAAATCTTTTTTACAGAATTAATTAAAAAATGAGATTTCATGTGTTGCTTCCTGACAGATTTTGTATTGCCTTTGTAAGTCCGAAGAATCATCAAACCCCTCGTCGCGCAATGCCGGAATTTTCTTGTGAGCACATCTGTTTTTTCAATCGCTTCTTTTAGAATCTCTTCAATGTTCTTTGAATTCAATTTTTCAAATGCCTTTTCAATATTGATATTTTCCGAAGACAAATAAAAACCCCTGTCAGAAATTCCTATTTCAATATCTCGTTGTGAAGTGCTTGAATGCACACTCATCACATAAGCCAGAGCCCGTGAAATTGAATCGTTCACTCTTCTACCGAACATTGAATTCACCAAAACATATTTTTTATCGTCGCGTTCATCTGTGTATTTCTCAATTGTTATTGTGTCCTCATCTGGGATCTCAGAAAAATTATACTGCTGATAAAAATAATCATAAATTTCCTCTGCGATTGCATCTGAAGTGTAAGTGTATTCTCTTATGAATTTTTTTATTTCTTCCTTGGAATTTTTTTTCTCGAATTTTTGTCTTAACTTTTTTCTGAATTTTGAAATCTCCAAAGCAGAATCAAAACTCAACGGCAAAGTTTCTGAAAACCACGACGGAATAGTCGGATTTCTTGTAGGCGCGGGCTTTACATAAAGATTCAAACCGCGCGAATATTGATAAGAATATTTGCTTCCTCCGAGGACAAAAACATCTCCTTTGTGCATACGGTTCATGAAAGATTCGTCGATAACTCCGATTTTTTTTCCTGCGTCAGCTCCCGCGAGTTTTACAGTCACAAAAGATTCTTCAGGAATTGTTCCGAGGTTTGTCATATAAAGAACACGGGCCATTTTTCCTCTTTTACCGACTTCATTTGTATCTGGCTCGTACCAGAGCTTTGCATAAACTTTGTCTTTCTCGAGATTGTATTCTCCTGAAAGATAACTTATCACAGACAGGAAATCATCTTTTGTAAGGTCTTGATAGCAATAACTTTTTCTGATTAATTTAAGCAAGTCGCCAGTTTTCCACGGATGATTAATTGCCATTCCGAAAATTGTCTGCGAAAGAACATCAAGCGCGTTTTTTGGAAAATGAATTTTGTCAATCTTGCCTTCATACATTTCTTTTTGAATAACACTGCATTCAACCAAATCATCTCTATCTAAAACTAAAAATCTTCCTTTTGCAGTTTCATGAAGCTGATGCCCTGCGCGCCCAACTCTTTGAAGCGCTCTCGACGACGCCTTTGGGCTTCCCATTAAAATTACTAAATCAATAAAACCAATATCAATTCCTAATTCCAGAGAAGTTGAACAAACAACAACTTTTAATTTCCCGTTTCTTAAGTTTTCTTCAATTTGAAAACGATGGTCTTTGCTCAATGAAGAATGATGCGCTGCGATATTGTCGTCGGTGTATTCTGTCGGAAATTTGTCCTTGAAATAATTAACAACCCTCTCTGTTGCTGCTCGAGTGTTTGTGAAAATCAGCGTTGTCTGATGCGCTCTTACAAGTTCATTAAGTTTGTTATACAGCTTCGGATGAATGTCTTTTGCTCCAATAAGATTTTTCGCAGGCGTTAAAACATCCAGATCCAATTTTTTGTTTGATTCAACTTTTGCAATTGAAACTTTTCTATTTTCAGATTCTGAAATCCCGACGAGAAATTTCGCAACTTCATCAAGGGGCTCAATCGTTGCGCTCAACCCGATTTTTACAGGAAAATTTTCTGAAAGGTCGTTTAATCTTTCTAAATTCAAACTCAAGAAAGTTCCTCTTTTGTTTCCTAATGAATGAATTTCGTCTATGATGCAATACTCAACATTTTTGAAAGAGTCTATGAATTTTTTTGTTGTTAAAACAATTGCAAGAGATTCCGGAGTTGTGATTAAAATGTGCGGAGGATTCCGAGCCATTTTTGCCTTTTCCGCAGTTGTTGTGTCGCCTGTCCTCAAGCCAATCCGAATTTCCTGAAGCTTGATTCCTTTTGATTTTGCAAGTTCATTAATTTCTGCAAGAGGTTCAACGAGATTTTTATGAATGTCATTATTCAGCGCTTTTAAAGGAGAGATATAAACAGTGTAAACTTTTTTTTCTAATTTTCCTTTTTCAGCAAGAGTGACGAGATTATTTAAAATAGAAAGAAATGCAGTAAGAGTTTTTCCGCTTCCTGTTGGTGAGGAAATCAGAATATTCTGTTTGTTGTGAATGTTCATAACCCCGAACTTTTGCGCCTCTGAAAAATCTTCAAACTTCGACGAGAACCATTCCAAAATAAGCGGATGCAAAATTTTCCTTGTTTCTGATTTAGAATATTTTTTAGCTTGCAATACTTCTGTCATTTTTTTAGAACCCTGGATTTACCTCGGGAAGAAGGTTATTTAAATTTTTTGTGAAGGTTAATTTAAGATCTTATTTTGTTAATTGGGTTAATCTTAAAAACTCTTTCTTCTTGTTTATTTTATGAAAGAGCGAGTTGATTTTCGTGACCAGATTTCTCGGAACAAATGGAAATCGGTTTTTTTGATGATTGTGATATTTATTGTTTTTGTTTTGTTGGGTTATGTTATCTCGCAAATTCTTGAATTAGATTTTTTTGTGGTTATGATCTTTTCAATAATCATTTCTTTGGGTTATCTTTTGATTTCTTATTATAACGCGGATAAAATCGCTGTTGCGAGCGTCGGAGCGCGACAAGTTAAGCGAAGTGAATATAAACAATATTATGACATTGTTGAAGGGCTGACACTTGCGTCGGGAATGCCGATGCCTAAACTTTATGTTATGAATTCTTCGCAGATAAATGCATTTGCGTCGGGACGAGATCCAAAACATTCTGTTGTTTGTGTTACTGAAGGCGCTTTGCAAAAATTAGACAAGAATGAACTTGAAGGCGTGCTTGCTCACGAGTTGGGTCACATTGCAAATTATGACATTCGATACATGACTCTCGTCGCTGTTATGGTCGGGATGATTTCAATTATCTCGGAAATATTTTTGAGAAGTTTTTGGTTCAAGAGTTCTGATGATAGCGGAAAAGGAAATGCAATTTTTATTCTTATCGGAATCTTGATGGCGGTTCTTGCGCCGATTGCAGTTTATTTTGTTCAAATGGCTATCTCCCGAAAAAGAGAATTCGTCGCTGATGCGTCAAGTGTTAAATTCACGAGATACCCCGACGGGTTGATAAGGGCATTGAAAAAAATAGAAAAAGATAATGCTCCGTCGGAGAAACGAGTTAGCAAGGCGATTGCGCCTCTTTTTATTTCAAATCCGTTCAAGGGGTTGGGAAGCACGCATCCTCCGATAGCAAAAAGAATTGAAGTTCTTGAAAGAATGTAAAATATTTAAACTAGATCTTATTTAGATGATTATGAAAAAGGGGTTGATAATTTTTTTATTTGGGATTTTGTTGATTAGTTTTGCAAATGCTTCTGATTGCGGAGATGCGGATTCAAATACTTGGTGTGTTGAATTAACAGATACAATTGTCGACGGAGATACTTTTTGCGGAGGAGTTTGCGATGGGAATGATGAAATTCGAGTTATTGCAGGAAATCGTGCTCCTTTGACATTTCGAGATTTGAAAGGTTCAGCTGGAAATTCTGTTTTAATTATTAATAATGGCGGGCAAGTCGATATGAATTGCAATGGAAATTGGGTTGGAATCTGGTTTAGAAATTCAGAGTATATTCATCTTTCAGGAACAGGCAGCAGTGATAAATATGGATTTAAGATTTATAATGGAAGCAATCAAGGAGTTTTTGGTCAGGAGCTGACGCAATATATAGAAATTGACCATATTGAAATTTATAATGTTGCTATTGGGTATTCAGTGAAAACACACGACGATATAAATGATAATCCTATTTTAAGAGGAGAATGGGTGCAACACAATACAACAATACATGATTCTTATATTCATGATATCAATGGAGAATGCATTTATCTAGGAGATTCTCATTGGAATGTTGATAATAAACCAGAGCTTAATGGAGTTTATGTTTATAATAATAGATTAGACAGATGCGGTTATGACGGGATACAGGTTGGAAGTGCGCCAATTGATGTTGAAGTGCATCATAATGTGATTACAAACACAGGATGGTTAGATGGAGGGGATTTTCCTACAGGAGCAAATGGCAAGACAGGAATAATGGTTAACAGGGGTTCAACAGGGAATTATTATAATAATATAATCCTCAACACAGGGCATAGGGGGATGTACATTCAAGGAGTCGGAGGGTATAATGTTTACAATAATCTTATTGCAGGTACTGGTTATAATGAATTAGTTCTTAGTGATGGTATTGCCTGGGCTATGGCTGGAAACGGAAATATTTATTACAATACAATTGTCAATACTACTAAAACAGGGATAGTTGTTAATTCAGGAACTTCAACAGGCAGTATTCATAATAATATTGTTGCAGGTTATGGAACAGGCTATCTTGCGATTAGTAATAATTTAGTTACGAAAATAAATAACATTGAAACAAATGATATAAACAGTGTTGGTTTTGTTGATGTGACTAATAATGATTTCTCTCTTTTTGAAATCTCTTCTGCTGTAAATGCAGGCGGAGCAAATTATCCTTCTACAGATATTGACGGAATTTCAAGACCTCAGGGTTCTGCACCAGATATTGGTGCTTATGAATTTGTTTCAGGAGTAATTCCTGAAGAAAATTTTTACCCAGAAAATTTTGTCGAAGCTGAAGACGGAGTAATCACTTCACCAATGACAATTAGAACTGATGCAACTGCTTCAGGAGGAGAATATGTTTCAACAAACACTGCAAATTCAGGTTCTGCTGTTTATACTTTTGATGTTGCTGAAGCAGGGAATTATTTAATTGAAGCAAGGATAATTTCTCCCACAACTGATTCTAATTCTTTTTATGTCGGGCTGGACACAGAAAATGCCCAGGGAGATGACACTTATGTATGGGACCCCTTTGTAACAACTTCTTGGACTTGGGTTAATGTTACTAAAAGAGGTTCAGGAACTACTACAAATAATGAGTTTAATCCAATGATTTGGAGTTTGTCGTCGGGGGAGCATACATTTACATTTTATGGAAGAGAATCAGGAACTTTAATTGATAGAATTATTTTGAAAAAAGTTATTTCAGGGACTTCAACAAATTGTGGAAATGCTGATTCAAACAGCGACGGAGTTGTGAATATTTCTGAATTGATGAATTACATTTCGCAATGGAAAGCAGGAACAGTTTTGATTGGAAATTTGATGACTGCGATTGGCGAATGGAAGAATGGATGCCATTAAATTTTGCTCAGATAGATGTTAATAAGGTTTAAGATAATAACGTGTGCTAGTTCATAACATATGTCCTTGCTCCTACACCCTTCGGAACCATAGAAAACTTTTTATAGGATTCCTTTTTAGAAATAAAATGACTATAAAGTTTTGCAAAAAATGTAAAACTTTACTAAACCCCCTGGAGAAAGAAGGAAGATTTTTTCTTGAATGCAAAAAGTGCGGTTTTGTCGACGAGGTTAAGAAAAATTTATTAATCA
>Ga0208958_1003463_pt1 | contig 12243 bp, 8 predicted proteins | sample RifOxyB1_FD_184032 | JGI IMG/M metagenome (GOLD analysis project Ga0208958, IMG submission 184032) | Soil microbial communities from Rifle, Colorado - Rifle Oxygen_injection B1 (SPAdes) | ecosystem: Environmental > Terrestrial > Deep subsurface > Rock core/Sediment | place: Rifle, Colorado...
CAATTCCGAGTCCATGTAGATTACCACTGTCTCTTTTTGTTTTCCGTTAATGGTTAACCAACGCAAAGCATTAATTAAACCTTGATACTCAGCGTTGTTATTGGTCCCCTCCCCCAAAAAAGCAGACTCCTCGTGTATAACACTTCCCTCTTTTATAACTACGAAGGCGCAAGCCGAGGGCCCTGGGTTCCCCCGTGACCCACCGTCGGTATAAATTTCAATTTGACTAGCCATGTTTAAAATTTTCCCATCCGTCATTCCCGATCCAGTCGGGAATCCAGTCTGGATCCCCGCCTTCGCGGGGATGACACGGGAGAACTAGCGTTTATTATATACAAAAGTACGGGGATGAGAAGAAGGTTCTGGGGCAAAGTCCACCAGTAGTGATCAAATATTCCTGTTAATAAAACAAATAATAAAAGTTCAAAACCGCCTTTCTGTTTCGACAACAAATCCATCCATCGATGGACCAGGTAGCAGATAACAAAAATTAAAAAACCAAAATCGGCAAACAAAATTAACAACAAATTGTGAACCGGTTGCGGCGTCCAAAAGAAATTGCTTTGGGCTGTGGCCAAAATTTCATTTCCGGCACCCAAACCAAAAGGCAATAAAGAAACAATTTGCGTTAAAACTTCTTTTGTTAAAAACAAACGACCGGCCAGACCTCTTTGGGCCGATATTAAAACATCTGGGGCACTTATCCAGGACAGTAGATAGAAAACTAAATTAAATAAAACAAAACCCCAAACCACCAGCTTCATAAGGCCTCGCCTTGCCATACGCCAAGGCAGAGACCTTTTTAGAAAAAGAGACCTTTTTAGGATCAAAACAATAACCACAGCAATTAGCGCGTTCCAAGAATTGGTCATTAGAATGACGACCAAGACCACCACCCAAAGAACAACCGGCATAGGAACTACCAACAAAGACACCCCTAAGTATCCAGCCAGCGAGTTGGGGTGACTGAAAAAAGCATAAGGCCTGATGTGTTCCCTGCCCCACAAGACAAAAGTACTAATCCCCGGAGTAGTCACCGAAAAAGTTCGCTCTCCCAAAAAGTACCACAAACCCCCGACTGACCCATTTTTGATAAACTGCCAGACGGCCAACAAAGACATCAAGCACAAACCGACCAAAAAAGCCTTTTTAACTACACCCAAAACTTTCTTTTGATTGGGAAGTTGGGTAAGCAACCAATAGAGGGAAACGGCTTGGAAAAGTTGAAAATATTTATAGAGGGAATTTAGAGGAAGTTGAGAGAAAAGAAGATTTAGAGTGATAATGATTAGTGTCATCCCGTGCTTGACACGGGATCCAGGGCTTTTTTTATATAGATTCCCGATAATGTCGGGTAGATTCCGGATCAGGTCCGGAATGACAGGGAGTATCATTGCCAACCACACAACGTCAAACAGAGAGATGTGAACGGACAGGTAATCAACTTTTATTCCTTGGATAATTGAGTAGTCGGGCCAGAAGTGGTAACGAAGTTGAGTGGGAATTAATAAAATTAAAAAGAAAATGACTACCGACACAAATTCACTCTTTCTTTTTGATAACGAGTTTACGATCCTCACCCTCCCCTTCACTTTCGGTTACCACCCCAGACTTTTCAGAAAGATAAGTGTGCACAATCCGCCTTTGGGACGGATTAAGATTGTACAGATATTGGGCCTCCCCCGTCTCCATCAATTTTTCATACGACTTTTCGGCAATGCTCTCCAGGTAACCTTTTTGTTTCTCACGGTAACCACCGACATCCAGCACCAACTTCATCTCTTCCCCTGGTTCATCTTTGTGAGCACTCAATTTGTTTCTGAGAATGAAAGACAGAATCATTTGGATAGAATACAGGGTGTCCCCTTGTTTACCAATCAACAAACCCGAAGTTTCACATTCGGCCAAGGTGATGTGGAAATACCCCTCACTTTCAATAACCGCCACCTCCGTCTCAACCCCCATCAAAGACAAGAGCTCCAGAGTGATCTTTTTAATCTCGGTTAATTTTTCTTCCATGGGAGTGAATGATACCATCCTTTCGGCAACTGTTGCAACAACTGGACCAGAGAAAACACAGTCCAGTACAAAGCCAGGCCAGACGGAAAACTCATACCAAAAAACAAAGTCATCAGGGGGAACATGTAGGTCATCGATTTTTGGGTGGCGACCGCTGCATCATCCGTTTCGGAAGGTGTCTTTTTAGCCACTTTCTTTTCGGCTTTCAGGGTGGGTGACATCAATTTCATTGAGGCCACTTGCAAAAGCGTGGAAAACACCAGAAAAAACCCGGGGATCGGGAAAGGAATGTTGGGAACCCGAAAAACATCCGGCTTGGCCAAATCCATATACAAGAACTTGGTATTGATTACCTGGTCCTGAGTAAAGGCCATCTTGGGATAAAGCGTCTTGTTGAAGCTTTCCGTCACATTGCCCTTAAACCCCTGGTTAAAAACATTAAAAAAAGCAATCAAGATGACAAACTGAAAAATATAAGGCAAACACCCGGCTTGGGGATTGATACCTTTTTGTTTATACAAGTCCGCCTGGGCCTGAGCAAACTTAATCTTGTCCCCTTTAAATTTGCTTTTGAGTTTCTCTACCTCTCCACCCAACTCCTTGATCTTTTTCATTGAGTCCATGTAGGGCTTGGTCAAAGGATTCAAGAGAAGCCTCAAAAGCAAAGTGAAAACAATAATCGCCAACCCCAAGTTGCCACCCAACAAGCGGTAGAAGAAAATCAGGCCGTTGGCTAAAGGCGCAACCAGATAAGTTTGAAACATAACCCAATTATTGTACAGGATCTATGGGGTTTACGCCAGACCAAGGGTGGCAACGCAAAATTCGCCGAATAGCCATCACTCCGCCTTTAGCCAACCCATACTTTTTAACGGCATCGTGCGCATATTCACTACAAGTCGGTGTAAACCGACACCCTCCCCCCACAAACACTGTTTTCAACAAGGGGGAAACAAACTTTTTGTAAAGAGAAAACATGGCTTTTGTTTTTTAGAGGGGACTCCCTTGCCGTATGGCAAGGGGTCTCCTCATGAAAGGTTTCCGGGCAGAGGCCTTTTTTGCTCAAAACTTTTTTTAATTAGTACAACATAATGTCCAGGTGAATAATTTGACAATTCTTCCTGAATTTGGTCAAAAACCAGCCTTTTCATGCGGTTTCGATCCACCGCCCGCTTGGCCAGTTTTTTAGAAATCAAAATGGCGAAACGGGGTAGGGTTTCGTCCTTAATCTCTCTTTTTAAAATCGTGAAGTACTCGTTTTTGGTGGAGGTGTTTTTAGCAAAAACGGCGTCAATTTCCTCCTTGCCCAAACCGCGGTTAATCTTGGGAAGCATAACCAAATAATACCACCTTTAGGAGAGAACTACCCGCGATCTACCCTTTAATCTTCGGCGCTTCATCACCTGTCGACCTTTGGCGGTGGCTTGGCGGGCACGAAAACCCACTTTTCTGACACGCTTAATTTTACTGGGTTGATAGGTTCTTTTGGTTGACATGGAATTATTGTAGCACAAAAAACCCCCATTGACTAATTGTGGATAACTTTGTAAAACTTCCTGGTATGGATACCGACAATTTGTGGAACACTTGTTTACAAACCATCAAGGCTGACCTCTCCACCCCGGTCTTTAACACCTGGTTTTCCAACACTAAAATTGCCCGTTTGGAAACCAAAGACGGTGAAACTTTAATTGAAATTACCTGTCCGTCCTTCTTCGTCAAATCACAAATTGAACAAAAATACAAAGCCGTCATTACCGGTTTGTTAACCGACAAGCTCAACACCCCAGTTACCACCATTTTTTCGGTCGCCGAGAATTGGAACGTGATTGGCGTTAAAAAAGAAGACACCAGTCCTTTATTTAAAAATATCGAGGAAAATCGTGAAGCCTATGAAAACGCCCTCAAAAACGCTCACGTTAGGGCTTTCTTCACTTTTGAAAACTTTGCCGTCTCAGGCTCCAACCAAATGGCCTATGCCGCCGCCCAAGCCGTAGCTGAAAAGCTTGGCACTACTTATAACCCTTTGTTTATTTGGGGAGGGGTAGGGGTGGGGAAAACTCATTTGATGAGTGCCGTTGGTTGTGATTTGTTAAACAAAAATCACAATAAAAAGGTGTTGTTTTGCACCGGGGAAGAGTTTACCAACGACATTGTCGAGGGTATTCGGCACAAAACCACCCAGGTTTTTCGCAATCGTTACCGCAAACTGGATCTATTAATGCTGGACGATGTTCAATTCATTGCCGGTAAAGAAGGTGTTCAGGAGGAATTTTTTCACACCTTCAACGCCATTGTATCCTCCGGAGGCCAAGTGGTTTTGACTTCCGACCAGCCACCCCAGGAAATTTCCAAGCTGGAGGAACGGTTACGCAGTCGTTTTGAAGCCGGGCTAATTGTTGATATTGCCCCGCCGGATTTTGAACTTCGCTGTGCCATCGTAGCCATCAAAGCCAAGGAGATGGAACTGAATTTGGCTTCCAATATTGTTTCGGTCATTGCCGCCAATATTGATAGTGCCCGCAAAATTCAAGGGGTTCTGACTAAAATCAAAACGGAGATTATTTTCAAAAAAACGGTTCTGGACGAAAACAACGTCACAACCATTATCGCCCGGGACAAAAACGAGGTGGAGGCCAAAAAAGTGGCCGTCAAGCCGGAAGATGTGATTGTTTCCGTCGGCAAACATTTCGACGTCAACAAGCGAGACCTTCTGGGTCGTTCCCGTGCCCAAAAATTTGCCCGACCTCGCCAGATGCTAATGTATTTTCTGCGCATTGAACAAAAGCTGGCCTTGGATGAGGTGGGGTCTTTAATCGGCGGAAGGGATCATACTACCATTATGCACGGTGTGGAAAAGATTACTCATTTAGCCACCACCAGTGTAGACATTCGTGAGGATATCTCGGGGATAAAAAAACTGCTATGGGGATAATCATAAAAACTTCTCCACTTATCCCCAAATCAACAGGTGTTATCCACAAAGTTATCCTCTTTTTCACGAAGCGGTTTTCAACAGGGAAAGAGTGCTTGGTCTTGCCCGAATATCAACATATCCACACCTACTACTACTACTACTACTGTTAATATATAATAAAACCACAATGTTAACGATTAACACTAAAGACCTAAATAACGCCTTATCTCTTGTTGCCAAATTTGCCAACCCCAAAGCTACCTTACCAATCTTGCAAAATATTCTTTTTGAAGTTAAAAAGAACACTCTGTGGTTAACCGCCTCCAACCTGGAAATGTTTATCAAAGTAACGCTGGGGGTCAAAACCGAAGATGAATTCAAAGTAGCCATTCCGGCACGAATTGCATCTGAAGTTTTTTTAAGTTTGTCGGAAAGTACGATTATTTTAAACAAGCTCGAAACACAACTTGAAGTCTCCTCCGGAAATTTCAAGGGTCGGCTTTCGTTTACCGACCCAACCGATTTTCCGGAATTTGTGATTGCCAAAAAAGAAGACCTGTCGTTACCTGTTGCTGATTTTTTGCAAATTTATACCAAGGTCGGCTTTGCTGTTTCCACTGACGAATCCCGTCCGGTTTTGACCGGAGTTTGTTTTGCCTCCGGGGAAAACAGCTTGGAAGTGATAGGCACAGACGGTTTTCGCCTGTCAAGAGTTGTTTTGCCGGTCAAATTATCTACATCTTCATCCTTAATTGTGCCCCGGGGAATATTACAGCAGTTGCCTTCATTTGCCACCTTTGGGGGCAATCTGGCGATTGGTTTTGAGAAAGAAAATTCACAGGTTTCTTTTGCAGTAGGGGAGGTGGTGGCTTCTTCGCGTTTAATTTCAGGGGATTTTCCCGATTACAACAAAATTATTCCCACTAATTTTCAGGTGAAAACTTCGGTGGACGTACACGACTTGACGTCAGCAGTTAAAAACGCGGCGGTTTTTGCTCGCGACGCTTCAGATGTGATTAAAATGGTAGTGGTCAAGAAATCAGTGGAGATTACTTCAGAAAGCAATGCCTATGGCAATCAAAGCACTAAGCTTGAGGCTGATTCGAGCTTTGAAAATTCATACTCTGGGGAAAACTTGACCGTGGCTTTCAACTACCGGTTTTTGCTGGATTACCTAAAAACAGTGGCAGGGGAGACGGTGAAAATATCTTTTGTCAGTGAGTCTTCACCCTGTGTTTTTACCGATCCCACGGACGAACATTACACCCACCTCATCATGCCGGTGAAGATCTAATTACTGTTGTACAGGCAACTTGTCTTTATATCCTTCAGCGTATTTGGCAGGAAAGAGATTAATGCTGGTGGGTTCAAATTGCCAAATTTCTAGAAGCAGTCCTGATTCCTGATTTCCAAGGTAAGCAATGCCTGTTTCGGGTGTGGCATATAAATAAAACCCGGATAAGGCGTCCTCGCCATACAGAACCAGTGTCGGTCTGCTGTATTTTTCAACTAAATCACTTATTCTTATGGTTTCTTTGGAGGTTACAATTTCTTTGATGAGAATTAAATTGTTGTTTTGATACCATGCTTCGTTTTTACGGTTAGGACTTTTGGAGGGATAGTATATTTTTTTAATTTGATTAATGGTTGTTTCCGTGCCGTTGTTTTGAAAATTGTTGTCAGTAATTAGAGATTGGTATTTTAAATTTTGATTAACCGGAGAACTATTGGGGGTAGGGGTATTTTGAGATGGTTTGGATTTAGAAGCAAAAATCACAATTAAAATTATATCTATAAGAATAAACACACCAAACAAAATAAATTTGTATTTATTTAAAAATTGTTTCATCGCAGAATTGCCAGTGAATAGGATAGTTAGATTGTAGTCCTCCAGGTAAACAAATAAAAGGTTTTTCGGAAGCGTAAAGAGCTATAGACTCGGCAAATTTTTCCGAGGCGTCGGTAGTTCCCGAGCAGGAAAAGTAGGTAATAATATTTGGTTCGGTATTAATATCCGGATAATCCAGATATTCCACGTAGGTATAAGAAGCGGAATACGCACCCATCAAATGGCTTGATTCATGCGACAAAATGTATTCGGCGTCAAGCTGGTTGGTCAAACCACCCGGATAAAGGGTAATATTATTAGTTCCGTCATAGTGTCCCCAATAACCAGGGTTAAAATCGTTATAATGCAATAAAACCTCGCCTCTTTTGCAAACTTTGTTAACAAAGGGTGGGTGGTCGGCAACCAGTTTATCGATGGCCGCGGTCAGGTTGTCCTTTTTATCTTGTGGCCAAGTGGCTTCGTCAACAAGAGTAAAGCATGAGATAGCCGATCCTCCACCTCCGGTTTCCGCAGAGGGTGGCACCATGTACGCGCCGTTATTGATGATAAATAAAATTAAAGCAACCAGTATTGGGGTGGCAACAATGATGGCCAAAACAGTAGTGCTGATGGTAAGCAAGGTTCCGGTAATGGTTCCAAGAAACAGACCTAAGCCGGCTCGGCCCGCACCAACAATGGCTCGCGGGCCGACTCCGGCTGCAAGTGCTAACCCGGCCGGAATAGCTAAAAGAGTACTGCCGGTGACAATGGCCGGCAAACCCAAAGAAGCAGCCGCGCCGAAGAAAAATTCTTTAGGATGTTTTTTAATCCAAATACCAATTTTGGAAAATATTTTTTCTAAAAATGAACCGGCAATAATTCCACCAATCCAACCAATAGGACCTGCAACCGTGCCGAGAGCTGTTAATACACCCTTAAGTCCGAGACTGGCCGCTAGTTTGGCCCCCCCCGCCTTAAGTGCTACCCCGGCGGCCGTTTTAGTAGCGGTAGCTTTAGCGGTGGCGGCAGCAACTTTTGTTGATATTCTATTTGTTAATTGGTTTTTAATGGTGGCTACACTTTTTTTGCCAAACATTACTTGAAGACCTTTTTCTCCGGCTTCGCCACCAAATTTAACAGACAGCTTGTTTTGTAAATATTCAAGACTCCTGTTTTTAGCGTAAGCGGTAATACCTTGTCCCGATGTTCTTTCCTGTCCCCAATCACCCTCCATTCTTTTTCCCTGAACGGCGTGGCTAATAAATTGTAAGTAGCCATCTTCTCTCTCTGCCATGGCAAAAAATTCACCCAAGAGAGTTTGTTTTTGAGCTTCTGTTAGATCCGGACCTAATCGATTGATTTCGTTTTCCAGTTCAACCAGTTTGTTAATCCTGGCGATAAAGCCGTCTTTAAATGAAGGTTTTGTCCCCATTACTTCAAAGTTTTTTGAGTCCTCTTCTTTTATCGGTTGATATAGTTGGCCGAGAGCCGGGGCAACAATTGACGCAGTTATTCCCAAAACTTCTGTCACCTGATTTGTTGCCAAGACAGCCTCATTAATTATTTTTTTGACTCCTTCCATCTGAGCTGTTTTTTGTGAGTCGGTCAAAGCTGTCAAGGGGGCAAGTGGTGGGTCAATAATTTTAATTTCCCTCTGAATTTCCGGAGGTAAATTTTTGATAGTTTTGGTTAAAGTATCAACAGTGACTGAAACCAAAAAATCGGCTTCCTTGCTTGGTGTTAAGCGTGTTTCAATTTCTGTTCTTACTTTTTCCTCAACTTCTTTTCTGAAGTTTGCCTCACCGCCCTTTTCAAAGGCATTTTTAACAGCCTGTAACTGTTCTTGATCGGGTTGGGTCAGAGTGATTATTTTTGGTTGAGTTTGAACAACAAAAACTTCAGCCGATTCTTTTTCAGTTTCCGGTTCCAGCTCACTGGATCCCCGCCTTCGCGGGGATGACACAGAGGGGGCTGGGGATGACGCAACTTTTTTCTCCCAGGCTTTGATTTTGGCTTTTTGCTCCGCCATGGCTTCAGCCAAGCCACCTTTTTCTTTAGTTTTTTTGGCAAATTCTTCCAATTCTTCCAGACGGATTTTGTCGGGGGTGGTGCTGGTTGTTTCTGTAAATTCCGGTGTGGGTGTTTGATCCAAACCTAAAAGATAGTTATAAGTTGAGCTGTCAATGATAAATCCTTCGGTTTGAGGATTGCGAGACAATGACTCTAAAAATGCATTTTCAAAATCGTCTCGACTAATATCGGCTTGATTTCCATCCGGCCAATCAACACGAATAATGTTGGGTATTTGTCGCTCTTCGCCTAAAGCCTGTGGAAAAAACTGCCAAATACCGGTTAGGGCTATTTTTCTAGCCCAAGGGTCGGAGAAACCTTTATCAAAAAGCTCAACTAGTTTTTGTTGGTCATTCATAATTTAGTGTTCTACTTTTACATGTCATCCCGTACTTGATACGGGATCCAGGGGCTTTGTTTGTATGGATTCCCGATCGGGGTCGGGAATGACACCACGATCATTACTTGTCTTTTGCAACATCTCTTCTGGTTTAGTGGTAATGAGGTTGTATTCTTCTTGACTAGCTACGATTTTGATGGGGGCGTGATGCGGGCCGGCAAAGAAAATACCCTCACCGATATTGGCGGAAAGCAATAATTGTTTTTCTCCTTGAGAGAGGTAAAAGACTTCGGCAATTTTATCAATGGCGGCCGGGGATTGTTTTAAAAGAACTCTTAAGGCCGAGTTGGTGACGATGGCTTTACCAATGTCTTGGGACAAAAAATCTTCAATGTCTTGGGTAATGGTAGTTAAACCGAGGTAGTACTTTCTAGCCCTCTTGACGACTCCCCAGAGGAACTGAGCCGAGTCTTTATGCTTCATCATGTGCCATGCCTCCTCTATGACGAGAAGCCGCCTTTTTAAGGTCTTCTGGACTCTGGTCCATATAAAATCCAAAATCATAAACATGGCAATGGGGCGAAGGGCGTCTTGCATGTCCTTGACGGAAAAAACCGTGAAGGGATTATTAATCTCAATATTGGTTTGTTGGTCAAAGATCCCGACGAAAGATCCCCGGACAAACTTTTCAATTCGGGCAGCGATGTCCAGGGCGTCCGGCGTTTCCATACCGATTAGAGTTTTATACAAGTCTTCCATCAAGGGTGGCTCTTTGGTTTGGGTAGCCGGGTCTTGGGTAATGCCTTTTTGGCGGTAGGTCATGACTAACGCTCGGTCCAGTAAAGCCTCTTTGATGGGGTCCAATTCGCCGGTAATGACTTTCAAAAAAGAGTGAAGTGTTAAAAGTTTCAAGCCCAGTTGATTTTCGCCTTCAACATAAACTTGGGATAAATCAAAAGGATTAATTTTGGAAGGTGAGTTGAAGGAAAAAGAAATAAACTCTCCACCGACAGCTTCGGCAATGGCTTTATACTCAGCCTCCGGGTCGACAATAATGACTTCGGTTCCAAGCATCAAACTTCTGATGGCCTCCAATTTGACAAAAAACGAATTGTGAATAAACATTCCGCCAAATCCGGCCAAAAAGACTTCGTTATCAACCTGCAGATCGTAAACGTATTTATGCTCATATTTAACTTTTTCAATTTTGACAATCGGATCCCAGAACAAATCGGATGTGGCCAGGGTTTTCAGCCAGACAATATCTTTTTTTACCCCTTCTAATTCCCTAATTTTTTCTTCGTATTTTTTTGTAAGATAAACAATCGCTTTCATTGTTCTGTCGTAGCGAGGGTTGTTGTTTCCAAGAACTACCGACCCCCACAATGATTTGTCAAATTTTCTTAATGAAATACCGGTGATTTTGAAAGCTTTATAAAGTGCTTGAGAAACCTCTTTCTGATTGAGTTTAAAACCATGAGAAATAGAAACAGCTTCTAAATAATTGTGTAAGTAGGGACAGGTGTCATTTTTTATGGTTGCCCACGACTTATTAAGTTTTTTCCACAGATCTCTGTTAATTTTTTTAATATTCGCTTTCTGGACAATCTCCTCGACGGTTGGGAGCTGGGAAATCAATTTAATTTCATTGCCTTTTAAACTTTCAATTTCGGCGACCCTTTTCTCGATTTGAGAAATAACACCAAGTAAATTTTCCCTTGATGGTTTGAAAATTCCCAGTTTTATTTCAGAGAATTTTTTCGGAGCAGGGATTTCGGTGGAATTGTAAAGCGACTGATAAATCTCTTTAAATATTGGGCCGAGACCGGGGATTAAATCAACGTTGGTGTTGGAATTTTTGATTAGACTGATCAGTTTACTATTTTTGACGGTGGTAACAAAACCGATGTGTTTAGAAAATTGTTTGATATTTTCTTGCCCAGAGATATTAATTTTATAATAAATCCGTTTTTGTTTCATGGCGCTATTAGTAGCTCTCTTGAGGGTTCTGCTGATTCTGGAGATGATGCCAAAACGATATAGCAGGTAACTTAAGTCTGAAGCCAGGTTGTAAGATTTGGTGGTGGCTGAAATTTCGTTTTTGCTAACCGTACCATCGCCTTCAAAATAGCACCTCAGGAAAATTGCGACCTCTTTGTTGGAAGCGTTGAAAATAAGGGATGGAACTTTCTTGTCACCCGCTTTTCCTGTAACTCCAAGTATGGTCATTAAACGAACAAAGGGTTGTGATGAAGCGTAAACACCAATCTGCTTTTTATTTTTAAATACTTTGCTGAAAGCAATATTTAGTGATTCAAAATATTGCTGGCACGACGAAAGAACTTCAGGGGTGGTGCTGGAAATTAGGATTTTATGAATATTGTTCATCCCCTCGGCGGTGTAATATCCTAGAAATTCAAAAAACAAGGGCGTTAAGGTTAATTTTTCCGGTAGGCTGGTTTTTAGGAGAAAGTGTTTTGCTCCAATCCGATTGCCTTGTCTGACAACCGACCCGTTGTTATATTGAGAAACCAAGGTTTCGTAAACGTCAATTGGAGTGAATTTCGAGTCGGCAATGCTAATTTTTCTGGGTAGTGGAATGTAGTCTCCAATCGCAACACTATCCCCTCTGGTTGTTTTGATTTGACCGCTGGACAAGGTTACCAAACAATGGTCCTTTGTGATTTTGACACTCCGACCGCTTTTGGTGGTTATTTTATATAGCTGTTTTGGGGCTGTTTTTCTTGCGACTATAGTGGTTTTGCTCCAACTGCTTTTCAAACTTTTGTCAAACGAAAAAACTTTGATTCTTGGCTTTAACACCCCGTCAATATCTTTTTCCAGCCGGATTGGTTTGTTGGTTTCAAAAAGTTGGTCAACAACTTTCCCGATTTTGTCTCTGACAATTTCACCCTTCTGGTTTTGGTAAACAATTGGCTCGTCGTAATCTGTGCTCTTACCCGCGCCTGATGTAGCAAAAATGGTCATGTTGCTGTTCTCCAAAGAAAATCTGTCGAAAATAATGAAGGACTCGTTTTGGGAATTTAGGCCATACAAGACACCTTTATC
>Ga0208958_1003464_pt1 | contig 12236 bp, 10 predicted proteins | sample RifOxyB1_FD_184032 | JGI IMG/M metagenome (GOLD analysis project Ga0208958, IMG submission 184032) | Soil microbial communities from Rifle, Colorado - Rifle Oxygen_injection B1 (SPAdes) | ecosystem: Environmental > Terrestrial > Deep subsurface > Rock core/Sediment | place: Rifle, Colorado...
GCCATCCGCTACGGCAAACCGGTGCGCATCGGCGCCAACTGGGGCTCGCTGGACCAGACGCTGGCCGCGCAGCTGATGGACGAGAACCACGCGCGTGAAATCCCGTGGGACGCCGGCCGCGTGCTGCGCGAGGCGCTGATCCGCTCGGCGGTGGATTCGGCCGAACGCGCCGTCGAGATCGGCCTGCCGCGCGACCGCATCGTGCTGTCGGCCAAGGTCAGCGGCGTGCAGGAGCTGATCGCCGTCTACCGCGACATGGCCAGCCGCACCGATTTCGCCTTGCACCTGGGTCTGACCGAGGCCGGCATCGGCAGCAAGGGCATCGTGGCGTCCAGCGCCGCGCTGGCGGTGCTGCTGCAGGAAGGCATCGGCGACACCATCCGCATCTCGCTGACGCCGGAACCGGGCCAGTCGCGCACGCAGGAGGTCATCGTCGCGCAGGAACTGCTGCAGACCACCGGCCTGCGCGCGTTCACGCCGATGGTCACGGCCTGTCCCGGCTGCGGCCGCACCACGTCCGAGTTCTTCCAGGAACTGGCCAAGGTCGTGCAGGAACACGTGCGCGGCCGGATGCCGGAGTGGAAGGTGACCCATCCCGGTGCCGAGAACATGACCCTGGCGGTGATGGGCTGCGTGGTGAACGGGCCGGGCGAATCCCGCCACGCCAACATCGGCATCTCGCTGCCGGGCACGGGCGAGGCGCCCGCGGCGCCGGTGTTCGTCGATGGCGAAAAGAAGGTCACCCTGCGCGGCGAGAACATCGCGCAGGAGTTCATCGCCCTGATCGACGGTTACGTCGAGGCCAAGTACGCGCGTGCGGCCGGCTGACCCGCTGGCGAACGGCCGGCGTTTCATCGCTGGCCTGTTCCGTGAACACGGCCGGCGCCTGCTCCTGCTGTTCCTCTGCCTGCTGGCGCCGCTGTGGCTGTTCGTCGAACTGGCCGACGAAATCCACGAGCTGGAAGACCTCTACTTCGACGATGCGCTGCTCTGGCACGCGCATGCGCTGTCCAGCCCGACCCTGGACCGGTTCTTCGTGGTGGTGTCGGCGCTCGGCTACCAGTGGGGCGTGGTCCCGGCCGACATCGTGCTGACGCTGGGCCTGCTGGTCGCGCGTCGCTGGCGCGAAGCGACCTTCGCCGGGGTCTCCCTGGGCGGGTCCGCGCTGCTGAACATGGCGACCAAGCAGTTCTTCCAGCGCGACAGGCCGGCGCTGTGGGAGTCCATCGCGCCCGAGCACACCTTCAGTTTCCCCAGCGGCCACGCGATGGGCTCGGCGACGCTGGCGATGGTGGTGGTGCTGCTGTGCTGGCACACGCGCTTCCGCTGGCCGGCCGTCGTGCTTGCCGCGCTGTTCGCGCTGACCGTCGGGGCCTCGCGCATCTACCTGGGCGTGCACTATCCGTCCGACATCCTCGGCGGCTGGGCGGCGGGCATCGCGTGGGTGTCTGGCGCCTACCTGGTGCTGTACCGCATCCGCGAACGGCCATGGCAGGTGCGGTGAGGCCTTCTGCTCTTCTGTAGGAGCGACGTGAGTCGCGACCGCATGAGTTGAATATTGCGGATGCGTAGCTGATAGCGTCCTGTCCGCGTCGCCATGTTGCGTGAGATAGGGGGTGTGGCGGCGGAGAGCGTGCGGTCGCGACTCACGTCGCTCCTACAACGAGCAGGTTCTACGGCGCATACGCCCGCTCGCGTTCTTCCTGCAGGCGCTGGCGCAGGTACTGGTCGCGGGTGAGGCCGGCGGGAATCGTGGTGGCGGCCATCACCTCGGCGACCACCTGCGCTTCGCGCGCCTTGTAGGTCTGGAAGCGCGGGTCGTTGCGCTGCTGTTCGAGGAAGGCGGCCATGCGCCGGTCGGCGTGGGCGCGATAGCGGTCGGCGATGGCCGCGACTTGCTCCGCCTGCCGCGCGGGATCGTCCACGGTCGCCTTGGCCAGCGCGGTGCGCAACAGCACGGCTTCGCCCGCGGACAGGCCGCCCGCGGCTTCGTACTTGTCGATCTGGCGCGTCAGCGCATCGGCGCGTTCGCTGCGTTCCACCGCGCGCAACGACGCGGAACGCGCGAAGAAGTCTTTCGCATCGGCCTCGAAGCGCTGGCGCTCGAGGTGCTCCTGCGCCTGTGGCGTGGCTTGCAGGGAAGCCAGGGGCGACACGCCGTCGGCCGCTTCAACCGATGATCGCGGCGCGACCGGCCTGCCCGGGTCGTCGCGCTTCCACCAGACGATGGCGGCGACGAGAACCACGCAGGGCACCAGCAGCGTCAGCCATTTCTTCATGCAGGACCCCCTCTGTGCCGGGACCGTCGAAGCACGACGGTCCCGGACCCGGACATCATCCCAGCAACTGGTCCACCAGCCAGTACAGCAGGTTGAACGGCTTGGCCTTGTCGGCCTTGTCGTCCTGCTCGCTGGCATCCAGCACCTTGCCCCGCCCATCCAGCACGCTGTCGATGAAGTGCTTCAGTTCCAGGTTCTGCGCCTGCACGTCGGCGTTCTTGAAGTCGACGATGGTGGTGCAGTGGCTTTCGTTGAGCGCGCGGTACTGCGGGAAATAACCGCCGACGTTGTCCAGGCCATTCAGGCGGTCGCGCAGGCGTGCGGTATCCATGTCCCAGCGCGCATGGATGCGGGCTTCCTTGGTCGCCTGGTCGGGTGCATTGGCGATGTCGGGATAGAAGCGCTCGTACGAGTACGAGGAATAGTTGAGGTCTTTCCAGAAATGCGTATGGCCCAGGCGGTCGTTCGCATACTTGCTGGACAGCGCGGGATACAGGCTGCCGAGTTCGTCGAGATCGAACTGCGGCAGGCCGCTGGCGAGATAGGGCAGCGGGCCGTTCGGCTGGTCCAGCCCCCAGGCACTGCGGATCAGGGCCATCAGCGGTTGCGAGGGATAGTCGACCGGGTTGCCGTTCTTCGGCGTGGGGAAGATCGGACCGGAATCGTCGATCAGGAAGCTGCGCGTGGGCGCCAGGTCGCGGCGCAGCGGGTGGTAGCTGGTCAGGCTGCCGGCACCTCCGGCGCTGCACCCGGTGGACAGCATCTGGGTGGGCCGTGGCAGGTTGTCCTTCAGCCAGCTCACCACCGCGCGCACGTTGCGCACGCCGTTGTGGTGCCACACCAGCGGCGCGTTCTGCCCGCTCGGGTCGTCGTAGACCGCCACGCGGTCGCCGCTGTAGATGTCGCCCGTGCAGTAGGGGATGTAGACCATGATCCAGCCCTGCGTCTTCACCGCATCGAACGGGCTGACGCGGGTGACGAAGGGGCTGACCAGGCTCGCGCCCGGGTTCAGCAGGCTCATGTAGTCGTCGGGAATGCCGTTGGGATTGCGTGCGCCGCGAACGCCGGTCTGGCCGGTGCAGCTGGCGTAGTCCCAGCAGGCGCCGCCGCCCTCCATGTAGACGATGGTGTTGCGCGTATCGGCCACGCGGTTGACGAAGAACTTGAAGGGCGAGCCGTCGCCGCAGACCGCGCCGGTCGAGGGCGCCAGCTGGATGGTCTGCCAGGCGTCGTAACGGCCGGGCTGGAAGCCATCGCTGAAGCCGGACGGGTTGGACAGCAGCGGATAGCTGCCGGTGCGCTGCGCGGCGGTCACCTTGTTGTCGGCCTTGGGCGGCGAGACCAGGTTCACCAGGGTCTGCCAGAAGCTGTAATCGCCTTCTTCGGCCTTGAGTGGCGCGGCGATGGCGATCGCGAGCGCTGCGGTGGAGAGGACAAGCGGCAGGCGTGCGGGTCGTACGGGTGCAACCATGATCGGATCCTCCGGCGAGAGTCTGTGGACGTTCAACGGGATGGACTGCCTTGGCGTGCGGCACGCGTGGGGGCGACGACCGTACAGCGGCGCATGGTGGTGCGTCCGTCGCGCCACGGGATTAAGTCCGCGTGATGGCGTCGGCTTTGGCTGCCCTGGCCCCCGGAATTGGCCGCGATGCCCCCCTTCGGCGCCCGCGCGGGCGGTCAGGTAAACGCAGCGATCCCGCGTCGCAGCACGCAGGTGGTACAGGCGTGCGGTATCGCGCCGGGCAACGGATCGTTGCGGGCGGACGCCTTGCCGCAGGCCGGCCGTGGATCGAACATGCGCACGCACGCCGCCGAATGCGCCGTGGACTTCCCGGGGATGGCAATGCAGGAACTGGTCGACCGATACGGCGCACTGCTGGTGTTCGCCAATGTGCTGGCGTTGTCGCTGGGTCTGCCCGTGCCGGCGATGCCCACCCTGGTCCTGGTCGGTGCGGGGCTGGCGCTGCAGCCGGAGGCGATGTGGCTGCCGCTGCTGGGCGTGCTGGCGGTGTCGGTGGCCGCCAGCCTGATCGGCGACAGCGTCTGGTTCTATGCCGGCCGCCGCTACGGCAACCGCACGCTGCAGTCGCTGTGCCGGCTTTCGCTGTCGCGCGACACCTGCATGAAGCGCACGGAACGCTTCTACGGCCGTTTCGGCGTGCGCGTCCTGTCGGTGGCGAAGTTCATTCCCGGCCTGTCGATGGTGTCCGTGCCGCTGGCCGGCGCCATGCAGGCGAGGCTGCCGCTGTTCCTGCGTTACGACGGCCTGGGCGCTGCCCTGTGGGCCGCGCTGGGGCTGGGACTGGGCGTGGTGTTCGCCCGCCAAGTGGAAACGGTCATCGACGCGCTGTCGCAGCTGGGCACCGGCGCCGGTGTGGTCATCGGCGTGCTGCTGGCGGCCTACGTGGGCTGGCGCTGGTGGCGTCGGCGCACGCTGCTGAGGTCGCTGGAGGGGGCGCGGATCGATCCGCCCGAACTCGAAGCCCTGGTCCGGGCGGGCCAGCCGCCGGTGGTGTTCGATATCCGCGCCCCGGGTTTCCGCGACGTGGACCCGTACGTCATCCCCGGCGCGGTGTTCGCCGACGAGCGCCAGCTGGACGGGATCCTGGCCACGTATCCACGCGACGGGAAGGTCGTCATCTATTGCGCCTGCCCGGATGAAGTATCCGCGGCGTGGATGGCCGCGAGGCTGCGCGAGGCCGGCTTCCGCGACGTGCTGCCGCTGCGGGGTGGCATCGATGCGTGGCGGGACGCCGGTTACGGGGTGGAACGGATCGGCGCCTGAGCGCGTCCGCCGCGGTCAGTGCTCGATGCACACCCGGTTGCGGCCTTCGCTCTTGGCCCGGTACAGGGCCGCGTCCGCCGCGGCCATCATCCGGCTGACGGTGTCGCGTTCGGGGGTCAGTGCGGCGATCCCGATGCTGACCGTGATGCGTTGCGGCTGGCCGCCCGGCCGGAACACCACCGCTTCCACCGCCTCGCGCAGGCGCTCGGCGAAACCGTAGGCGGCTTCCGGCCCGCACTCGGGCAGCAGCACGGCGAATTCCTCGCCGCCGATGCGGGCGGCCGCGTCGTCGTTGCGCACATGCCGGCGCACCAGCCCGGCGATCTGCTTCAGCACCTGGTCGCCGGAGATGTGGCCGTAACGGTCGTTGATCGGCTTGAACAGATCCACGTCGATGATGCACATGGTCAGTGCGCGCTGGTGCCGCATGGCGCGCGCGATCTCCTTCTCCACCGTTTCGATGAAATGGCGGCGGTTGTACATCTCGGTCAGCGCATCGTGGGTGGCGAGCTGGTAGATCTCCTCGTGGTAACGCGCCTCCACGCTGCTGTGGCTGATGAACTTCAGGATGCTCTCGCCCAGGGTGATGTGGTCGCCGTCGACCAGCGCCGACTGCGCCACCGGCGTATCGTTCAGCCGGGTGGTGTTGGTGGCGCCGAGGTCGCGCACCCAGTAGGTGTCGCCGTCGCGCCAGAGCTCGCAGTGCAGGCGCGAGACGCTGTTGTGCGGGATGTGCAGGTCGGCTTCCTGCGAGCGGCCCACGCGCACCCGGGCGGTGTCGATGTCCGCGCGCCGGCCCAGGCCTTCGCCGTGGATCACCACCACGCAGGCCGAGCGCGGCGAGGCCGGCCGCGGGCCGTCGCTCAGGATGGTCCGTTGCGTGGTGGGTGGATCGTGGGGGTCCCGGGACATGCGCGTGCGGCTGGCAGGTGCGGGCCCGAGTGTACCGGATCGGTCGGTCAACTCACGCTTCCGATACCATGCCGGGGCGCACAGGGGACCGTGGAATGACATCGCAGCCTTACGACGAACTCGCACCCACCGAGAGCCTGGCCACGCGCCTGCAGGATGCGCCGACCGCGGCCGACGGCACGCTGGCGCCCGGGGCGCGCCTGGGGCACTACCGCATCGAGGGCCTGCTGGGGCGCGGCGGCATGGGCGAGGTCTACCGCGCCACCCAGCTGGAACCGGTGCGCCGGGAGGTGGCCCTGAAACTGATGCGCGCGCAGCGCCTGCAGGCCCGCCACCTGGCCTGGTTCGAAGTGGAGCGGCAGGTGCTGGCGCAGATGCGCCATCCGGCCATCGCCCAGATCTACGATGCCGGCACCACGGAGGAGGGCTATCCCTTCTTCGCGATGGAGCTGATCGAGGGCAGCCCCATCACGCGCTACTGCCGGGAGCAACGGCTGTCGCTGGACGAACGCGTGGCGTTGTTCATCCGCGTCTGCGAGGGCGTGCAGCACGCGCACCACAAGGGCGTGGTCCACCGCGACCTGAAGCCGGGCAACCTGCTGGTGGACACACTGGATGGCCGGCCCGCACCGAAGATCATCGATTTCGGCATCGCGATGGCCGCGTCGCTGGCCGGCGACGCCGCACTGGAGCGCGCCGGCACGCCGGAGTACATGAGTCCCGAGCAGGCGCTCGGCGATGCGCGGCAGGTGGACACGCGCAGCGACGTGTACTCGCTGGGCGTGGTGCTGTGCGAACTGGTGAGCGGCGTTCGCCCCGAGGCCGTGGGCGAGACCTGGTCGGCGGAAACGCCGACCGCCGTCGCGCCGTCGTCGCGGCTGGCGGCGCTGCCGGCCGAGCAGGCACGGCAGGTGGCGCAGGAGCGCGGCCTGTCGCTGCCGCGCATGCGCGACCGCCTGCGCGGCGATCTGGACTGGATCGTGCTGAAGGCCATGCAGCACGACCGGGACGCCCGCTACGGGTCCGTCGCGGCGCTGGCCGACGACCTGCAGCGCTTTCTCGAGGGGCGCACCGTGGCGGCGGTACCGCCGAGCCGCGCCTACGTGTGGCGCAAGTTCCTGCGCCGCCACCGCGCCGCGGCCGTCGCCGCAGGCTTCGCGCTGGTCGCGTTGCTGGGGGGGCTGGCGTTGTCCTTGTACGGTCTGCAGCAGGCGCGCACGCAACGCGCACTGGCCGAAGCGCGCAGCGCGGAGCTGGAGAAGGTGGCCGCGTTCCAGCAGTCGATGCTGGAGGGGATCGACATCGAGACCATGGGCGTGGGCCTGGCCGAGGGTCTGGCGGCTCAGGTGGCCGAACGCGACCCGGCGGCCGCCGACGCGTTCGGCGCGACCCTGGCCAAGGCCAGTACCGGCGATCTGGCGCGCGACCTGGTGGACCGTCAGCTGCTCGCCAACGCGGAAGCCGCGATCGCCCGCGATTTCGCCGACCAGCCCGACGTGGCCGTCGGCCTGCGCGAGTCCGTGGCGCGCGTCTACGCTGCGATCGGTCTGTACGACAAGGCCGCCGAGCTGTTCGGCCGGGTGGCCGAGCATCGCGCCGCGAACCTCGGCGACGGCGCACCGGAGACGCTGCGCGCGCGCAACGACCAGGTGCAGGCGCTGCTGGAGGGGGCGCACATCGACCAGGCCGAGAGCGTGCTGGAGAAGGCGCTGCCGCGCGCCTTCACTCTGCCCGCCAACGACCGCGTGCGGGTCAAGCTGGAACTGGCGCAGGCGCAGGTGATCTCGGCTCGCGGCGACCGACCGCGGGCGAAAGGCGTCGTCGAAGCCGTCCGTGCCCGACTGCTCGAGGTCGCCGGCGAGCGTGACCCGGCCACCCTGGAGGCCACCAACAACCTGGCCGCCGTACAGCGCAACCTGGGCGAACTGCCCGAGGCACGCGCGAACATGGAGCAGGTGGTCGCCGGCCGCACCGCGGTGCTCGGTCCCGACCATGAGGAGACGCTGTCGGCGATGGGCAACCTGGCCGTGCTGCGCATCATGAACCGCGAGAAGGACGCCGCCATCGCCATGCAGCGCGACCTCACTTCGCGCTACGTGCGCAAGCTAGGCAGCGAGCATCCGGTCACGCTGCAGGCACGCAGCACGCTGGCGACGATGATGGTGGACGCCGGCGACGCGGCCGCCGCGCTGCCGCTGCTCAAGGATGCGCTGGCCGCGCGCGAGCGCGTCCTCGGGCGCGATCACCCGCAGACGGTAAGGACACGCCTGAACCTGGCCACGGCGTACGCACGCCTGGAGGATTACGCGGCCGCGCTGCCGCTGGAGGAGCAGGTCATCACGGTGCGTAGCCGGCTGCAGGGCCCATCGCATCCGGACACGCTGTCCATCCTGGTCAACCATGCCGGCACGCTGCTCAACGCGAAGCAGCCTGAAGCCGCGCTGCGCCTGCTTTCCGATGTGCAACCACTGGCGTTGAAGGTGCTGGGAGAAAAACACCCGCAGGCCCAGATGACCATGGTGATCCGCGCCGAAGCCCTGCGCGTGTCCGGGCGCACGCGCGAGGCGCTGGACGAGTACCGCCGCCTGTTCGAACTGCGACGCAAGGTGCTGGGCGAGACGCACGTGGAAACGCGCACCGCGGCGTGGAACCTGATCGACACCAGTCGCGAACTGGGCCTGACCACGCAGGCCGACGCGCTGGAGGGGCAGTACATCGCCCCTCTGCTGGCGGCCGATCCGGCCACGCTGGCCGATGCGGACGCCGAGTTCGTCAAACGTTATCGAGAGGGCAGGCGGCCTGGCAAACAGGGCTGAGCGCCGACCGCGTCACTCGCCGGGTTTGGCCGCCGCGCTGGGCGCCTCGGACGCGGCGCGGCGCGACAGCACCGCTTCGCGGTGCGCGATGTAGGCGTTGGCGCCGAAGATGATGCCGGCGCCGGCCAGCGTCCATGTGTCCAGCGTTTCGTCGAACAGCAGCCAGCCGAACAGCGCCACCACCGGCAACTGCATGAAGCTGATCGGCGTCAACGCCGAGACCTCGCCTAGCTTCAGTGCGCGCGTCCACAGCATGTGGCCGCCGGTGCCCAGCACGCCGGCGGCGACCACCCACACCCAGGTGATGCCCTGCGGCCATTCCCATACGGCCAGTGCCGGCAGCAGCGACATCGGCACCCACAGCAGGGTGGTGTAGATGACGATGCGGTCGGCCGGCTCGGTCTGCGAGAGCTGCTTGATCTGGATCGCCACCAGCGCGCTCATCACTGCCGCCAGCACGGCGATCATCGCGTCCGCGGTGAATTCCGCGGTGCCGGGCCGCACGATCACCAGCACACCCACGAAACCCAGCACCACCGCGGTCCAGCGGCGTGCGCGTACGCGCTCGTTGAGCATCGCGGCTGCGGCCAGGGTGACGAACAGCGGCGTGGAGTACGACAGCGACACCGCCTGCGCCAGCGGCAGGTGGCCGATGGCCCAGAAACCGGCCAGCATCGAGCAGATGCCGATCACGCAGCGGAACAGGTAGCGCGGGAACTGGGTGGTCTTCAGGAACCCCGGGCCGTGCCGCAGGATGAGCGGCGCCGCGGCAACCAGGCCGAAGAAATTGCGGAAGAACGCGATCTCGAACGTGTGCAGGGTCGCCGAGGCCAGCCGGATCGCCACCACCATCAGGGCGAACAGCACCGTGCTGCCCAGCATCAGCACGGCGGCGCGGAAGTGGGCGGGAATGGCGGGCATGCGCGGTGGTCGGGGCTACCAGCGGGCGCCGATGATCTTCGGTTCCGGCTCGATGCCCACGCCGAAGCGCGCGTGCACGGATTCGGCGATGCGCCGCGCCAGCCCCAGCAGCGCGGCGCCGGTGGCCTGCCCGTGATTGACCAGCACGAGGGCATGCGCGGCGGAGACGCCCGCATCGCCGTCGCGGTGGCCCTTCCAGCCGCAGGCTTCGATCATCCACGCAGCGGACAGCTTGCGGTTGTGCGGGGCGTCGCCACGGAATGTCGGCAGCGTGGGATAGTCGACCAGCAGCGCGTCGGCCTGCGCCTGCGAGACGATGGGATTCTTGAAGAAGCTGCCTGCATTGCCCACCACGGCCGGATCCGGCAGCTTGCGTCGGCGGATCCGGATCACCGCCTCGGCCACCTCGCGCGCGGTCGGCGCGGAGATTCCCATCGCGCCGAGTTCTTCGCGGATGCCGGCGTAATCCAGGCGCAGGTGCGGCGTGCGCGGCAGCACGAACTCCACCGCCGTCACCAGGTAGCGGTCGGCCTGGTGCTTGAACACGCTGTCGCGGTAGGCGAACGCGCAGGCGTCGCGGTCCAGCCGCACCATCGCGCCCGCATGGCGGTCCAGCGCTTCGACCACGGCGATGAACTCGCCCACTTCGGTGCCGTAGGCGCCGATGTTCTGGATGGGCGACGCGCCGGCGGTACCGGGGATGAGGGCCAGGTTCTCCAGCCCGCACAGGCCCTGCTCCAGCGTCCACATCACCAGCGGATGCCAGGCGACGCCGGCATCGGCGCGCACGCGCGCCTGTTCGCCATCGTCGGACAGCACGCGCAGGCCATGCGTGGCCATGGCGATCACCGCGCCCGGTGCATTGCCGGCGAACAGCAGGTTGCTGCCGCCGCCGATCACCAGGCTTTCGGATTCGGCGACCTGCGGCAGCGCCATCACCTCGCCCAGCGCCGAGGCGTCGTCCACTTCGACCAGCCAGGGCGCCGACGCCTGCACGCCGAAGGTATTGCGGTCCCGCAGGGGGGCGTTGGCAGTGAGGCGGTAGCCTGGCGTCATTCCGGCGCCACCGGCCCGCGACTCGGCGCTTCGCGACGCCGTCGGATGGCTTCCACGCACTCGCGGATCAGCTCCGGCCCGCGGTACACCAGGCCGGTGTAGCACTGCACCAGCGATGCGCCGGCGGACATCTTCGCCACCGCATCGGCGCCGGACAGGATGCCGCCCACGCCGATCAACGGAATGGTGTCGGGCAGGCGCGTGCGCAGGCGGCGCAGGACCAGCGTGGCCTGGCCCATCAGCGGCGCGCCGGACAGGCCGCCGGTCTCCCGCGCCAGCGGATGGTCCTGCACGCTCAGGCGGGACACGGTGGTGTTGGTGGCGATGACGCCATCCACCTGCATGTCGCCCAGCACGCGCGCGACCGCGTCGATGTCGCTGTCGGACAGGTCCGGCGCGATCTTCACCAGCATCGGCACACGCTTGCCGTGCTGCGCCGCCAGGTCTTCCTGCGCATCGCGCAGCGTGCCGATCAGCTGGCGCAATGCCTGCTCTTCCTGCAGTTCGCGCAGGCCGGCGGTGTTGGGCGAGGAGATGTTGACGGTGACGTAGTCCGCCAGCGGATAGACGCGTTCCAGGCAGTACAGGTAGTCGGACGCGGCGCGCTCGTTGGCGGTGTCCTTGTTCTTGCCGATGTTGATGCCCAGCAGGCCGCGGTCGCGGCGCGCGGCTTCGACGTTGCGCACCAGCGCGTCGACGCCTTCGTTGTTGAAGCCGAGGCGGTTGATGACCGCCTGGTACTGCGGCAGGCGGAACATGCGCGGCTTCGGATTGCCCGGCTGCGGCCTGGGCGTGACCGTGCCGATCTCGACGAAGCCGAAACCCAGCGCGAACAGCGCGTCGATGTGCGCACCGTTCTTGTCCATGCCGGCGGCCAGACCGACCGGATTGGGGAAGGTCAGCCCCATCACCTTGGTGGGCATCGGGGTGATGGGACGCGCCACCAGCGGCGTGGTGCCGGTGCGGTAGGCCAGGTCGAGGGCTTTCAGGCCCAGGCCGTGGGCGGTTTCGGCGTCCAGGCCGAAGAGGAAGGGTCGGGCGAGGGGATACATGGCGGCAGGCGGGATCAGTTCAGCGTCGCCAGCCAGGCCAGGCCGCCCAGGAACATGAAGAGCACCACGATGCCGATGACCCACAGCAGCGCCGACAGCCAGCCCAGGATCAGGCCGCCGATGGCCAGTCCGTCGCCCTCCAGCGCGCCGCCGCTGCGGCGGATCTCCGCGCGCGCCATGTGACCGGTGACGATCGCCACCAGCGTGCCCAGGACCGGCAACAGGGTCCAACCGAGGATGCCGGACACGAGGCTGGCGATGGCGAGACTGCTGGTGGTGCGTGCTGGGTTCATCAGGAGCTCCGTGCAGGGGTCAGGGAGGCGATGGCACTGGATCGGGGGCAAAAAAAACGCGCCGCCCGATGAGGGAGGCGCGATTATCCCAGATGCTGGCCCGTTCAGGGCAGCCGGCATGC
>Ga0208958_1003466_pt1 | contig 12235 bp, 16 predicted proteins | sample RifOxyB1_FD_184032 | JGI IMG/M metagenome (GOLD analysis project Ga0208958, IMG submission 184032) | Soil microbial communities from Rifle, Colorado - Rifle Oxygen_injection B1 (SPAdes) | ecosystem: Environmental > Terrestrial > Deep subsurface > Rock core/Sediment | place: Rifle, Colorado...
TATCTCCCTCTCCATACTGTCCCTTGCCGGTTTTGAAAAAGTTCTGGTATATTGTAATTTTTTCAGAGTTAGATAGTAATTTCAGGTCTTTTTTTATATCATTTATTTCAGCCATTATAGATATTATATTTTCTATGTATAAAAAGTTTTATAAGCGTATAAGATATTGAAATTAATTTTAAAATGGAAACTCAAGGAAATTTGGCAGAGATAGTGCTTGGAGAACAACTTTTTACTAGAGGTGAAGATTTTGTACGAGAAACAAGAGTTGTTTCCAATGGATATCCTATAAAACATTTACCTTTTCTAGGAATTGTTAAAATTAGTGTTCCAAAAGAAAAAGAATCTATATATGATGATGCTAACACTAGAATATTAGTTTTTTACAGAGAAAATACTATAGAAATTTTTAATAAAAAATGTGGTGAAATTGCAGATAAATTATCTAGAGCTTATGAATCCCGTTTTCATGAGACATTTAGGGTAGAACATCATTATTAATTATTTCTGAAGAGCTTTTCTTTGTATTTTGGGTGTTTTTGCAGGCTTCATTTTTTCTACATGCTTTTGTTCCTTAGCCTGCAAGTCAGCATGTTTGATCTCAGTTTCTTTTACAGCAGCTTCTTTTTCTTTTTCTTCAACTTTCTCTTCAGTTTTATCTTCTGGTTTCTCCTCTACTTTTTCCTGCGAAACTAGTTTTTTAGCTTTCTTTATTTTTTCAGCACTTTCTTTTAGTTTTTCATCTCTAGCTATTCTGAACTTCAAAATTTCAGGTATTTCTGCTAGTTTAGCTATTATATTTTCACCCTCTTTTTTTACTTTAACCTTTATTTTTGTTGGAGGATTTTGGATTCCTCTGTGCCATAATTCATGGTTTAACCATCTATCAAGTTTTATTTTTCTTAAATCTCTATCTTCAACTCTCATATGTTTTGCTATAAACTGCTTTATTGCTTTTACAGCTTTAGGAGTTCTTCTATACCTTGGTACTTTAAGAATTTCTCTCCTTAGGTTTATTATATATTCTCTTTCAACATTATCTTGTTTGTTTTTATTTGCCATTTTATTAGTTTGTTCCTAAAGTTTGAGTTGATAAAACTGCTATTTCTTCTAAATTTTCTTTAACTATTTTTCTCGCATTTTCTTTTCCAGTTATTGATATTTTAGCTTCTCTACTTGACATTTCTATTTCTCCACATAATGTTATCTCTCCTTCTTCTGTAGTAATATGGTACATTTGTATATATGATGACAATCTAGGAGTTCTGGCATCAATAGCTCTATATTTTTCTCTAACATCAGTATCTGCTAAACTTCTAAATATTATTTGAAACTCTTCTCGTTCTAGTTTTCCTATTTCATTACTATCATTTACTTTAGTATATTCTATCATTTTTATCCTAGATGTTTCTTTTTAATTCTTCTTGGTTTAATTTTCAACTTTCTCGTTCTCCAGTTTCTTCTGATTCTTGTTGTAGCAGAAGGGTGAACCTTTTTACCCTGACCATATTTACGAACTATTACCCAAAATGGAGCCCACTTTGTTCGTTTACCTGCTTTGGCTAATTTGATTTTTTTCTGTCTCTGACGTTTTGGTATTGTCATGCTATTTAATTTCCTCCAATAGCTTTTTTCCTTTATCTGTTAATTTTCTACCTTTTAGTTTTCCTTCCTTTATTTTTTCTAGAAGGCCTGCTTTTTCGCTTTGCTGTAATATTAAACGTACTATTTTCCCTCCACCACTTTTTTTCCTTGAAGGTTTTACTCCTCTGTTTTTTTTACCACCATATCTTTTTTTCAGTTTATTAACTCCTAGAGTTCCATTAATATAAATCTGTCTTAGAATACTTGCAGTTCGCTTATGCCAAAAATCAACTTCTTCTATTGGTCTTTCTCTTGCAACAGATGATTTAACTAGGTAAATCCATTCTGGAGCTTCAAGCTCTGGTATTTTCTTAAGTTCTAGTGCAAGTTTGCTGTTAAACTCTCTTGCATCTAATTCATAGATACTCATTTTATTGATTTTAGTTAAGCTCTCTTTTCAGAGATAGAACCATTTTATGGTTTAACTTAATTTTAGGTTGTTGTTATGGTTTATAAATGTTGACTTTCTGTTAGTTCTTCTAATTTTTCTTTATATTCTCTTACTGCAGATAGTAAATGTGATACCATGTTTGATTCTTCTTGAATTCTTGCCTGGGTAATTGCTAATGCTAAGTCATTTATTGTAAGTCCATAGTCTGATAATATATATCTAGCATTTGGGTTAAATGTATCTATTTTAGATGCTATATTTTCCAATCCATGTGTTTCGCCTAATTCTTTTAATACTCCTCTAGGGATGTGGATAATATCTTCTTCGTCTCCAAAATATGCAATATGATCTTCAAAGCTGTGAGGGTTATAACCTATTTTTATTTTACCATCACTATATAAGAATTCTTCAGACATTATTTTTTGTATAGTTGGTTATTATTAAACATTTATACTTTTTAGTATATAATTTATCTCATGGGTTTTCGCCATTTTTTTATAAAAGCTGTGAAGCCAATTATTCTATATGTATAATTTCTACCTAAATTATCAACTATATTTTCAGTAGATTGTTTTATTTTTTCTTTATCCCTTGAAAAATTCTTAAGAAAGACTATTTTTATATTCTGGTGGTTTTTAAAATTAGATTTAAGAGATTCTATAAGGTTTTCAGAAATTCCATTTTTTCCAATTTGAAATGAGTTTATATTTTTCATTTATAAAAACCTCCAGCGGGTTTCTATGCATCCAGCAACCAACTTATCAGAGTCCATGTTGTCAGAAAAACCTTTTATGAAACTTCCTTTTTTCATTTTAATATCTTAAAACCTCCTGTTGGAAGAGCATTAAGGATTTCTTCTTTTATAGTCTCAAGTTTAACTGCAAGTTCTTCTGCAATTTGTTCTTTTGAAGTTTTACCAGGAACTATAAAAATGCTTTTTTGAACTTGTTGAGGTACAAATCTAACTTTTTTCTCCTGGTGAGTTAAGTATAATTTTAGATTAACTTTTTTATGATCTACAGGACCAACTACTCCAAAAGTTCCTGTCTTCATATTTTTATTTTTTACAATCTGCTCCATTAAAAAAATGTCTATTAATATGGATTTTTTCCCTTCTTTCCAGGCTCTTGAAAAACAACCTGTAAAAACTGCTGTTTCTTCCAAATCTTTTTCAGTAAATTTATCTGAAATAATTATTGAAAAAGGACTTCCAGGTGTTTTAGTATGCATTACAATATATTTTGGAAATTTTTTATGTAATTTTATTAATTCTTCATTAGTTTCTGCACTTTTACCACCAATAACTAAATGATTGTTAGATGTGTAAAACCAGCGGTATTTTTCATACCATTGTTTTTTGCTAACTTTTTCAGCTTTATTTTTCATAATTTAGATAATTTTGATTAGCTTTTAAACCTATCTTTTAAAATTAGTATACTATTTTTGGGCCATATCCCCAAAGTCTAATAGCTTCTGTTAATTCTGATTGAGGATTATCTTTTACGTATTTTTTCAAAGGTATTTTTTTTAACCACGCATCTCTGGCTTGTTCTATTGCTTTCACACCTGCTTCAACTCCCCACGGATGACCTAACAAGCCACCTCCACACTGTATAATTATATCATCCCCTAATCCTTTTAAAACAGTTTCAAAATCTCCTGGATGTAATCCTCCTGATGCAACCATCCAGACTGGTTTTACATTATACCAGTTTTGACCAAGACTTGGTATTTGTTTATGAGGTTTGAGATTTTTCTTCTGTAAAACATCTTTAATGTAAATTGCTTCACCATAATCCTCCATTTTAGCCAGTGGAGACCCTCCGTGCAATGTATCAACACCTAAAAGCCTGAATAATTTTGCCAGGAAAATCATTGAAATAGAAAAACCATATAGCTTTCCTTTACCATGAACTCCTGGAGAATTATCACGAGTGATAAAACCATGCATTGCTCTATGAGCATGTATTGCTAAACCTGTATTTTTTAATCTCATTGAATGAATTCCTGTAAATCCTGTTGTTACTACATCAATCATCATGAAAATTCCTCCATTATCCTTTATTGTTTTAGCATGTTTTTCCATAGTTTCCATATTTGAATGAGATATATTACATAGGTAGAATTTTTTATTTCCAGTTATTTTCTCAGCTTCTTTAGCTTCTTTAAGAACTAATTTACATCTTTTATCAAAATTATTGAACGGCAAGCTTGTTAAATTTTCATCGTCTTTAATTCCATCATATGTTCCGTTTCCTGATGTAAATAATATTTTAGCCAGTTCTGCCTGTTCAATATCAGTTCTGCCTATTTTTGGTTTTGGGACAGTTGCAACCAATGGACCTTTTGGCTTGTTTAGTATTTTTCTAATTCCTTCAACACCAAAAGCAGGGCCAGGTAACTTGAGAATCATTTTTCTTGGGAAACGAACATCAAAAATTCTCATTGCAGAAACCATTTTCATTCCAGCTATATTTCCAACAATGCCTGCTAATAATCCTGATACATTGTCCAATTCAAATAGTTCTATAGGATAAGCAACCTTAAACATTTTTCTCTCATAATCTAAATCATAAGCCATTGCTCTTTTTTCAGTTGCTAATGGTATCCCAGAGTCTGGTCCATCATAAACTTTAGTCCAGGTGCCTGTTGAGGATTCTGCTGCAACGCTTGCAGCTGCCTCTTCAAATAATGTTTTGGAAGATTTCTTATTTTTTCCAGCCTCTTTTAGAGCAGCTTCGCTAAAATCAATTTTAATTAGAGTAATAATAAAATTCTCATCAGGATTTTTTGGTTTCCATCCACTTGGAGCTAAGTAGTCTAATTGAACAGCTATTTTAATCACCTTTTAATTTTATAATAGAGTTACTTTTAGTTTATAATAGTTACTCTATTTTATATTTAATCCATAATTTTTTGAATAATGGAAGAGATAAAGTTGATAGAATAAAAGCTAATGAAGGAACAATTGAGTTGATAAATGGTTTTGGTAATCCTGCGAAGTAAAAGAAAATTACAATAACAATATATGTAAGGACTGCAATAATTATCTTTCTTGAAAAACTAGTTTCCCATGCTTTATCCAGCTCTACTTTGGCATTTCTTTCTTTTATTTTATTTAATTCTAAAATTAAATTTGTTTTTTTGTTCATTTTACTGCGATTTTTTTACAATTGGACCTTCTTTTGTGTCTGATATAGAATATCCTAAACCTAATATTTTATCTCTTAATTTATCTGATAATTTGAAATCTTTATCTTTTCTTGCCTGTTCTCTTTCTTTTACCAAATCCTGAATTTCTTTTGGTATTTTTATTTTCTCTTTTTCCAAGAGTTTTAATCCAAGGACTTCATCCATTTTTTTTATTGTTTTATACTTTCCCTGAGCTTTTTCGTCCCTAACTAATTTCCATAAAATTTGGAGTGCATTAGGCATATCTAAATCATCTTCTATCGAGGATTTGAATTTTTCTAAATACTCTTTATTTAGTTTTCCATCATCTTTAATATTTTCTGATATATTTCTCAATCTATTATAAGAGTTTTGAGCAGCTTCTAGATTTTCAATAGAAAATATTAAAGGAGCTCTATAATGAGATGTTAAACATAAGTATCTAAATGACATTGGAGAAAAGCCTTTTTCAGAAAGATCTTTTAGGTAGAAAACATTTCCTAAAGATTTAGACATTTTACTTTCTTTCATTGTTAAGAATCCTCCATGCATCCAGTATTTTACGAATGACTTTCCTGTTGAAGCTTCACTTTGAGCAATTTCATTAGTATGGTGTGGAAAAATTAAATCTATTGCTCCTGTATGAATATCTAAGCTTGGTCCAAGAACTTTCATAGACATGGCTGAACATTCTATATGCCAACCTGGGCGACCTTTACCTATATCTGTTTCCCAGAAAACATCACCATCTTCTCTTGTATAAAATTTCCATAAAGCAAAATCTTGTGCATTTTCTTTATCATACTCATCATTTCTTATTCTTGACTTTTTAGAATCTGATTTTGACTTTTCTAATTGAGCAAGTTTCCCATAATTTTTGAATTTTGAAATAGAAAAATAAATTCCATCATCTGTTTTATATGCATATCCTTTATCAATTAGGTCTTTTATTATTTTTACCATATCTTCTATTGATTCTGTAGCTTTGATTATCTGGTCTGGCTGGATTATATTCAGAGAATTAATATCATCGAGAAATATTTTTTCATATTTTCTTGTAAATTTATCCAAAGAGACTTTTTCTTTTTTACTTCCTTTAATTGTTTTATCATCAACGTCTGTTATATTCATCACATGAGTTACTTTGTATCCAAGAAATTCTAGACTTCTTTTAAGTATGTCATTAAATGTATAAGTTCTTAAGTTGCCAATATGGGCATAATTATAAACAGTTGGACCACATGAATACATTCTAACTTTGTCTTTTTGTATTGGGATAAACTCTTGTTTTTTTCGTGTAAGAGTGTTGTATACTTTTAAAGGCATAAATTATTGAATTGTTATCATTTTATTAACTTATCGTCTTCTTGAAGTTATTATGCGAGATTTTATTGGTTTAAGTTACAATTTCAACTTCACCATTATTAATTATAATTGTATGTTCACTTTGAGATACTTTTGAATGAGATTTTTCTATTAACTGGGAAAACTGATGTAATATTCCTGCCCTTTCTAGTAAAGAGAGAGAAATTAATGCCCTTGTTCCGAATTTTTTAACTAACCATCTGGAACAAAATGGGAGTGTTCCATATTCTTCCATTATAAAAAGTAGAGTTTCCCTAGCTTTATTATCTCTAACATTGCCTGAATCTGATTTTAATTCATAAATTCCTGAAGGCTTTGCATCGTAAACCTCTCCAATTCCTGTTGTAATAAATGGTTCAATTGCATAAATTCCATCTTTAAGTTTTGATTTACTATTGTTATTGTAATTTGGAATATTTGGAGAAGTATGCAACTGATACTGCTCAATTCCATGTCCTGAAAGATTATGAATCGGGGAAAAATTATATTTTTCAGCTGTTTTTTGTATTTCACTACCTATTTCTCCAAGAGTATAAGATTTTTTCACAGATTCAATGGCTATATTTAGGGCTTCATTACTACACTGGATTAATTTTTTATTTTCTTCAGTATTTTCAAGATCAATTGAGAATGAATTATCAGCAGAAAATCCATCTATATGAACTCCAAAATCAATTTTTAACAAACCATATGCTATTGATTCATCATTATAACTTGGAGTATAGTGTGCTGTTGAATCATTAATTCCAAGATTTACTGGAAAAGCAGGTTTTCCTCCTAAACTGATTATTTCAGATTCTATTTTTTCTGCAATTTCTAAGAGTTTCATATCTTTCTTTACCCATTTAGGCAAATCTGATTTTATTTTTCTTACAATTTCTCCTGCCTTCTTTGTTTTTTCAATTGCTTCTTTTTTCATTATTATTAATGTGTTAATTTACTTTATTTTTAATTTTCAGATTCTTTTCTTTTATAAATTATCGTTTTTTGTTATATGCCTCAAAATATCAATTTTTGCAAACCTTTAAAAGTATTGCTTTTTACTTTTTATAATGGAAGAAGAAAACAAAAATCAGGAAGAAGATCAGACTGACGAAGATAATACATCTTCGAATGAAGACAGTCAAGACGATCAACCTGGGGATCATGACGATTCACAGGACGAAGACAAAAAAGATGAAGAAGACAAAAGCAATGAAGATTCAGATTAATGCTTTTTAACTTACCTTATTTGTTTTCAAATTTTTATTTTTTATTTTTTATTTTATTTTCATTCTTTTTTCTTTTGGTAAGTAATTCTGCAAGAAATCTCCGCGATTTTTTGCAATACCAAAAAAATCGCTGTTTAATTTAAGAGGGATAAATGGAGAATTAAATGGAGAGTGTATCTCTAAGTTTTTACCGCTTAACAATTCTTTTAACTGAACTTCATTAATATTAAGAATATTTTTTGAAATTTGAGTTTTAAGAACTGGAAGATTCATAACATCAAAATTTAATCTAGCATGATTATCATTATCAACAAGGGTGAATAGCTGAGTGCCTACAAGTTCTACATTAAGTGACTTTGCTATATCTGTAATTTCTTCTCTTGAGAGATCTCCTGAATAGCCCCTTATTTTATCCTTGCTAGTTTTTATTAAGAGAAAAGGAATGTTGTTTATACCGTAGTCTTCCTCAACTATACTTACTATTTTCTTCTTCTTTGTATTATCAAGAATTTCTACTTTCATTAACAATCTTGCTAAGCTCTCTTTATTAAACTATTTATTACACTTAATATATATAAATAAAGGTAATATGGTTAGTTTTATAATCTTATTATTATTTTGTATTATATGGAAATTAAGAGCTTTGATATTCTTGGTAATATAGCAATCCTTAAGTTTCCAATAACTGCAACTAAGAAAAATAAATTAATAGCTGCAAGAAAATTGCTGCATGATCATAAAAATATAACTACTGTTCTTGAAAAATCTGAAAAAATTAAAGGCAGACTAAGAACATTTAAAACAAATTATCTTGCAGGCAAGAAAACAAAAACAGCATTATATAAAGAAAATAATTGTTTATTTAAGTTTGATGTGGAGGAAACATATTTTTCTCCAAGACTTAGCAATGAAAGAAATGAAGTTGCAAGACAGATTAAAAAAAATGAATCGGTTTTAGTTTTATTTGCAGGTGTTGCTCCTTACTCAATTGTTATTGCAAAAAATGCAAAACCTAAAATTGTTTACAGCGTTGAAATAAACAGAAAGGCATCAAAATATGCAGAAGAGAATGTTAGACTAAATAAATTAAATAATGTTTCTATCATACAGGGAGATGCTAAGAAAGTTATACCTAAATTACTTAAGGAAAAAATATTCTTTGACAGAATTGTTATGCCAAGACCTCAACTTAAGGAGAGTTTTTTAAAAGATGCATTTAAAATTGTTAAGAAAAATGGATTGATTAATTATTATGGCTTTGCTAAAGAAGAGAATGAAGTGCTGGATGTTATAAATGAAGAAGCAAAGAAATTCAGAAAGAAAATTAGAATAATTAAGGTAAAAAAAGCAGGAGATATTGCTCCTTATAAATTTAGGTGGAGAGCTGACTTTAAAATTCTAAATTAGCTAAATCTTAAACTTTATTAACCCTAATTTCCTAGTTGCTCGATGAATAAGAGGGGTGTGTCAAGTATTATAATAACTGTTCTCTTAGTTATAGTAACTCTTGCAACTATTTCAATTTTATGGTTTGTAGTGAGTTCTTTTTTAGAATCAAGCACAAAAAATATTTCTTTTGCAGAAAATCTTATAGGGCTGGATATTATAGAACAGTCTGCAATTTATTACGAAGCTGATGATAGTATTTCATTCAGGGTTAATAGGGATTCTTATTCTGGAAACCTTTCTGGTTTAAGAGTTGTTGTTGAAGGTGTGGATGGAAACAGCAAAGCTTATGATCTTTTAGTTTACTTAGACAGTTTGGAAACGAAAACTTTTTATTTTTCTCTTGATGGACTTGTAAGCAATCCTGTAAAAATAAGTGTACTTCCAATGTTTAGTAAAGATGGAAAGACTAGTATTGGTTCTGTTAAAGATTCTGAAAATCTTATAATTTCTTCTTCAGAACCTAATATTCCACAATGTTCTGATGGACTTGATAATGATAATGATGGTTCAACAGATTTAGCAGACCCTGGATGTTCTGATGCAAATGACAATGATGAAACAGATTTACCTCCTCCAACTTCTAATTTAATGTTTGATATTGGGGCTAATTTAGAAGGTCCTGATGACTGGCAGAGAATGAATATGTTTGTTGATGCAATAAAGTCTGCAAGATACAAGAAAGATGGATCTTTCCAGACAGTTTCATATACAACAGATGGCTGGCCTATTGGAGATTTTAACATTTTGGTTTTCACACATAATAACAGGCATTGTGAGGACCAAATTCCAAATGATAATAATATCTGTGACACTATTATTAAAGATAGTGATGATATTGATAGGTCTGGAACATATCATTTAAGTTTTAAGGGGGATAGAGTTGTAACAGCATCTGGAGCAAGTGTTCAAAATAAGCAATATACTTCAGGTACAGATATTACAACAGCAGATATTGTTGTACCAATTGGTGAAACATCATTATGGCTTTACTTTAGTAGTACTGGAGGGCAGGTTACTAGAGATATTAGATTAATAAGACCTGGATATCCTTCAGGTACAACTCAGACATTTACTGATGAATTTCTGAATTCTATTGAGCAATTTAAGATAATTAGATTAATGGATTATATGGAAACTAATTATTTTGATGAAATTTCAGGTAATGGGGCAACAGCTTGTGATACTGCTGTTAGAGTTTCTGCTTTTGGTCCAGATGGAAAATTAGATTGGAGTGAAAGATCAAAGAATACAGATGCAGTTCCAAAAGGCGAGGATGGAGGTTCAATTGAATACATGGTTGAACTTGCAAATACTGTTGATAAAGATTTATGGATTAATATTCCACATACAGCAAGCCAGGATTATATACAGAATTTAGCAGTTTATCTAAGAGATAATTTAGATGCAGATAGAAAAATTTATCTTGAGTATAGTAATGAAGTTTGGAATGCAGCGTTCTGTCAGTTAAATGCAACAGTAGATGAAGCACTTGCTTATACAGCTGAAGGTAATGAGCCAACATTAGTTTATAATCCAAGCTCAGATAATCAATGGTATCAGGCAAGAAGGCTTACAGCTAAAAAACTTGTTGATATTTCAATTACATTTAGACAGGTATTTGGAAATGAGGCGATGATGACAAGAGTCAGACCAGTATTTGGAGATCAGTTTGGATGGTTTGAACAAATGTCAAATGTAATGTACTGGGTATATAGAAGTTATCCAGATTCACCAAATTATTACATTTATGCAATTGCAGGAGCACCTTATTATACTTCTAATTTTTCTACCACAGATTATGCATTTACTGGAAATGGCAATGTTTATGATACAATTAATGGAAGGGTAAATTTAGATTTATCAACTAGCGATGGGCAGTATGCGGATTATTATACAATTGCTCAGGCATATGGAGTTAAATTAATGGCTTATGAAGGTGGATTAGATACAGGACAGGGTGTTGTTCCAACACTTCCTAACAAAATTGCAGTAAGTTATGATTCAAGAATGGAAAATGTTACTGCAGGATATTTTAGAACTTTTATTGCCTGTGGTGGAGGAGCTCCAATGGTTTATTTTAATGCAGTATCTTCTTTTACTCAGTATGGTCAGTGGGGATTATCAGATGATGCGCTGAGAGATTATCTAAGTCCTGATAATGGAAAAAATCCTAAATGGAAAGGATCTGAAAAAATAATTAGTGAAGATCCAAGAACATTTGAGTGTGCTCCACTAAATCCAAGCACTGGGTTTTTTGCTTCAACATCTGGAGGTATTTTAGGAGATGGTACTGGATTAACTGGAAAGTATTACAGTGGAAATTCATTTAATGATCTTAAAGCTACTAGAACTGATCCTATTATTAATTTTGTATGGAGTACCTTTGCAACAGGAGCTCCTGCACCTGAGATATCAAATCCTGAATATCCGACTGGATTATTTGCAACTCCATTCAGTGCAAAATGGACTGGAAAAATAATGCCTAAGTTTTCAGAAACTTATACATTTACATTAGAAATGGAAAGTGGTGATACAGGGGTATTAAGAGTTAATGGGCAGAATTTAGGAAGTGGAGGAAGTATTGCTTTAACTGCAGGACAAATGTATGATATTTCAATTGATTATCAGCCAAATAATAATCAGGGAATGGTAAGGTTGATGTGGGAAAGTTCTAGTCAGAGAAAAGCTTTAGTTCCAGCAAGCCAGTTATTTCCAATTTGAAATTTATTATTTAATATAATATTAATTTTTTAAAATATTTTACCATAGAATTTAAAAACCAGTCTTTACTTCTGTTTTTTCGTATTTAAGAGGTTATTTATGAACACTAATTTTAAAAAAGAGGATAAAACTCAGGGAATATTAAGATTTAACGATGACGGAAGTTTATATGTTTCTGGACTGAACAATACTAATCGTATAAAAATAAGAGAAAATAATTTTTATAAATCAGAAGATGATTTAGATATATTTGGCGGGAAAGTTGAAGATATAAATTATACAG
>Ga0208958_1003467_pt1 | contig 12234 bp, 9 predicted proteins | sample RifOxyB1_FD_184032 | JGI IMG/M metagenome (GOLD analysis project Ga0208958, IMG submission 184032) | Soil microbial communities from Rifle, Colorado - Rifle Oxygen_injection B1 (SPAdes) | ecosystem: Environmental > Terrestrial > Deep subsurface > Rock core/Sediment | place: Rifle, Colorado...
TAGAGATAAAAGAACCAGGTGAACCAGATACAACAGGAACAACAGAACCAGCTGAAAAAGCTAAGTAAGTTCGCCACTGGCGAGTAAATTAATTAAATTAAGCGAATAAAAAACCATGATTAAAGATTTTAAGGCGCTAAGAATAAGTATTGCTTCTCCACAGCAAGTTTTGAGCTGGTCACATGGAGAGGTGAAAAAGGCGGAAACAATAAACTACAGAACGCATACAGCTGAAGTGGATGGATTGATGTGTGAGAAGATCTTCGGGCCTACGAAAAACTTTGAATGTTATTGCGGAAAATACAAAAAAATCAGGTATAAAGGCATTGTTTGCGATAAATGCGGAGTTGTAGTAACACACAAAAGGGTCAGAAGAGAGCGCATGGGCCATATAAAGCTAGCTTCACCAGTTACACATGTTTGGTTTTCTCATGGTGTGCCAAATAAACTATCTTTGATCTTGGGTGTTCCTCAAAAGAAACTTGAAACAGTCATTTATTTTGCTAGATATATCGTTACGAAATTTGATGAAAAGGGTAAAGAAGCAACTGTCGCCAAAATAAAGGCCGAGCTTGATGAATCAATTAAAGAACTTAACCAAAACCTCAAAGAACAAGTAGCAGTAGTAGAAGGTGAATATAAAAACAAAGAAAAAGAACTGAAAAAAGGTGAAAAAAAGAAAGAAAAATTAGAAATGAGGATTTCTCAGCTAAACGATAAGAAAAAACGCGAGATAGCAAAAGTTAAATCAATTTTTTCACAAAAAGAAGATGGTCTGAAAGAAAAGACAACTGAAAAACTTAATCTGGTCAAGGGAGTAGATGTTGGCACAACCCTTTCAGAGGATGATGTTAATCTTCTAAGAGATTATGGAACTGATTTTTTCGAAGCAGGAATGGGTGCAGAAGCAGTTTATAAATTACTAGAAAAAGTTGATATCGCGAAAACAGTTGATAGACTTAAAGAAGAACAAGTACAGACAAAATCGGAAGCAAGAAAAGCAAAATATATCCAAAGACTTAGAATTCTTGAAGGAATGTTAAGGAATAATATAAATCCAGTTTGGTTAGTTCTTCAAGTACTTCCAGTGATCCCGCCTGAACTAAGGCCAATTATACAACTAGCCGGTGGAAGGTTTGCTACATCAGATCTGAACGATCTTTACAGAAGAGTGATCAATAGAAACAACAGGTTGAAAAGGCTTATTAATCTTGGAGCACCAGAAATTATCCTGCGTAATGAAAAAAGAATGCTACAGGAATCTGTTGATGCATTAATTGATAACAGCCACAGACCAGGTAATCCTGTACAGAACTCAAAACAACAACCGTACAAATCACTTTCAGATATGTTAAGAGGTAAACAAGGTAGATTTAGACAAAATCTTCTTGGAAAACGTGTTGATTATTCAGGAAGAGCTGTGATCGTTGCTGGTCCAGAATTAAATATGTATCAGTGCGGTCTACCAAAAACAATCGCGCTTGAACTTTTCAAGCCTTTTGTGATCCGTGAGATCATAGCTGATGGGCTAGCACCAAATATTAAGAGTGCAAAGCACTATTTTGAATCAAAATCTGACAAAGTATGGGATATTTTGGAAGGTGTTATTCAGAATAGACCAGTATTGTTAAATAGAGCACCTACATTACATAAACAAGGTATTCAAGCATTTTTTCCAATACTTATTGAGGGCAATGCTATCACAGTGCACCCAATGGTATGTAAAGGCTTTAATGCTGACTTCGACGGAGACCAAATGGCAGTTCATCTACCTCTATCAGAAAAAGCAATAGAAGAGGTGATGGAACGCATGTTTGCTGACTCGAACCTACTGTTAATGGCTGATGGAAGCCCGGTTATAGGCGTACAAAAAGACATGGCATTAGGAATATATTATCTAACTGGAGAAAAGAAGGCTGAAAAAAATAAACCACTTAAGGTATTTACTTCTTTTGATAAAGTGGTTGGAGCTTATGAGAGAGACGATCTCGATCTACGTGAAAGAATTAAAGCAATGAATGATGAAGGCTTTGTCGAAACAACAGCAGGCAGGATCAAATTCAATGAACTCTTACCTGAAGATTACGGATTTATGAACAAACAATTTAATAAAAAGGATGTTGGTACACTTGCAGCAGACATTTTGAAAAAATACAGCAGCGAAGTTACGATAAAATTCCTTGATCAGATAGAATCATTCGGGTTCAAGTATTCTACAAAAGCAGCATATTCAACTTCTATCGATGATTTCAAGGTCAGCGATAAGAAACAGGATTTAGTCAAAAAAGTAGAAGAAAAGGAATCTCAATTGACAAAGGATTACTATAACGGTCTATTGACACTTTCCGAAAAGAAAAGATTGACCGAAGAGGCATGGATGGAAGTAATTGACCAGATATCAGAAGTAACCTGGGATGAATATCAAGATGTTGATAATCCTTTGAACGTGTTTGAAAATTCTGGTGCACTACCAGTATCTAATCCAATTAGACAGATCGCTGGAGTAAAAGGTCTTATTCTTGACCCATTAGGAAATATTGTAGAATTGCCTTTACGTTCAAACTATAAAGACGGACTTCCAACGCTCGAATATTTTGTTGCAGCAAGAGGTACCAGAAAAGGTTTAGCTGATACAGCTTTGAAAACTGCAGAATCAGGCTATCTTACAAGGAAGCTTGTTGATGTTGCACAAGATATTATTATACGCGAAGAAGATTGTGGAACTAGAGGGGGAATTATACTAAGTAGAGATGACAAACGCATGATGGATTTCTCGATGAGAATTATTGGAAGATTTTCTTCTGACGATATTATAAATGAAAAAACAGGCGAAGTTATTATTAAAAAAGGTGAAGAAATTACTGAAGATGTGGTGAAATTTATTGATGAAGCGAAAATTAGTGAGGTAAAGGTCAGATCAGCTCTGACATGTGAGGCTAAAGAGGGAATTTGCCAAAAATGTTATGGCATGAACCTTGGAACACAACGTCTCGTAGATAAGGGCATGGCAGTCGGAGTAATTGCAGCACAGGCTATGGGTGAGGCAGCCACGCAGCTTACTTTGAACACAAAGCATCTTGCCGGTCGAGCGGGTACTGATATCACACAAGGTCTCCCACGTGTTGCTGAACTTTTCGAAGCTCGAACACCAAAAGGCAAGGCACTCCTTGTTGAAATGGGAGGAAAGGTGAAAATAGTCAGAGATAATAAAGGAGAGGTCACAAATATCATCATTACCGACAGAAAAAAATATGTAAAAGAGTATGAAATAAAAAAAGGTGATAAGGTCACATTTAAGCGATCGAAAAAGGTCAAAAAGGGTGATGTGATAATGAAACGCAAGAACGGTTCGAAGCTAGAAGCAGAGGTTGATGGACAGGTAAAACTTCAGGATGATAAAGTAATTATAGAAGTAGATAAAATAATAGAAAAAGATTATGAAGTTCCAGCGGATTCTAGATTAAATATCGAAGATGGACAAGAGGTGAGGAAGGGTCAACCAATCACATCCGGATCGATCTCGCCAAAAGAATTGATGGAACTCTCAACACCGAAAGAAGCGCAGGACTACATTATCGAAAATATCCAGGACACTTATGGTATCCAGGGTATCACAATAGATGATAAACACGTAGAGGTTGTTGTAAGACAAATGTTCAAATATGTTAGAGTTCTTAGCCCAGGAGATAGCGATTATCTACCAGGAGATTTTGTCAATCATATAATGATTGCTAAAAAGAACAAGGAACTTAAGAAACAGGGTAAAACACCTATAAAATGTAGTAGAGTGTTACTTGGAATTACTGCTGCATCCTTAAATACAGAGAGTTTCTTATCAGCAGCCTCGTTCCAGGAACAGGTACGTGTACTAACAGATGCTGCACTCGTTGGGAAGATAGATAATTTGAGAGGATTGAAGGAAAATGTTATAATCGGTCGCCCTGTCCCATTAGGAAGGGAATTGAGATGATAATTAACAAATTATTGAATTAAGATAGTAATTATGGCAAGAGTATCACAATTAGTCCGTAAAGGTAGAAAAAAGAAAAAAGGCAATGTAAGGTTCAAAGGCCTCGAATTCCGAGAGACCATGAAATACAAGGCTATACACTTCAACTACAATAGTGTGAAAAATAAATACACAATGAGGACAAATCCTTTGAAAAGAGGAGTATGTTTGTCGGTGTTCACAAGGACGCCAAGAAAACCTAACTCTGCGTTACGAAAAGTTGCTAGAGTTAGACTTTCAAACAAACAGGTAATCACAGCTTATATACCAGGAGAAGGACATAATTTACAAGAGCACTCTGTTGTTCTAGTAAGAGCTGGAAGGAAACCTGACCTCCCTGGTGTAAATTACCAGATTGTACGTGGAGTATATGATACAGCAGCTGTTGAAGGAAGATTGCAAGGACGAAGCAGATATGGTGCTAAGAAACCAAAGTCATAAAATAATTGGACTGGACTAATTTTTAGCCCAGAGTATCCTTATCAAATATTAAATGTATGATAAGGAGAAGCCTGATTAAACGGAAAGCCCGCTTAATTAGGGGCTTTTTTAATTATATTATTAAGTAAACTATGAGAGGCAAAAAAGCCAAAATTAGGGAATTGAAACCTGACAACAGGTATAATAGTACTGTGGTCACAAAATTTATAAATTATATAATGCATGACGGGAAGAAAAGTATTGCTCTTGATAATGTATATTCAGCGCTTGATATTCTTGCAGAAAAATCAAAAATGAAACAACTTGAGGCTTTTGAAAAAGCTCTTGGAAACATCAAACCGAAGCTTGAGGTCAAATCACGAAGAGTTGGCGGAGCAAACTATCAGGTGCCTGTCCCTGTCACAGAAGAAAGACAATTAACACTTGCATTGAGATGGATAATCAAAGCTGCAAGGGAAGGACGAGGAAGCTCGAAATTTTCTGATTCCTTGGCACGAGAGCTTCTTGCTGCATTTAATAAAGAAGGTAATGCATATAAGAAGATGGAAGATGTACAAAAGATGGCTGAAGCAAACCGTGCTTTTGCACATTTCCAGTGGTAAAATTTTTAATCATCTAATTCGTTAATTTGTTAATAAGTTTAAATGCCAAAAAGAACATTTCAACCAAAAAAGAAGAGCAGATTGAGAAAATTAGGTTTCCGAGCTAGAACTGCTACTCATTCGGGCAGAAGAATCCTGAAAAGAAGAAGAGCAAAAGGCAGAAAAGATCTTTCAATTTCTGATGATTTTCGAAGAGACAAAAGAAAAAGAATATCTCGAAACCGCTAAGTTTAGTAAGTAGTTCCTGCCGAAAAATTATGCTGCCAAAAAAGAACAGGCTTAAAACAAAAAAGGACTTCGATACTGTTTATAAAAATGGCAGGTCACTTAAAACACCATACTTCAACTTTATTTATCTAAAGAATCGAAAACAGGAAGATATTCCCAGAGGTTTTCTTTTACCAAGGTTTGGCTTCGTTGCCAGCAAAAAGGTTGGTAAAGCAGTAAAAAGGAATAAGGCGAAAAAACTCCTTCGCGAAGTAGTGCGTGCGGAACTCCCAAGTTTATTAAAAAACTTTGAGGCAGTTTTTATTGCCTACGATACAATGCCTATGACTGACTTCGTTATAGTACAAAAAACTGTAAAGAGTGTCTTTCAAAAAGCTGAGTTGTATTTTCTTGTATAATACAAATAATATTAATCATTTATTTGAAATAAATGCGTTTACTAAGGCTTTTTGTATTCTTATGTCTAGTCGGTATTATGCTTACAATACTTGCAATTGCCTTTATGGGAATATTTTCATCTGATCTACTGAAGACAATCCAAAATGAGGATGAAAATGTGACCGATAAAAATAAGCAAGAAGAAGTTGAAGGGGTGACAATCGACAGTCTTTATCAATCTAATTCCAGTGATGAGTTTATAATTTATCTAAATGGTGTTGATAGCCCTATTGTATTGAATTATAAGCTTTCCACAGGCAGGGAAAAAACGATTTCTGATTTAGACGGATCTGACATCGGTAACTTTTTTCCAGGGAAAGTAATAGTTGAAGATGAATATATTTATTGGGTAAAACAAAATAATGATAAATTTACATTAATTAAGGTCAGTAGAGATAGTTTTAATAATAAACAAGAAGAAATTTATTCTAAAAAAGGAATTGATCAGCTTGTCGGTTTGCAGTTATTGGAAAATGGGGATATTTATTTTACTGAATACGTGAAAGAGACAAAGGATGATAGGGGCCTTTTTAACTATTCAATTGTTCGAATAAGGAATAAAAAGGCCCAGACGATTTTCAGTTCTCACGAACAGTACCCAAAGATCGTGATCGGTGTTGATGAAAAAAATAGGCCAATGCTCAGAGGTTATGATGCAGATCTAAATAGGGCCACAGGAAATTGCAATCTATTAGAGAATTTAAAAGAAATTGGTTGTGAAGGTCAAAAGAATATTGAATATCTGCTTGAATCATATATTCCTAAGAGCGATGGTTATCAGGCAGGTATAAATGGAAACATTAGAATTACAGATAAAAAAGGAATGCAAAAGACAGTACTGAAAGGAGAAATTGATGAACATTTTGAAAGCCTCTATTATTATAATGGTTATATTTACTTCGTGTCCGGGAAGGTTGAACCAACTTCGGGCTTAAGTAACGAAGAAGGCCAACAGTTTGGCATATTTAAGCCAGTAAGCCTGGAGAAAATTAAAATCGATGGGACCGGCAGGCAAGAGATCAAGCTTCTTCCTTCAGCCGCATTGACCCGGATTCCTTACGTTTCTGATGATTATATAATTTTGTCAATGTCCAGATTAAGTTCAAATAAATACGACATACAACCGACAAACTTGTGGATCCTGGACCAGAAATCCAAAGAAATGGAACAATTAACCGATGTTGAATGTAAAATTGATGAGTTCTGTGAAGCAGTTTTTTTACAGAAGGATTAACCCACATTGGCGAATTAATTTGTTAATGAATAAATTATGTTACGGTTCGGTACTGGAGGCATACCTCTTACAGTGAAAGACAGGAACGCAATTGCGGGTATACGACGTATCCGTGAGCTTGGTCTTGCAGCAATGGAATTGGAATTTGTTTATCAGATATTTTTAGATAAGGAAAAAGCTGAAGAAGTCCGTAAAGTAGCAGAAGAACTTGATGTGGCTTTGAGCGTGCATGGTTCATATTATGTGAATTTGGGAAGTGAGGATAAGCAGAAATGGCATGCGAGTATTACAAGGGTAGTACAGGCAGCAAAAATTGGTGAACTTGCAGGGGCTAGATATGTGACCTTTCACGCAGGGTTTAGACAGAAGCAGGATGGTGATCTGACCTATAAAAATGTAAAAGACGGAATTTCGAGAATTCTTGACGAAGTAGATAAGGCCAAATTGAAAATAAAAATAACACCAGAACTTACTGGAAAGGCAAGTCAATGGGGCGACCTTGAAGAATTGATAAAGCTAAATAAAGATCTCGGTCACAATAATCTAGGCTTTTGTTTTGATTTTGCACATAAACACGCAAGAGATGGCGGGGGTTTTAACTCTAAAAAAGAGTTTGATAATATGCTAATTTTGATCAAAAAGGAACTTGGTGAAAAGTTCCTAAAAGATATGCATATTCATATATCCGGGATTAATTATACTGAAAAGGGAGAACGGAACCACTTGACCCTATTGGGTGGTTATAAAGAATATGAGCATCAGGGTATTGATATTGAAGGGATGGAAAAATATTATGAAGATATGCAGAAGAAAAATAAAATAGGTCCAGCTGATCTGGAATGGAAAGGATTGCTTCAGTCTCTTAAAGAATTTGGGGTCGGCGGAACTGTGGTCTGCGAGAGCCCAAACCTTGAACAGGATGCAATTTTGATGTCGAAAACCTATGAAAAACTCTGATCCCCCTTTGAGTTTGGACCTGTTTCTGTTAAACTTAGTGAACTAAATTTATTTACTATATTAATATGGCGAAAAAACCTTCAGTGAGCAAAACTACCCGAAAAACTAAAGTAGATAAAAAAGTGAAAGCTAAACGCGCGAGCAAGAGTAAGGGCAAAATCAAGAGTAAAAGCAAGAGTGCAAGTCAAACAGTAAAGTCGACATTGAAAATAGATCTTAGACCGTTTTATGTGCCTATTGCAATCTTCTTAAGTGGATTGATGATAGCATGCAGTATATTGGTCGTTTTTACAAAAAATGGAGGATCACTTTTCGGCGACAGTGAACAGCTTGAATGCGATAGTGAAGAACCATTGGGCAAGGACTGTCTTAAACAGTATGCGAAGGATATTGATCTTGATTATGGTGATTTTAAATCTTGCCTGGACGATGAAAAATATGATGATGTGATAGAAAAAGAGGTAACAGCAGCAGAAGGCTATAGTGCTCAAGGAACCCCTTTTGTTGTTTTAGGTCAAGGCAAGGGAGATACATTTAAAGGTTTTTACGCTGGTGGCGCACAAGGAGCTGAATATTATGAACTGATAATTGAAAATATCAAATCAAAAGGGATTGATCAGGCCCAAGCCGACTTCGTAAAAGAAAATTTTGGTACCTTGGATGAATTGACAGCGAAGTATAAAGAGGCTTATGCGCAGCAGGGTTACAGTGGTACTGAGCTTGAGGAATTGGCTAAATCACAAGCGCAAGATGATTTTGACAGAGTAGCTGTGAGAGAATTTAGTGTCGGTGATGGAATGGTCGATGGTAATAATGATGCAGAAATTACAATGATGGAGTTCAGTGATTTTGAATGCCCTTATTGTCAGACTTTTGCTCAGGAAACTTATCCACAAATAAAGGAAGATTATGTAGATGGCGGAGAAGTGAGATTCATTTTCAGAGATTTCCCTTTGGAGAGTATACATACAAAAGCTAGGAAGGCTGCAAATGCAGCAAGGTGCGCTGATGAACAGGGTAAATTCATGGATTACCATGATAAATTGTATTTAGTAAATGCCGATTAACGAATTAACTAATTAACTGCCTATGAAGTACACTTGGATTTTTTTAATTCTGGCATTCTTTTTTGCTTATATCTCCAGCTTTTTAATAAGGACCCAGACCCCATGGAACAAAGGAAAACTGAATGAGGAGCTGGCAGGAGAGGGAATTGTGTCAAATGAAAAGGCTATTGACTATATTGATGAAACAATTGAGCTTGGCCTTGTATGGGACTATATTAATATACGCAGCTTTTTACTCCTAAGTATTACTATTGGTCTGGTAATTTCCTGCGCTTTTGGCAGCGTTCATTCATTCATTGATAAGCTGTTTTTTAAGAAATTTTATGAAGAAGCGGACTGGAAACTGGCATTCCGAAGGGGTTCTGAAATATCTTTGCTGATTTTCTCACTTGTGATCTTACGCCTGATGGCGGGGTTAACAATTTTCACTGTGATCCCTGTATTTCTGCTTTTTATTATTATTGAATATTATCTGACAAGTGTTTCCATTTCTAAAGAAAAAAAAGCAGTTTAAACACCTATTTTCAGTTGTATTTTTATACATTTTGCTTTATTCTGTATTAGATAAGAAAAGCACTTCTTAACTAATTTTTTGCCTCAAATTAATTAAATTGGGGAATAAGTTAATATATAGTCTTGAGAAGGTTTGTTATTTACACAATCATTTTTCTCTCCTTTGCAGTGATAGGTGCTATTTCTATGAAGGCGGAAGCTGCAACTTACTATATAGATGGTCAGACTGGTCTCGATACAAATCTAGGGACAATAGGCAGTCCATGGCAGAATATCTCAAAAGCAGCAAGTACTCTGGTCGCTGGTGATATTGTTAATGTGAAAGGGAACCAGACTTATCAGGTTAATAATCTCACAACAACAAATCTTGGCGCTGATGGGAATAGGATAACTTATCAGGCATGGTCGGGAACAGGCATACCGACATTAACTGCAACAGGTCTGGGCGCAGACATCTTTAACCTGATAAAAGGATATCATACTTTCATAGGTTTCCGTTTTAGTGGGGCAGACTTAAAATGCGTTGATCTTGCTGTAAGGACATATTTTTTTAACAATATCTTCGAAAATTGCACACAATACGCGGTATCTTTAGGTTCTGGAGGACCATCAATATTGTACAATAATGTTTTTTACAATAACGGAGGTGCATTCTGGCAGAATGCAGCAATTCGTACTTCAACTACATCAACTGTAAAAAATAATATAATAGTAAATAATTATGCTGGTATTGAATATTTTGGAGGTACACTGACAGAAGATTATAACTTATATTACAACAATACAGATGGTGACAGTCAATTTGACGCTTTTGTTATAGGTGCGAATTCAATTACAGGACAGGATCCGATGTTAGTAGATGCGGGAAATGGTAACTTCACATTAGACCCATCTTCCCCTGGAGTAAATGTAGGAGAGACTAATGCGGAGGCAACACCCGATATAGTGGGAGTTGCGCGCCCCCAAGGTGCAGCTTACGATATCGGTGCTTATGAGCATTATGATCAAACAGTTTCGGTTGATGCAATTACACCTAATCCAACAACTGATACAACACCGACTGTGACCGGAAGTGTGAGTACCATCGCTGGTGCTACGATATCAACAGTTCAGTACAAAATAGATTCGGGATCGTGGGTTACATCCGGAATGGTTGCAGATGATGCTGCTTTTGATGAGCAATCGGAAGCATTCACTCTAACTATTCCTGGCGGTTCTGCGCTCTCAGATGGAGCACATACAATTTATGTACGTATTGGGACAGATTCGTACGGTACACGTTCAAGTGCGGACTCAGAAGCCGTTACAGTTGATACAGCTGGACCTACAGTAACTAATGTCACATCGACAACTGCAAATGGCACATATAAAACAGGAGCTCTGATAGTTATGACAGTTCAGTTTGATGAGAGCTCTATTGTCACTGGTACGCCGCAATTAACCCTAAATACCAACAGGACTATAGATTATCTTAGCGGTAGCGGGACTGATACATTAACATTTAATTACACTGTTCAGTCTGGAGATAATAGCACGGATTTAGACTATGCAGCAACGAATTCATTAACTCTGAATAGTGGAACAATTAAAGATGATTTAAATAATAGCGCGGTCTTGACTTTAGCTACACCAGGTTTGGCTGGATCGCTTGGGTTTAATAAAAACATTGTCATAGATACTTCTGCTCCATCCGGAGTAGTTATAACAGATATTGGGCTGATAGATGATGTGCCAAACCTAGAAGATCTTTATTATTATTTTACATCGGAAGAACCAGAAATAAAAGGTTCCTGTGAAGTAGGCGGTACAGTTTATTTCACGAACATAAACACATCAGATGTTTATTCAACTACTTGCAGCGGAAGTGGAACATTTACTTTGGTACTAGATTCTCCATCATTGGAAAGAGATCTGAACGAATTAAACTATTACCAAAAAGATATAGCAGGTAATAGTTCAGCAGTTAGAACCTTGACATTAGTAATAGGGGTTGAGAATTTTCCTGAATGGTTATTAGTTCAGCTTGGCCTCAGTCCAGATACTGTCACACCAGAGACGGAAGTAAATGAAGAAGATTTAGATGGACAGAATGATCAACAGGACGATGTTCAGGACAGTATGGATGAGGATTACGATCTACCAGGAACAGGAGAAGAAGATGACGAGAAAGACACACGAACAGAAGAAGAAAAAGACGCAGACAGACAGAAAGAACTAATTAAAGACCTATTAATATGTGGCATACCACTAGTTGTCCTACTCGTACTTCTAGGAGCAGGTTTCTACTTCTTGGGTAAGCCGAAAAAAGAAATTCCATCAACGCAAAAGAATTAAAATATTTCCACCTAGTCCTATTTTATTGATATAATCGATTTGTTCGAGATTCTTTTAATTGTTAGTAGATAGGGATTAATGACTACAAAAAGCATCAAAGATTCGAAAAAGATTCTTGTGGCTATTGCCTGGCCATATGTGAATGGCAATCTTCATGTCGGACATTTAGCGGGATACTTGCTTCCGGCTGATATTTTCGCTCGTTTCCACCGATTAAAAGGGAATGATGTACTGATGGTTTCAGGTTCTGATTGTCATGGAACACCAATAACTGTTCAGGCAGACAAAGAAAAAACAACCCCGCAGGAAATTGTGAAAAAATATCACAAAAAGGACCTTGAACTTTTTGAGCAATATGACCTTTCGTATAATCTTTACACAACAACCACAACTGAGAACCACAAAAAGGTT
>Ga0208958_1003472_pt1 | contig 12220 bp, 9 predicted proteins | sample RifOxyB1_FD_184032 | JGI IMG/M metagenome (GOLD analysis project Ga0208958, IMG submission 184032) | Soil microbial communities from Rifle, Colorado - Rifle Oxygen_injection B1 (SPAdes) | ecosystem: Environmental > Terrestrial > Deep subsurface > Rock core/Sediment | place: Rifle, Colorado...
AAAAGATTGCAATCGAGCACATTAAAAGCAGGCCTCAGGAAGTGAAACTTGCATACTGTAAACATGATAAGGCAAAGAGAATACTTAAATTTTCCGATAAGACCAAACTATCACAAGGTCTTTTGGAGATGTGGAAATGGGCGCTTGATCGGGGAAGTCAGACACCGAAGTATATGGATATGGAAATAATAAGTAGTCAAACTCCTACAACTTGGAAAAAACACCTCATTTAACTTTTGAATAATAACCTCACTTGTGGATTCTGGATTGTGATAGAATCATTTAAATGAAGAAAGGATTACTTCTCATATCACCATACTTTTCTCCGGCCGTTGGCGGAGTTGAAACTCACCTAAAAGATCTCTGTGAATATTTCGAAAAAAGAAAAACTAAAGTGTATGTTCGGACATATAAAGCGTTGGGGGTAAAAAATAGAGGGAAAACAAATGAAAATGGGAAATATGTAAAGATCCACAGAATGTGGTGGCCGGATTTCGGACTTGTATTCAGGCTTGAAAATTATGCAATTCTTCGCATCCTATATATTGGATTAGGACTTTTTACAGATACTTTTATATTTCTTTTCAAACACTCAAAAGAAATTGAAACGATACATGTTCATGGATTTATCGCAGCTCTATGGAGCTTACCGTTGGCTAAAATATTCAGGAAGAAGATAGTTATTCAGACTCACGTCGGTTTTAAATTTGATAAGGGGAGTTTGATGAGTCAAATAATTAAGCAGGTACTTATAAGGTCGGACAAAATACTAGTTTTAACAAAAAACGCTAAGGCACAGCTTTTAAAAATTGGACTGTCTGAGAAAAATATTGAGATTTACCATTATTGGGTTGACAAAGACACGTTTCGAAAGATCAATAATGCTCGAGAAGTTCTCAAATGGGGGAAAGGCTTCTATGTTCTTTTTGTCGGGAGATTGGTTGAAGTAAAAGGTGTAAAAACCATTGTTAAGCTGGCAAAAAAATTACAAGACTTAACCTTTGTTGTTGCAGGATCGGGACCATTGTCACCTTATTTAGAAGAGGAATCAAAAAAGTTAAAGAATCTGTTGTTTTTAGGTAAAGTGGAAAATAGTAAATTACCAATTTATTACAGCGCGGCCGATACGCTTCTTATTCCTTCACAGATCGTTGACCAAACATACGAAGAGGGTATACCCCGCGTTATGATTGAGGCCCTCTACTGCGGACTACCGGTGATAGCCACTCCCTCAGGCGGTATCCCCGATGTCTTTGATGAAGAGATCGGTAAAATGATCAAAGATGATATTGGTGAAATGGTAAAAGCCATTAAATCAACTTCTTTTAATAAGTCAGAGCTGAAAGAGGTTTTGCGATATTGCAGGAGTTATGCCCTATTAAAATTCGGAATTAAAAATGCTCAAATTATTGAAAAAACTCTTACGAAGTAAATTCCAGCTACTTATAATTTTTGCCTTAACGGTGGCTTTTGCCTTTTTATGGTATAAACCGGGGAAGATAATAGGTGGCGGTGAGGATGGACTTTCTTTCGTGCGCCCCGAAAGAACAGCTGAACTTTTCAAATACGGTTGGGATGATTCTGCAATGGGTAGACCACAGACAATCTCACAATCCCGTTACCCGTATTTTAAAGTGTCTGAAAAACTTTCAATACTCGGTGTTTCGGCAGAATTTATACAAATCACAACCTTATGGGTTTTGTATCTAATGGGAGGGGTTGGAATGTATTTCTTATCCTTAAGCATTACAAAAGACAAATTAATATCTTTAATCGCTTCGCTATTTTATTTGACCAACCCATATTCATTTGCAAACGTATGGCATAGGTTTATTTCTCCTGGGTTCTTTTTCTTTGCACTACTTCCGATCTCAATAACTTACTTCTACGTATTTATAAAAAGTAGAAATTATTTGTATCTCTTGCTATTTCTTCTGGCCAACTCGCTTTTGTCATATGCCTACTCATCTCCTGCCTACGCAGTTACACTCTGGACAATGTTGGCTGTTATGACACTTTATTTTTTACTTAGTGAGAAAAAATACATTAAAGGGAGGATTGGGATATCAATAATTAGTTTACTCACATTAGCACTGTGGATTGCATCTAACTGGTGGTGGTTGAAGGTTTCATTTGAGTCGACTTCCTATTATTCGGGGATGTTTCCCGGAGATGAAAATATTAATGTACTAAGAAGTATCGGAAGACAATATCCTCTGTCGGTTGTTCTCCGCTTGGCTTACCCTTCCGCCCTTCCAAAGTTTACAAACATTGTTACTTACATTATTCCCATTTTGTCAATAATCGGGTGGACTCGAATTAAAGATATGAATATTAAAAGGATAATGCTTTTTTTACTATTACCGACCTTATTTATATTAAATGGGTCGAATTTTCCGACCGGACGGCTTTTTGAATTTATCTTTCGCAACTTCTATCCTCTGCAACTATTTCGAAATCCTTACGAAAAGTTTGGTTTAACTCTTTCGATTATTATTTCGATTTTACTTGCATACGGATTGGTTGATATTGTAAAAACCAAAAAATACATCGGATATTTAGTTTCGACATTACTTTTTTTAGGTCTTTTTCCATTATGGAGCGGATTGGTTTTTGGAAGTTTAAAATATAATGCTTACGTATCTGTTCCCAATGACTATAAAACGATAAATCGTTATCTTGCCAACGATTACGACGTTTTCAGACTGGTTTCAGCTCCAATAAACCCCGGAGACGGTGTGCATTTCAATTGGGAAACGCCCTATTGGGGTATAGAACCAAACAGCTATTTATTCGACAAATCTACTTTGAGTAGATTTTCCAGAACTTCAGGATTTGATAACTATTGGAAAGTTTTGAGACAAAGCTATTATCAGGGAAGACTGGGTGAGTTTGCGCGTTTCGGAAATATAAAATATCTATTATTCCAGAAACAATTGGATTCCGATTATATTAATTTATTTGATATCGATAAAGAATTGTCTTTTGTGGAACATGCCTACCAACATGATGACGGTTCAAAGACAAAGATCTGCGAAAATTATCAGATTGGAACACCATGCGACATATGGGAGATTGATTTTAAAAGAATCAACTTTGTCAAAATTGTTACCGATGTAAACAACCGCGGTTCTATAAAATTTGACATTCAAGACAATGAGTCAAAACATCTAGTCTTTGATGGATCGATGGATGATTATTATACTGTCAATGGAGAAGCGCCTTTGATTGTTGATTTGAGAAGTCCAACCAGTCGCTATGAAGGGTTTGATATTTCAAAATCTAAATATTTGACGATCTACGATTCCGATGAAATTAATGATGTTTCAAAAATCGGGGAAATTTCAGTAAGTGAAGGGTACAGAATTGAAGTTGTGTATTTAAAAAAGATTTTGGAATCAAACTCATTGGACCTTTTCCAGATAGATGATAAATATTTCGTTCCGCGCATATATTCTCCCGATAGCATGACAAAACTTACAACATGGAATGAATTACTTTATTCGAAAGTAGTTCCTCAGGCATTTATATTCGATAAAGATAAAAATATCGATATAGATTACGAATACATTGTAGATAAAGCCCCGATAATTTCTTTCGATAAATTTAATCCTGAAAAATATTTGGTTCAGGTCAAGGACGCCAGATCTCCCTTTTGGCTGGTTTTTTCAGAGACCTATCATCCAAATTGGGAATTAAGAGATGAAGGCGGAAGCATTATTAAGCATTTTGTTGTAAACGGCATGTCCAATGGTTATTATGTTGAAAAAACGGGAAGTTTTGATCTGTCTCTTATATATAGACCCTCCTAACATTAAATGGAGTTGATGTGTAAAAGGTAGTATGATTGGTTGAATATTTTATTAATTGTGCGAAAAACAAAATACATTGATATGCACGTTTTTACTGCAGAACTTCCTTATGAGAAAGATGCTGTTGTAACAAAATTCCTCGTTAAAAATTTTTATAAGGTTGATGATTTCATCATGAGCTTGGGTCAAATGTCGAACATACCACCAAGCAGACTTCTTTCTTTTGAAGATGGCCGGTTTGTAAGTGAAAAAGTATTTATAAAAAATAATTATAAAGCCTCAGGTTTGAAATTGTATTTTTATTACATTCCAAAAGCATTGATATCGGTTACATGGGATCTAATTAGAGCTTTAAAGCATGTCAATTTTAAGTGCGATATATTTTTTGCACAGCATTTTTTACCGGCATTTGTCGCAATAATACTACGGAAAATTGGAATCCTTAAGTGCAACAAAATTATTTATTGGATGTTCGATTTTTTCCTTATTCCACCGGAAATAATCAGAAGTCTTTACTACAGAGGAATCGATTTAATTCAAAGATTTATAAGAAAAAACGTTGATGAAATATGGTACACAACGCCGAGACTGCTGGAATCGGACAAAAATCGGTTTGGAGAATTACCGGCAAGTGTTGTAACGAGATTAACTAACGGCTGTTTTTTTGAAAAAATTCCTGTAAAATATCCCGGAAAAATACCACCCTTAAAACTTGCATTTTTAGGGTCTATTCGGACCAATAATGCAATATATGAATCGGTAGATACGATTGATTATTGTTTAAGAAGGGGATTAAAGGTTGAACTTCATATAATCGGGTCAGGTCCAATGGAGGAAAGGCTCAAGGCGTATGTTAATAAAAAAAAGATTTCAAAGTCAGTTTTCTTTTATGGATTTGTTGACGATGGAGTCAAGATCGCAAGAATATTTTCAAAATGTCATTTTGGTTTAGCACTTTACTCAGCTGATCCTTATGGTCCAAACTGGTTCCTGACTTCAGGAAAATTCCGAAGATTTATTAGCCAAGGTCTTCCAGTTATTGTCACATCCGTTCCGTATTTTGCAAAATATATTTACGAATATAACGCAGGTTTTGTTGTTGATAATGATCCGGCCGATATATACGAAAGTTTAAAACGAGTATTTGAAAAACCGTCGCTTCTTAAAACTTTTAAACTTGGAGTTGATAAGTTATACTCCGAATATAATACAGATCGTGTATTCAAATTAGCCTTCGATTCAACAATTAAAAATGGTTAAGAATCAGAAAAAAGTAGACAAATTAATTCCAGTATTCCGTCCCAGTTATGATAAACGTGAGGTGAGTGCAGTGACAGAAGTCCTCATGTCTGGATGGATCGGATTAGGACCGAAGACGGAAGAGTTTGAGGAAAAATTTGCCAAACATATCGGTGCAAAATACGCGGTAGCCCTTAATTCTGCAACAGCAGCACTTCATTTGTCTTTGATGGCAGCAAACATTGGAATAGGTGATGAAGTGATCTTGCCCGCGATGACATTTGCATCCACAGCACACGCGGTTTTGTATGTAGGTGCAAAACCTGTATTTGCAGATATAGAAAAGAATACAATGTGTGTTGATCCATATGACGTAGAAAAAAAGATAACAAAAAAAACTAAAGTAATAATCCCCGTTCATTATGGGGGGCATCCTTGTAACATGGACGATCTGCAAGAAATTGCAAGAAAACATAAATTATTAATTATTGAAGATGCCGCGCACGCTTGTGGATCGGTGTATAAAGGCAGGATGGTTGGAAATATTAGCGCGTTTACATGTTTCAGTTTTCATGCAGTAAAGAATTTAGCAACCGGTGATGGAGGTATGATTACAACAAATGATAGGGCGATTATGGAAGAGCTGAAAAGACTTCGTTGGGTTGGCATTACGAAAGATACATGGAATCGCGTTGAAAAGGTAAAAGAAGCCGGTCTTGAATCAAATCGGGGATACGGCTGGCACTATGAAATATATGATCTGGGTTATAAGTATCATATGAATGATATTAATGCAGCGCTTGGTTTGGTACAACTAACTAAACTCGAAAATGCAAATAGGATTAGAAGAAAAATTGCCCGGTATTATCAAAAGAGTTTAACGGGAGTTGGAGATATCGTTTGTCCGACATTAGTCGATAATAGTGATGGCACAATCAGTTCTCAGCACAATTACGTAATACGTACGAAATTTCGGGATAAACTACATTTATATTTACGTCAGCAATACATTTCAACCGGTGTCCATTATATGCCCATCCATTTACATCCGCTTTACAGGAAATTGTGTCCAAATACAAAGTTACCTGTTACAGAAGAAGAGTGGAAAAGGGTGTTAACACTTCCACTATATCCGGATTTAACAAAAAAAGACCAAGATAGAATAATTGAGACAATACATAAATTCTTTAAAATAAATAATGTTGGTAATCAACTTTCAGGTAATAAAAACACCTCCATAAAATACAATAATAAACATCCACTACACAAAATTGAAACTAGTATTAGTCAACATATAGCGATACGAAAGTTGCGTGTGCAAGATTTGGAAACACTCCGAATATGGAGGAACGAGAACCGTAAATATTTTTACGATTCAAAATTGATTTCCAAGGAAACCCAGGTCAAATGGTTCAGTCAAAATTATAAAAATAATCCTAACGATACAATTTACATTGTTTCTTATAAAACCAGACCAGTTGGTGCGCTTGGTTTAATTAAGCGGGGTAAAGACCATGAACTTGGCAGAGTAATGCTCGGAGTAAAAAGATTTGCTAGACGGGGTGTAATGGGGGAAGCTATGGAAAAGTTGCTCAATAATCTGAAAGAGAGAAGTGGCAAACAAAGAGTAATATTGGAAGTTATAAAAACCAATACTCCTGCAATCAAGTTTTACGAATTGCATAAGTTTAATAAGGTAAGTGCAAATAGTCGTGGAGTTGTTATGGAAAGATTTATATAATCCTTTCACGCTTCGGAACAAGTTTCTTAATGTAATGGAATTATGAGGAAAAATATACTACTTTTGGGATCATACGGCATGTTTAATATGGGAGATGAGGAGATATTAAGAGTTTTTGTTAGAGAACTTAAGCCATTCGCTAATAAAATATTTGTAAACTCTTCAAATCCAAAATATACCGAACAAAAATTCGGAGTCGATTGTTTTTCCACTAGTTTGACAAAAGACATTGTAAAACGAGTTAAAATATTTATAACTTCAGATATTTATATCTTTGGTGGAGGAAGCGTGTTGATTGAGCATTCAAAAAGAAATTTGAGATGGTATCATCTTCCGGCAAGACCGGTATATCTAAGTTTTGTCATTGTGTTGTTGGGTAGACTTCTGGGCAAAAAAATAATATTTGCTTCAAATGGAATCGGCCCTATTGAAAGCATTCACGTTAAATTTCTGACAAGGATAATTTTAAGTTTGGCGCACGAGATAATCGTAAGAGATAAATATTCTTTAAGGAATGTACAAGATTTAACAGGAAAAAGGGCAGTGTTGTCATCAGACATTGTACTACTTAGTAAAGTTTCAAAAAAAGTCATTCGTTCAAATAAAACCATTATTATCTTTCCAAGTTATCATATGCCGGTTGCAGAAAACGAAAAAATGAAGGTTACCCGTGAGCTTGTGAAGTTCATAAATTGGTTGTCAGAAAGCGGATTAAAAGTTAAGCTGATTCCATTATGGTATGACTTCACTTTTATTACAGATACATGGTATGCTGAATTTTTAATTTCGCAAGGTGCGGAGGCTGATATTAAAGTATGTAAGAGCTTTTTGGAAATCTCAAAATATCTCTCAAGTGCAAAGTTTTGCCTATCGATGCGTCTTCACGGTGCAATTTTTTCAGCGGTTATGGAAAAACCGTTTATTGCATTAAATTACAATCCCAAGGTAAAGGGCTTTGTCGATGAGATTAACAAAAATTATTTGATAGAACTTAGAAATATTAACGTAAAGATATTAAAGGAAAGATTTAAAAAATTGTCTTTTGGAAAAAGAGAAAGCAGAAACTTTGAAGCGCTTAAACAAAAAGCTAAAATAACGTTTAAAATATTAAATACATATTTGGAATGAAAAAAATAATAAGTATCGTAATTCCAACAAGGAACGAGGAAAAAAATATTGAGCGATGTCTCAAGTCTATATTAAGGCAGAAATATCCGAGAAATAAAATTGAAATCATAGTAGTCGATGACGGCTCAACGGATAGGACACTTGAAATTGTAAAAAAATATCCGGTTAAGATCTTTCATCACCAAAGCCACCATGGTGAAATTGGAAAGAAAATTGGATTTGATGCATCAAAGGGGGATTATTTTATTTACCTCGATGCCGATACTGAGCTGGCGTCAAAATATACCTTGGGTTTACTTGCAAAACCTTTAGATATAGATAAAAATATTGCAGCTTCATTTACGAAAGAATCAATTGGTAAAAGGCCAAATAGTTTGGCGCAATATTATGGTACAGATTCGCTCCAAAGAGGTCCAATATTCTCATATTTTTCACCAAGTATCGAGGAATGTATTATTGCAGAAAAAGAATACGGCTACCTATGCAAATATTCCATAAATAAAATTCCTCCCGCGGGGAGATGTTTATACCGTAAAAACATCCTCAACAAATTAATTGGAAGAGAAAAAGAGTTTTTGGAATTGGATCTTCTTGTTAAGCATGTCGAAAAAGGGTATACAAATTTTGCATATGTTCCTCGTGCTGTAATTCATCATTATCACGTTAGAAGCTTATCTGAACTAATAAGGAAAAGGAAATATAATCTTTCGAATGTATATATCAAATTTTATGAAAAGAAAAAATATAAATGGATAGATGTGAATACAAGTGGGGGTAGACTGAAAATATTAATTTGGGTGGTTTTCGCAAACTCTATAATTGGTCCTTTTATCTCTAGTATGATCAAGAGTATTAAGTATAGGACACCTTATGGTTTTTACGATTTGATTATTATTCCACTATTGACAGATATGTATATTTACAAAGTGCTTGGTAATCCCGACTTCAGGAGAAAAATGATTGGAAAATTTGTAAATATTTAGAATTAGTATTTTTTCCGGCAACTTATCGAGATAAGGGATGCGTATGTAGTGTTATACATATTTTAAAAATAATGATAAATGTTACAAAAACATATTTACCAAGTTTAAATGAATATAATAAATATCTAAAGAAAATATGGCAAACGTCATATGTTACAAACCATGGACCAATGGTAGTCAAATTAGAGAAAGATCTTACTGATTATTTTAATATTAAACACTTAAGGCTTGTAAGTAATGGAACAATTGGCCTCGAATTGGCTATCCGCTCGTTAAATCTGAAAGGTAATATTATAACAACTCCGTTTTCTTATATTGCAAGTAGCGCGAGTATAGTCTGGCAGAATTGTAAGCCGATATTTGCGGATATAGATCCTAGTAGTTTATGTATTTCACCAAAAGAAGTAGAAAAAATGATTGATAAAAATACACAAGCAATTTTAGCTGTACACGTCTTTGGAAATCCGTGTGACGTTGATGCTTTGAGTAAAATTGCAAAAAAACATAACTTAAAAGTTATATATGATGCTGCGCATGCTTTTGGGGTCAGTTATAGGGGTAGGTCGGTATTAAGCTACGGTGATATTAGTGTTCTTAGTTTTCATGCGACAAAGATATTTCATACGGTTGAGGGTGGAGCAGTTGTTTCAAACGATCCTAAAATTGATAAAACCGTAGACCACCTACGTCGTTTTGGACACATAGGTCCATATTCTTACTATAATCTTGGCACTAACGCCAAGATGTCGGAATTACATGCCGCTATGGGTCTGGCAATTCTTCCTCATTTTAAAAATGTTGTAGCAACTAGAAAAAAAATAGTTAACAAATACGATTCGATATTAAAGAATTATTCGGTGATAAGAATCACAATCGATCCGGAAGTTAAACAAAACTATTCATATTACCCGATCATATTAAGTAGCCAAAGTCAGCTTAAAAAAGTTGTAAAGAATTTAAATACTAAAGACATATTTCCTAGAAGGTATTTTTATCCCTCTTTGAATACCCTCACATTTTTTAAAAGCAATAAATGTATGGTTTCTGAAGATATTTCCCGGAGAGTTTTATGCCTTCCATTGTCCTATGATCTGTGTGACAAGGACATTGAAAAAATTACAAATACAATAATTAAAAGCATATGAAAATCGGAATAATGCAACCTTATCTATTCCCATATTTGGGTTATTTTCAACTTATTAAAGCTGTGGACAAGTTTGTAATATACGACGATGTAAACTATATAGTTGGGGGATGGGTAAATCGAAATAGGATATTACTTAATGGTCAACCTCACCTATTTTCTCTTCAGATATCTAAAAAATCACAAAATAAGAAAATAAATGAATTATCTATAGTTCCTGAAAGTAATAATAGAATAAGGATTTTATCGATGATTCAATCTGCATATAAAAGAGCGCCAATGTATGACCAGATATTTCCAATAATTAGAAATATTTTATTAAACCCTGAAGGTAATATGTCGTCTTATATTTCCAGATCAATTGCAGAGATTTGTAAATATTTAGAAATTTATACGCAAATATTATTATCGTCTGAGTTAGAAAAAGATAATAAACTAAAAGGTGAGGATAAGATCATGGAGATATCTAAAGTACTTGGGGGTGACACCTATATAAATGCCATAGGTGGGCAAGACCTGTATTTGAAGAACAACTTTATTAAAAACAATCTTGAGCTAAAGTTTATTCAAATGGATTCGGTTATTTATGATCAAAAAACCAAAGTTTTTATTCCTAATCTTTCGATCATGGACGTTTTGATGTTTAACGAATTGAAGATAGTTAAAAAAATGCTAATGATGTATTCACTGATTTGATATGAAAATAGAGAAAAAGAATACGACGATATTTTTTATAGGTACTAGATGGATGGTGCTTGAAAAAATATTAGACTTTCCATTAAAAGTTGCAGCAATATTAACACCTGAAGGGTCATATCTTGAAAAAGAACTAAAGTCTAGAAAAATTGCCCATAAACTATTATCGTCAAAAGACGATACCATTGATAAAATAAATCGTGCTGACTTTGATATTTTAGTTTCGAACGGATGTCCCTATATTCTGCCGATTTCCCAGCTTAAAAAAAATGGACAATTGTTTATAAATATTCATCCTTCGCTTCTTCCCGATCTTCGCGGTGGTAGTCCAGTCAACGGGGCAATCTTATATAACAAACCTGCAGGAGCAACTTGTCACATCATGGATGATAACGTCGATACTGGCCCGATAATTTCGCGAGTAAATGTTAAAAGAACTGAAAACATTGACTTAGGGCTTCTTTATCAATTATGTTTCCTGGCAGAAGCAGATGCTTTTACAATTGCGTATAAAAGAGGGTTTAAACCGCTAGCAAAAAGAAATATAAATAAAGCAAACAACATTTACTATACTAGAAAACAGAATGATTTATTTATAGATTTCCACGATGAAATAGATAATCTGATTAGAAAGGTAAAGGCATTTGGTGTACCAAGCCAGGGTTCTATCTTTTATTATAATAATAAAATGTTTAAGGTATTAGATGCGAAACCCATCACAAATAAGTTTCTTTTAAGTAAATTAAATAATTATGATGATGGTGAAATTATATTTAAATATGATAATACTATTGTTGTGAAATTAGGATGCCATCTGTTAGAATTTTGTGGAATTATTGGCAATATGGATTATATTGAGGTTGGGAAAAATATTTTTAACAGTACGGGAGCTAATGTTAATACTTAATAAACACAATGAAGGTACCAAATTTGGGATTTAATCAAAATTATTTTGATTGGGAGAATGCAGAGAAAAAAGATTCACCTTATGTAATTTCGACAATAGTTCATATTCTTAAGTTTGCGAAAAGAATCGAAAAACCGGTGAAATATATGAAAGTATTGGATGTTGGATCTGGAACAGGACAATACTCATTTGAGATAGCAAAACGAGTGAAAAAAGTAGTTGGAGTTGAGCCTTTTACAGAAGCTTATAAGAAATCATTAGTAAAAAAACGGAAATACAAAAACGGGACGAAGTGTACGTTCAAAAACATACCCATAGAGAAATTTCGTACTTATGAAAAGTTTGATCTCGTTTTATGTCTTGCAACTCTTGAACACATGCCTGACGCAGATGCATCGTTTAAGAAAATCTTTGATATATTGAAAGAAGGAGGAATGATATATCTTACCGTTCCGAATAAATATTGGCCTTACGAATATCATTACAAACTATATTTTCTTTCCTGGCTGCCTATCGGGCTTGCAAATACTTATGTTAAGTTATTCAAACGTGGAAAATCTTTTGATGACA
>Ga0208958_1003478_pt1 | contig 12206 bp, 17 predicted proteins | sample RifOxyB1_FD_184032 | JGI IMG/M metagenome (GOLD analysis project Ga0208958, IMG submission 184032) | Soil microbial communities from Rifle, Colorado - Rifle Oxygen_injection B1 (SPAdes) | ecosystem: Environmental > Terrestrial > Deep subsurface > Rock core/Sediment | place: Rifle, Colorado...
TCTTTTGGTAACCAGACCAAAAAATCCCCGTTAAAAGGTGTGTTTGTGGGCATCCTGATCAGCATCATGCTCGGTTTGGGCTGGATGCTAGATAAGTTAGGTACCCAATACTTCAACTCTGGAACCTACAATATTTTAATCTGGATTCTTCCGACTGTTTTTATCTTTTTCCCTTATATAAAACTGGAGGTGATCAATTCAGAACTAAAAGTTGCCTCCTGGAAAGTGTTTTTATTAGCCGGATTAAATGTGATCGGTTACTTAATGCAGCTCAAAGCTCTGGAGATAGCCGAGGCGACCAGAGTCATCCCCATCTTACAAACCTCCACCCTATTTACCGTACTACTGGGTGTAGTCTTCTTAAGAGAGAGGGAGCATATTCTCAGAAAAGTCCTTGCCGGGATCATCGCTGTCACCGGAGCCTATTTTTTAATCTAATAAACTAATCCATGTCAGTCAGCAATACCAAAGAAATTCTAAAAACCTTTAGTCTGGACGAACACAACTCCATTGTCATCGGTTCCGGTATCCTTCAATCTCTGGGAATCAGGCCCAGCAACGATATCGATCTAGTGGTCACCAACGACATTTATGCTTCCCTAAAAGACACCGGCAAATTCAAAGTTGCCGAAAATCATGGACGGGAAATTCTCGCCGGAGACGAGCTTGAGATTGGTGCTGATTGGTTCGTGCTGAGTAAATCCTACACTTTTGCCGATCTGGCAGCAGTTTCCACGGTGATAGACGGCGTGCGCTACATCAGTCTCGATTTTCTGCTCCAAGTCAAACAAAGCTGGGTTTTGCATGATGCAGTCGTCCGCCAAAAAGACATCGACGATGTCCAGCTGATACAGGACTATATCTAGTACACTATTTCTAGTGATCAAAAAGACAGTTTTGTGGCTAACCATATTGGTCATACTGGCCAGATGGCCCCTTTCGTGGGCCTTTAATCCTCCCAAACTGGAAACCGGGCTGATCTGGCAAATGGGAGATGCCCAGGAAGAAAACCGGCTGCGCATCGAAAAGTTAGGACTAGATACATCCAGGGTCAAGCGAGTTTTCTACAACAAAGTATCCACTGTAGTCTTTGATCGATTCACAAAAAACGTTTTAGCTCTGCTAAACATCAACAGCTATTTTTTTGACAATTTTCCCTCAGCCAGTGTGTCTGATGCCGACACACGAGCCAAATTCCCCTACCCAGCCATCATCGGCTTTCTCGTCGGCGTTTATCTCTCGATCCAGCAGGAAAGATACCTTAAACTCTGGCTATTGGCCGGTGTATCTATAGCTTTGCTGTCACTGTTCAAACAAGCTGATGGCTGGAACGTGGTTCTCTATCCCATATTGGGCGTCTTCACCCTCGACGGCTTGAAAGCGATAAATAAATACACATTCGGTTGGTTATTGTTGCTGGTGATAGCCAGTCTGGGACTAACGGAAATCGGGAGGATACATCCATGATAATTCTCGTTATCTTAATCTCCGTCTTGTTAAGGTTTGTTAACTTGGGCAGTACACCCAGCGGTTTGTCTGTTGATGAAGCTGCCATTGGCTACAACGCTTACTCTATTCTTGAGACCGGCAAAGACGAATACGGCCAAAGTTTTCCCGTCTTGATTAAATCCTTTGGTGACTACAAAGCCCCAGTTTATACCTATTTACTGGTTCCGGTTTACAAACTGTGGGGAATGAATGTCTTTACCACCAGGTCAATCTCCGCCGCCGCCGGCGTGATCACAGTTTTATTTCTCTACCTGCTGATAAAACTACTCACCGGCAATCAGCGGCTGGCTCTGCTCAGTAGTTTGCTCTTAGCTCTCAGCCCTTGGCATATTATGATGTCCCGCTCCACCATTGAATCAAATCTGGCCCTGATGTTTATGCTGGTTGGTTTATGGGCTTTCTACAAATATATAAAAGGGGCCAAAGTCTTTTTACTGGCGGCCGCCGCAGCTACAGCTCTGGCTATTACCACCTATCATTCAGAGAGACTGGTCTTGCCGCTGCTATTCCTGGTTCTGGGTTGGCAGTACCGAAAGACAATCTTTCGTCGGGATCATCTGGGTTGGCTGGCCGGCAGCCTCATTATCGGCTTGATAATTATGACGCCCACTTTACAGGTACTGGGCACCCCGGCGTTTTCAGGCAGAGCCAAAAGTGTCAGTCTGTTATCACTCAGAACCGAGAATTTATGGGGGTATCTATGGAGTCAAAATCTATTAAACAACCGACCCTTATTACTCGCCAGGCAGACCACAGCACTGTACTCTGCCTATTTCTCACCCAAATTCCTCTTCGGCCCAGACAACTCCCGCATGCGCCATCTTTATCCTGATTTAGGCCCGCTCCTCATCTGGCAACTGCCGTTTTTACTTGCCGGAGCAGTCATCCTCATTAAATCAAAAAAAGATAGGTTAAAGCAGCTGGTGATTTTATTATTGGTAATTTCGCCCCTTCCGGCAGCACTGTCAGATGAACCTTTTGGCATGATCCGCGTTTTACCTCTGGTCGTACCCATGTCCATATTGATTGCCCTCGGGCTAAACGCCTTTTTAAAACGTTCACAGCTATTAGGAGTGCTGGTGCTTCTGGCCTTAGTCATTCTCAGCCTGGGCAGAATTTACCTTTCCGTCTTTAAATTAAACGATTACTACCGCTACCAGGATTGGGATTATGGAGTCGATCAAATAGTCAAGGAGATAAACAAGTTACCGGACAAGATAGTCCAGGTCGATGGCTGGCGGGGAGAAACCTATATTCAGCTCCTATTTTTCACCCAGTTTGACCCAGTCAAATACCAGGCAGACAATCAAGATACAGATCCAGCCGAATATTATCACCCTAAGTCAATTAGCCAGGTAAAACAAATCGGTAGAATTATTGTTAAAACTATTAATTGGAACCGAGATGTAGTCGATGACCGGGTAATTGTAGGCAGCTTTAATGTACTTAATGATGACTTAATCAAAAGATACTGTTTGACTGAAGTATTTAGGATAATTGCCCCAGACAACAAAAAACTATATATCGGTGCCAGGACAAACCCGCAGGTTTTAGCGAAATTTAATCAATTGACCCAAGACACCAAAGACAGGTCACAAGATTGCTGGGCATATGTGCAGAAATGGCCTTGATATAACCCAAAACTCAGGCTTGCTTCTTGGCGACGGTAGCCACAAACATCGGATCGTAGTTCGAGTTTGGGTCATTAACACGCCTCATCGGGCTTTCCAGTCTCAGATCAGCGTACTTTCTCAGCAGACTAGTTATTTGTTCCTCGTTTTCCTCACGAGTCAAAGCACAAGTGCTATATACCAGCACCCCCCTGGGCTTTAGCAGCGGCAGTAGTGATTCCAGTAGAGTTTGCTGCAGGGTCGCCATCTTGGTGATGTTTCTAGGCGACCAAATTTTTAAGAAGCGTTTAGAGTTAAAGACATGCTTTTCCCCGCTGCACGGCGCATCCAGCAGGATCTTATCAAATCTCGCTTTCAGTGTGGTCGAGAGCGTTTGTACCGGCTGGTGTAGCACCGGGATTTCCGGGTAGCCAAAATGCTTCAGTGTGGCCGCCAGTTGTTTACAGCGCTGCGCTGAAACATCATTGGTCACCAATACTGGTGTAGCTGGGTAAGTGAAGTTGAGTATCGCTAAAGTCTTGCCCCCCGGTGCAGCACTGGCATCCAGTATTGCGTCTTCCGGTTGGGGATCGAGCGCCAGGACCGGTAAGAGGGACGAAGGATTCAAGGAATACAACCACCCCTCGCGAAAACCGGGGAGAGAATCGGCAGTTGGCGCCTCGGGCGGACGCTCGATGGTATGAGGAAATACACGATATGGAGTCCAAGATAATTTCTCCCGAGAAAACATCAGCCGCAATTCAGTTTCGTGTTGGGGAGAAAACAAAAGTACTGGGGTATTTTTACGCGACAGATACGACTCGATCTCCAGGTTTGGAAACCGACTCGCATAAAAAGCCACAAACTCCGCTTTATTCTTAGACAAACTCATATGCGCCAATTTTAACAAATGTCCACCTCGGGAGTTTACACTTCGTGCTAGTCTAAATTAATGCCTTTTACCGTCTATCTCCTCCGCACCGACAAGAATACGCTTTACGTCGGCCAAACAAAGGACCTGGAAAAACGACTCCGCGCTCACCAAGCGAAGTCGGGCCAAGGCTCACGCTACCTGCGGGCATTCAAAAACTTCGAACTAGTCTACACCGAGACTTTTGCCACCAGATCGGAAGCGATGAGACGGGAGTTCCAGATCCGCAGACTCAGCAAAACAGCCAAAGAAGCCCTCATTTCTGCTTCCAGCTCCGCCGCCACATCCACAGACAAACCAAGATCACCAAAAACGCCGTCAGAGACAGGTTCGGGATCGATATGAACCCAATTACACCGTAATACTCAAATACACACGAGACGCCGGAAAGGCAAGCAATGATCGCCTGCGGCAGCAGCCGGTAATAGATAAGGTTGTGATATAAAGCGATCAGCCAGCCGGCAATCGCCAGAGGGTAGGCATAACTCAGCACGCCTCTGTCTTTACGGTACAGCCCCACTCCCAGTATCAGCACCAGTGGGTACATCGCGATTCGCTGGTACCAGCACAGAGTACAGGGCACATAATGCATCACCTCACTAAATACCAGACTGCCCAGAGTCGCCACCAGCGATTGTAGCCAAGCCACATACAAAAATGTCTGTTCTCGTTTCATTTCCTCATTTTACCAGTTGAAAAAAAGAACCCACTTCTTGTAATTAAGAATTGGGTTCTCCAAAATATCAATCATCTTCCCCGAGCTCGGTCGCGCTGGCCACGATCTCGTCGCCCACCTTCAGACGTACTTCTTTGCCATGGGCGATGATTCTCTCAATCTTAACCATCGCTCCCTGGGTGCCGGTCGTCAGTACCTTCACCGTTGCCTCGATGTTGTACTCACCTTGTCCGGCGTTATACATCAGTATCCTGCCCGGCTCCAGAGCCTTCAACATTTCATTACTCAGCATTCACAACCTCCTTGATATGTTATCAGGACACCCTAATTCTATCACTATAAGCCTATTCTGTCAAACCTCCTGCCTGGCATGGCCCCCCCGCTTGCATTTCCCCCCTCTCCTGCTCTACAGTGATTACTTATGGACGACACAAACACCCACCCAGCAACTATTGACTCCCCCGAGGCCAATCCGGCCGAAACTCTCGTCTCCCTGGAGCGGCTCATCATCACTCACCTTGCTCAGATCGAGGCCCAGGAAGCCGAGACCAGGAAGAAAAAAGAGATGCTGGAAAACATCTTTGGCAATAATCCCCAGTATCAGGAGGTGATGGAGCAAGCCAAGGCCGTGGCCAAGGAAAAAGCGGCGATAAGACGCCAACTCCTTCAGGCACCAGACGCCCGGGCACTAAATGTCGAGATAAAAGAGGCAGTGAGTGAGACCAAAGAAAAGCGCGACGCCCTCTCCACTTATCTGGCTCAATATGCTCAAGCTGCCGGTACCACCCAGCTTGAAGATGACCAGGGTCAGGTACGCGAGATCATATATGTGGCCAAGCTGGTCAAACGTTCAGAAAAATTCCGGACTTAGCTATAATCATACTTATGCCAGGCCATGCAAAAACACACTTAAGAGAAATAGTCTTCGGTTTGGAGGACGGTTTAGTTTCCACCTTAGGTGCCATCTCCGGCATCGCCGCAGCTACTCATGACAAAACCCTGGTTCTGGTCAGTGCTCTAATCGTAGTTCTTGTGGAGAGCATCTCCATGGCCGCCGGTACTTATATCTCCGATAAAACCGAGATTGAGCAAAACCGTCAGCGTCGGTTGGGCTTTCTCAGTCTGTTTGCCTTTCTCCGTCCTCATCCGTCTCAAACCTATTTTGCCATCGAGGGCGCCATGGCCATGGGAGCAGCCTACCTCATCGGTGGGCTGATCTCTGCCAGCTCTTATATCTTCTTGCCGGTAAACCTGGCTTTGATATCTTCATTATTCCTCACCAGTTTCAGTCTTTTTGTCATCGGCTACTCCAAGGCAGTCATCACCCAGGTACCCAGGATCCGTTCCGGCCTGGAAACCATGTTCATCTCGCTTGTCGCCGCCGCCGTCGGCCTGCTCATCGGCAACCTCGGCGCCTACGCCTCCCGCAGGTTTTGATATAATCCATTAGCAATTACCTTCACAAAGGAAAGTCACATGACCAACGAACAAGCCGTACCATTAAGTCCCGAAGAAAGGGCCAGACTGGCTAGAGAAGATCGTCGGGCAAATGTACAACGGGCTAAAACTTCCAGTCCCGCACGACCAGAGTCAACAGCATGGGATCCCAATTCCCCGGTCGTACCGTTTAACCCCAACAAAGTTGGTAGGCCCAGACTTGGAAGCGAAAAATGATCCTCGTCCTTCAAAGAGTCACTTCTGCTTCTGTCTCCGCCCCCGGTCAGCCCACCCAGTCCATCGGACTGGGATTTTTGTTACTTGTCGGCTTCACCCACACCGATACCGAGGTTGAGTTACGGCACATGGCGGCAAAAATTTCTACTCTCCGCCTGTTTGCAGACGGAGATCAAAAGATGAATTTGGATCTCTCCGCCGTCGGCGGATCCCTTCTCGTTGTACCCCAATTCACCCTCTATGCCGAGGTTGCGGGCCAGCGCCGACCCTCGTTTACTCGGGCCGCTCCACGGGACCAAGCCAAGCAGCTTTTCGATCGTTTTGTTGAGCTACTCAAGCAGGGCCTGCCCGCCGCGGAACCCGGCAGCTGCCGGGTGTTGGCGGGTTACTTCGGCGCCCACATGAGTGTAAAATTAGACAATGATGGCCCGGTTACCCTGGTACTCGACTCTGATCGGCTTTAGCCTGCTGGTTATCTTTATTGCCGCCCTCACGGTTATCTTTTTCCCTCTGGCCGCTCCCCCGTCGTCGCCCACAGTCGCTTTTATTGATCTTCCGGAGCAGCCTGCAATCGGCCACCCCTTCCCCGTCTCCTGGCGCGTCGATTCCTCGCCTACATCCACTCCGTTTACTGCTATCTACTTTGATACCATCGCTACTCCCAGCGCCCTTACCGCGAGCGACTATCCGGACCGCGTCGGTTACCGCTACCACACTACCGACTTCACCTCCGGCACTTTTGACCTGCCCGACACCTTTACCGCCATACTCACTCCCCCTCCCCGGGCTGATACACTATACCTGCGCGGTTACGCCAAGATTAACGGTCAACATTTCTGGACTGATGAAATCACCCTCACCCTCCATTAAGCCCGCCGGGTTCTCCACCGGCCTCTTTATTCTCTTTTTTACCCTCACTTTTTTAGTGGTCATTTTTCTCGGACTTTACCTAAAGAACAGACTTGCATATTAGCAGACTACTATATATACTGCTAACTCATGGCTATCATCCTTGATCCTAAATCCAGCGGCTCCTCCACTATCAAAGTGGTTCCCTTAGTCACCCTCCGTGAAGGAGTCATTTTTCCCCATACCGATGCCATTCTTTCTTTTGGTCGCCAAGCCTCGATGCAGGGCGTCAAGCAAGCCCACGATTCTGATGGTTTGATCTGTTTTGTCGCCCAGAAGGATGCCGGAGTGGACAACCCCCAGCCGGAAGACCTGTTTGACATCGGCACTCTTTGTAAGATCGAACGTATTGCTCCGGTCAACAATGAGGTTCACGCTATGGTCCACGGACTGGCCCGCGCCCACATCCACCACATCGAGCTAAAAGACAACCTCCTCATGGCGACTCTTTCGGAGATCGAGGAAGCGGTCGAAAGCGACCAGGAGATCAAGGCCGTCTTAAATCACCTCGTCTCCCAGGTCAAACGCGCTGTCAATTTAGGCAAGCCGGACATCGAAGTCCCCGTTTTCCTCCGGATCGTCAATTCTGCTTCGCCGGAGGTTGTCTCCGATCAGGTTGCCTCCATCCTCAAGCTCGAACATCCCAAACGCCAGCAGCTCTTAGAAATCACCAATGTCAAAGATCGTCTCAATAAAGTCCTCGAGTTCCTAGGCGATGAAATAAAGGTTCTGGAGTTGGAGCAAAAAATTGCCAGTAAGACTCAAAAGCGCTTCGATCAGTCTATGAAAGAGACGGTCCTGCGGGAAAGGATGCGTACCATCCAGAAAGAGCTCGGCGAGTCCGACGAAGATTCAGATGTACTCGAGCTCAAAAAGAAACTAAAAGAAGCCAAACTTCCTCCCAAACAGCGCCAAAAAGCACTGAAGGACCTAAACCGCCTCGCCAAACTCTCCATCCACAACCCGGAGACCAGTTACATCAGGAGTTGGTTAGAGATGGTGGTCGAGATTCCTTGGTCCCAGTCTACCTCAGGCAAAGTTTCTCTCACTAAAGCTAAAAAAGTATTGGCAGATGATCACTACGGCTTAAAAGACGTCAAACAGCGCATCCTGGAATACTTAGCTGTGATGCAGCTGCGTCAAAAACGTTCCTCCAAAAAATCCCGAAGAGACGAACTCCTCACGCCCACCATCATCTGTTTTGTCGGACCTCCTGGTGTCGGCAAGACCTCCGTCGGTCGCTCCATTGCTCGGGCGCTGGACAGAAAGTTTGTCCGGCTTTGCTCTTGGTGGTATCCGCGATGAAGCTGAGATCCGTGGCCACCGGCGCACTTATGTTGGCGCCATGCCCGGTCGTATCGTCCAATCTCTCATTGACGCGGGCACAAACAACCCCGTCATTATGCTGGACGAGATCGACAAGATCGGGGCCGATTATCGCGGCGATCCTTCTTCAGCTTTGCTGGAAGTGCTCGATCCGGAGCAAAACAAGACTTTTGTCGATCACTATGTCGATATGCCCATTGACTTGTCCAAAGTGCTATTCATCACCACCGCCAATGTCTTAGAGACCATCCCTCCCGCGCTCAAGGATCGGCTCGAAATCATCAGCTTTAGTGGCTACACCGAGGATGAAAAATTTCACATCGCTCTCTCCCATCTGCTTGAAAAGCAGCTGAAAAACAACGCCCTGTCCGATAAAGAAGCTGTCCTAGAAAAAACCGCCCTCTTGGAGCTGATCAAAAACTATACCCGGGAAGCAGGCGTTAGGAACCTGGAGCGGGAAATCGCCAAAGTATTCCGGAAAGTTGCCCTCTCCATCGCCAGTAATGGTAAAAAATACACCCTGCCGATCACCATCACCGCCAAAAATCTTTCCAAGTATCTTGGCCCCAAAAAATTCACCCATTCCCTCGCCGAAGAAACCGACGAAATCGGTCTCTCCACTGGTCTTGCCTATACCACCGTCGGTGGCGACATCCTCTTCATCGAGGTTGCTCTCCTCGATGCAGGTAAAGGCCAGATCATCCTGACCGGTCAGCTAGGCAATGTCATGAAAGAGTCAGCCCGAGCTGCTTTTTCTTATGTCCGCTCCCGTGCCAAAGATTTCGGCCTGGACCCGGAGAAGATTGCCAAGACCGATGTCCATATCCATGTCCCCGAGGGGGCGGTACCCAAAGATGGCCCTTCCGCCGGTGCCGCCATCACCACCGCGCTCATTTCCGCTTTTACCAGGAGACCCGTCAACCGCCACATCGGCATGACCGGCGAGGTCAATTTAAGGGGTCGCGTGACCGAGATCGGTGGAGTCAAGGAGAAGGTCTTGGCCGGTCACCGTGCCGGATTGAAACAAATCATCCTCCCCCGGGACAACCAAAAGGACCTGGTCAATGTCCCTAGTAACGTCAAAAAAGCCCTCAAATTCCACTTCGTCAAGAACATGGACGATGTCCTTCGCTTGGTGCTCACCCCCGTCAAAGATTAGATTTAGTGTCCTATAGATGTGTTATAATATTGCCATATCGGCAATTTAACATCAGTGAGGTTTCTATGTTCTCGCTTAAGGCATTGTTTATCGCCGCAGTGACCGCGTTTCTCAGCAGTTTAATGCTTTCCTATCTCAGCCTACCCTATGTCCTACTGGTTCTGCCGGTCTGGCTCATCGGTTCAGGCTTAGCGGCACTCACGGACTACGGTTTTGGTCCGGCCGCGGACGAGCGGCCCACCCGAGGGTATGCCCAGGCACAAATGCAGTACCACCCAAAGCTTGCACTGGCGACGTACCTTGTCGTCATTCTCCTGTCCAGTGTCTTCCTGCTCTACGTGGTCCGATGAAAATCATCCTTACTCCCGCTCCCTACCTGGGGGCATTTTTTTTGCCAAGGACTGTCTCATAAGTTGACCAAAACTTTCGCCCAAAGTACAATGCATCTATCATATCGCACTATTTCAGAGAGGATGAGTCATGAGATACTACTTAGTCGTCTATCCGGGCGAAGAAAACCGCGTCACCCCCGTCAAGATCGGAGGCAAACGCGTGTACTATCGCAACGATGAGGATGCCTGGCCGTTTGTCTTCGTCGATCCAGATACCGGTGAAGTCAGCCTGCCATTGGCCGGGATTGCCCTCAGACTCGGTTGGCGTACCGCCACTGAGGAGGATCTGCTCACCGCCGACTTTGGCGCCCCCGGCATCCTGGACATTCGTCTGAATCATCCATCGGCACTCTAAATCACTCTCCATCTCACATTTTTGCCCTCCCTCGACTCACTCTGCCGAGGGCTTTTTGTATCTTGACCACAACCATCCTGTCGCCACCGACACAAATCCTATCATTACCGCTACCGGTATTCCCCAGATGTCCCAGCTTTGTTCCCCTGGTCGCAGCCACTCAAGTGCGATCCTGATCAGGCCGTATCCCATCAGATACCCGCCCGCAATTCTCCCGGGAACCGACCCCTTTTTTGCCAGTATCACCAGTAATCCAAATAGTGCCAAATCAAAGCCTGATTCAATTGCCCAAAGTGGTTCTCCTCGTGCCCCGGTTATTTCACCATTAATTGCATTTCCCACCCGTCCGATTGCCTGGCCGAGGGGCACGCCCATCGCCGCGATATCAAACAAATCTCTCCATGTCATTCCGGGCTTGACCCGGAATCTGCCTTCTTGCTTATTCCAATGCAGATGCTGAATCACCATGCCTGCCGGCAGGCAGGAGTTCAGCATGACGACACCGATTGCCCCGCCTATTATCCCTCCCCAGATCCCCAGTCCTCCGTTCCAGATCTGGACGATCTCCATCCAGTTTTCTTGGTAATACCACCAGTAATCGATCACATGATACAGTCGAGCGCCGATCATCGCCGGGATTATCACCCACCACAGGCCGTGATCCACCAGTTTCTTGTCATACCCTCTCTTTACCGCCAGCCAGGAGGAAGTCCAGGACGCCGCCAGTATCCCTAGCCCGATCATCAGTCCATACCCGTGCAGTTTCAGACCAACTACCTCTATCATATGGCAAGTAAATAACATTTTCCGTCACTCTGAACTTGATTCAGAGTCTGTTTGGAAAATGCAGATGCCGGATCTAGTCCGGCATGACGATAGATAGTAACTCAGTATAATTTAAAATTTTACTTTCCTGTCCATCTCTCTTTTTTAATTCCACCCCGCCAGCTTCCATACTTTTCTTGCTCACCACCACCCGGTAGGGGATCCCGATCAAGTCTGCACCAGCAAATTTTGCCCCAGCCGACTCATCCCGGTCATCCCACAGCACCTCAATTCCTGCTCGAGTCAGTTTCAGGTATATTTCCTCACTTTCTTTGACTAAAGTGTCCAGAGTGATCAGGTGTACCCGGGCTGGCGCCACTCCTTCAGGCCAGATAATTCCTCTCTCATCATGAAATTTTTCGACTATGACCGCCATCGTTCGCGAGACACCAACCCCATAGCAGCCCATTATTGGCAAGTGTCTTACCCCCTTGTCATCGACGACATTTAAATCAAAGGCCTTACTATATTTCTGTCCCAGATCAAATACGTTTCCCACCTCCGCCGCAGTCGCTGGCTTGAGTTTCTCCCCGCACTTGGGACATTTATCGCCTACTTTGTAGGTAGAAATATCATCCACATTGACACAAAAATCACATTTTTCGCAGTAAAGGATGTTCGCCTCACCCGCATCAGTCAGTACCTCAAACTCATAGGATACTTTTTCGGTAAATGCTCCTCCCGATGCCTCGGTCACTTTAGCTGTCAGTCCTAGTCTGGAAAATACCCTGATGTACGCTTCCTTCGCTGCAGTGTAAAACTTATCAAAGTCATCCTGAGTCATGTGCCAGGAGTACATATCTTTCATCAAAAACTCTCTGCCTCGAAGTAATCCGGATT
>Ga0208958_1003480_pt1 | contig 12200 bp, 10 predicted proteins | sample RifOxyB1_FD_184032 | JGI IMG/M metagenome (GOLD analysis project Ga0208958, IMG submission 184032) | Soil microbial communities from Rifle, Colorado - Rifle Oxygen_injection B1 (SPAdes) | ecosystem: Environmental > Terrestrial > Deep subsurface > Rock core/Sediment | place: Rifle, Colorado...
AAAATCTTGACCCTTGTTTCTTCAAACGCCCACCAAATACTGTTTCTTGGAACACTTACACAAGACGAGATGGGTGCATTCTACGCTCTTATTGATGTCTTAGTGGTGTCATCGGTTAATAGCACAGAAGCATTTGGACTGGTGCAGGTTGAAGCGATGCTGTGCGGAGTGCCGGTTGTTGCAACTGATCTTCCGGGAGTCCGCGTTCCTATACAACAAACCCATATGGGAATTGTAGTACCGCCAAAAAATGCAAAAGACATTGCAGAAGCAATTATTGCTATAGTAAAAAAGAAAAAATCATATATACTACCAACCACGAGCATTCAAACAATTTTTTCCTATGAACAAACAATCGACGCATACAACCGTTGTTTCAAATCTTGACACGTATCTACAGAACCGACCCCTTTTTCTTTCTCTTATCAGGGTAAAAGAAGCGGAACTATTTACCCGTTTTATGCCGTATAAAGAACCAATATTGGATGTTGGATGCGGAGATGGATTTTTTGCACAAACCGTATTTAACACGGTCTCCATAGGATTAGATGTTCCCCAAAGTAGAATAAACGAAGCGTATAAATCTGATGTATATAAGAAACTTGTCCAATATGATGGGGTGAAATTTCCATTCCCTAATAATTCATTTCCGACCGTTATTTCCAATTGTGTTTTAGAACATATCAACGACGTTGATAGGATTATCAAAGAAATGTATCGTGTGCTTGCACCAGGCGGGTTTTGCATCGTGACGGTTATGGCAAAGCCGTGGGAAGAACATTTATTTGGGTCGATATTTTTAGGAAATACCTACAGACAATATATGAAAAAAAAACAAGTACATATACATTTATTGACGAGCAGCGAGTGGAAACAGACTTTTGTACGATCAGGATTTCAGATAAAAGAGTGCATCGGATATCTATCGCCACAGGCATGCCGCTTTATTGATATATCGCATTATCTTTCTCTTCCAAACCTTTGTTCGTATATCTTTTTTCATACGTGGGTACTCTTTCCATGGTTACGTTTTATTTTTCCCATGCAACATCTCGCACATCTCATTGAAAAAGATGTTCCAATTGCTTCGGCTGGAGCATTATTTTTTGTGTTAACAAAAAATAAAAAGAGTAGGGTACAATAGAACGTATGAAACGCATGCTTATTACCGGAGGCGCAGGGTTTATTGGGACAAATACTGCGCTTTATTTTGCAAAAAAAGGGTACGTAATAACGGTTTTTGATAATCTATCTCGAAAAGGGACAAGAGAGAATCTCACCTATCTTCAAAAACACATACCACACATCTTATTTGTTAACGGTGATATCCGTGATGAAAAAGCAGTAATGACGGTCGTATCAGGGCAAGACGTCATTTTTCATTTCGCGGCACAAGTAGCAGTCACAACATCTGTTCTTAATCCAAAAGAGGATTTTGAAACAAATGCAGGAGGAACAGTAAATGTGCTTGAGGCAGTGCGGCACATAAACCCTCATGCAATTGTTATATATAGTTCAACAAATAAAGTGTATGGGGGATTGGAGCATCTGAAAGTCATTGAAAAACAAACATGTTATACAGTTTATAAAAAACCATTTGGTATCGATGAAACAACACCACTTGATTTTCATTCCCCATACGGTTGTTCAAAAGGGTCTGCTGATCAATATATTCGTGATTACCATAGGTTGTATGGGCTTAACACCATTGTGTTTCGTCAATCGTGTATTTATGGATCTCATCAGTTTGGAGTAGAGGATCAGGGGTGGTTGGCATGGTTTCTCATTGCAACACTATTTGATATACCTCTGACTATTTACGGAAATGGAAAACAAGTGCGGGATCTTTTGTCTGTTGATGATTTAACGAGAGCCTATGAGAAGGCAATTGAGCACATTAAGATAACGTCAGGACAAATTTATAATATTGGCGGAGGTCGTGATAACGCCATATCTATTTGGTTGGAATGCGCGCCGCTTATAAAATCCATTGCAGGGAAACTTCCAAAGGTAACATATAAAAAAGAGCGCCCTGGGGATCAACCATACTTTATTGCGGACATTCGAAAAGCAAATCATGATTTTGGTTGGGTTCCCACGATATCGTACAAAAAAGGTATTCAACAATTGTACCAATGGCTTTCTGACAACAAGAAATTAATACAAACACTCTTATAAGTATGAAGCGGCTGGTCGTCCTGCTTATTGTTTTATTCTGGTATTTCCTTTTGTCTTTTTGGAATATTCATAACCTTCCATCAGACTGGTTTGGCGATATTTCGATTGAACATGAGTATATAACACAAATTCTTCATGGAGAATTTCCATGGCAATTTGATCTCAGTGCTGGTCCGTTCTACCATTATTCCATTGCCCCTATTATTGCTGTTATTGGACAAAGTTACTTAAGTTATAAAATAGCATCTATCCTCTTCGGGTCACTGGGAGTAATTGGTATTTATTTGTGTGGATATATTTTGGGAGGAACATCACTTGCAGGAATAAGCGCTTTTATTGCGAGTTCTTCTTTTTGGTATCTGGTATGGGTCCATCTCGGCAGTTCACCACAACTAGCAACACCTGTTATTTTCGTTTGGTCGTTTTATTTTTTATTTCTGTTTGAGAAGAAAAAGCAGTTAATAAATGGTATCATTGCGCTCCTTATTTCCGGATTGGGTCTATTGACTTATCCAGCCTCTTTTTTGTTTCCTTTGGTTATCTGGATAGATATATGCATCCTTGTGTACCCATTCCGAAGTAAACCAATGGTACGAGTGTTTACTGTACTAACAGTAATGACCATAGTCATGTATGTGTTATTTGGACTGATGGTGAAAGAGCAATTGAGTGAGTTTACCTCGGGATATATAGGCGGAAAAATTCCTCATATGCAGAACTTATTTCAAAGGTCTTTTTTCTTTCAATATCTCACAAATTACATCAAGACATTAGGAATGTTTTTTGTGAAAGGGGATAGTACATTTCGGACAAATGTTCCTGTATCTCCACACATAGATATAATGAGCGCCTTTTTCATAATTCTCGGAATAGTTTCTTTTGCCATCCATAAAAAGTGGAAAATATTTATGATATTTAGTATTTCTTTGTTGATGTTATTACTTCCATCATCACTTCCATCTCATCCATTCATAGAGATTCCTAATAGTGGGAGAACGCTCTGTATTGTCCCAATAGTCTATCTGTTTATTGGTTACGGAATACAGCTGTTGTATAAATCAATAGTTCGTTTTTCTCGATTAATCGCAGTTGTCAGTGTTGTTTTAATCATGGGGACGATTGCGGGATTGAATATGTATAAATATTTTATTGTGTATCCGACAAATTTGCCGAATGATAACAAACCTTATGGTCTATCTATTGCTCGATATATAGATTTGTTACCGTCAAATACAACAGTTCATTTAACATCGTGTTGTTGGGGTGACGCAGGGCAGCCGGAACCAAAAGCTATATACTACCAACTAATCAATCAAACCAATCGTTGGAATATTGTGAGCGATACCTTTGTAACATCATGCGAAGATATAAATGATATTCATCGTGCTGTTTTTGTTTTTAGTCCTTTAGATAAAAATATAGTGAACAAATTCCAAAACTGTTTTCCGGATGGGATATTAGAAAAACACATGGATGTTCCTGCAACACCGTACTATTCTTTATTTATTCCATGAATAACCATGCGGGTAAAGAAGTATATGTTTTTGATGTGTATATCCGTATAGCCAGACCTCTGGAATGCACATGTTATTTGTAACGGATTTGTATATATGATATTTTTTTCGATACTCCACGGAAGTCTTTTGAGAAAAATATAGATATACCATAGAGGATTCCACCCATTTGGTTCAGAAAAAACAAGCACACCATTCTTTTTTACAGTCTTTTTTAATTGAGGAAGGATGGTGTGAATATCAACATGATGGAGAATATCAGCGCCCACTATTCCATCAAATACAGGAGTTGTTGGAAGTGTTGTTGAGGTCGTAAGCACGCCCCAGGAAGACGTCTTTATTTGTTTATAAATTTTCGTTAATTCCAAAAGAGATGTTTTTGATACGTCAACCGCGTGGACATGATATCCTCGACCTAAAAAATACAATGCAACTCTTCCATTTCCCGATCCAAAATCCATGAGTTTACTTCCAATAGGAAGTTTAAGCTCTGTTTTCATCTGTTGATATTCCAATAGCTGTCTTTTGGGAGGATGTTTGAGTAATCCGATCTTATACCTGTTATTTTGTTTATCGAAGTATAGTTTCTGGTTTTTGCTGTCCATAAATGAATTGGAATAATTGATCTTTTGTATGCACTGTCGTTTTTTTAAATAGTATCACTTTTGGATGGTCATAGACAGTAAAAGACTCTTCTGCTCCATCATCGTTTAATGCCAATAAGCAATTATTGGTCGTTGTCATAGAAAACGGGGGAGGGGTAAGATTTGTTTTTGTTTGCACCATTCCAAAAGAGCCTGGGATTAAACACGGATATGATGTGACCGTTGTAATATCAGTAAATCCAAGTTTTCCTGAAAATAAGAGTTCGTAATATCTGGAAGTTACGGGGAAACGGTCGCGAAGTGCGTATAACGATCTCCAGAGCCTGTTGCTGGTTATAGCTATGTAATCAGACTGTTCCAGTATCCCAGTAATTGTTTTCCATTTATTTACTGAGTCAGGATCATACATGGGTAGTCCAACAATTCGATACAAAGATGAGCTGTACGTATCAAAGCTTACCGGCACTGCATCATCCCAGACTTCATAGGTTATGCGTGATTCATGGGGAATGTTGCTGTAGATCCAATGGGATGCTTGTACGCGCGTATGCGGCATTCTATAGATACTTGTAAATCCCCAGGCCCACCAGAGAATGAGGAAGGAGCAGAGATATACACCACTTATAACCCATTTTTTATGTCGGATTTTTTCCCACAACAAAACACTGAAAATACCAATAAGTACTGCAATGATTGGATAGATGGGATAGACATACCGGAGTGCTTTTGCAAATTGAATACTTTGATAGGAAAACAGAAAACACACCCAAAGAGTTGCAATAATAACCTCAATATTCATTATGTTTTTTCTGATGCTTTGTGAAAAAAGATAAAGTAAACAAACAGTTGTAAGTGTTCCAATCGGTATTCCTAATCCCCAGAGATACGTATGGAGCGGTAAAAATAATCCACGTATTGTTGGAATCCATTGAAGAGCTGGTGGAAATCCGGTATGTACCCCATCGAATTGTTTTAATTGTTGCCAATTAGTTAAAAGTAGGGGATTGAGATGGGGAATGTTACTTCCGGTAAAGAGATACGGATACGCAAACCTAAGTGTTACATAAAAAAATAAACAAACAGTCATTCCTGATGCAAGAAGATAAACAATGTTTCGCTTTTTCACTGCTATTACGATGTACACAATGCAAATAATCCCTGCAAATAATGCTGCAGATACTTTTGCAGCTACCGCAAGTCCAAATGCAATACCAAGACTTCCAGAAAAAAATAAGAAACGGGAAACATTTTTTGTTTGAAATATAAGTATTAAAAAGAAGAAACTAAGAGTGAGAAAAAATGTTACATATGGGTCAACAGCGAAAAAGTGTGCAAGTTGAATGGGAAGAATCATGCATGCGTATATTCCGGATGCAACAAGCCCAATATTTATTTTTTTTGACAAAAGTACTGCAGTTCCAAAAACAAGAAATACAATAAGTAATTCTACAATACCAGATATAACTCTTCCGACTATTGTTACGCCATCATAGGAGCCCATGTTGACCTTTTCTGCAACCCATTTAACCAAAATGACTGGCCAAGTGCCGTATACATAAAAATCAAATCCTTTATTATGTGGATTTAAAGAAGAAGTTTTCGTATCAAGATAGTCTTTGAATGTTGCAGGCCAGGTGATGCCAGTTGCAACCATGGTTAAGAATCGTTCATCAGGATGAAGGTGCTGGTTTTGATCCCAATTGACACCAATAAAACGGAAATAGCCAGCTATGAATAAAATGATAATAAAATATCCAATGTGTTTTCTATTCATATTGTATGCACGATGCGTTTGTATCATATACTGTGAGTCCTGATTCAGGATTTCTATAAACAGGGATAAATTCCTGCTGAAAAAGCATTCTATTTGGTTGGAGAAATTGTTCTGGATTGCGAGCAAGTTCAATGTGGGTGATATTATATTGTTGAGCAAGTCTGCAGGCGATTTGTTTTGTTTGCGCTCGATAGATCTTTTTTTGCATATTTTCCCGTTTGGTTTGGTCATACCCGTACGACCATGTGAAGTAGGAATATCCTGCAAATATTTTTCTTCCCGCAAGTGACGCTGGGTGGTAAAACCACGTGCTATTCAGTATGACATCTGTGGGTTTTGTTTTGGTTATGAAAAATTCAACGTCTTTGTTTTTAGGAATGTCGAGAAGAGACATGTATCGATCGTTGACAATAGGGAAGAAGTCAATGATGCCAGATAGGGTTAAAATAAATACACATAAACAAATTAACAAAGTAACTAATTGACGAATAAATATATGGAATTTTTTTGAAAAATCAATAATCTTGATAAGAAAATAAGCAGAGAGTGTATTTCCGAGGATGAGATAAAAGTTAAAAAATTTGTGATTATTAATCATGTCAACCGAAAATTGAAAGAGGTTGGGGATAATAAAAACAAAAAGAAGTGGTATGGTTATTTTTTTAATCCGGGCTGGTGCAAGAATCCATCCAAGAGGGATAAGGATAACATGGAGTCCAAGATTTTGGAACCAGTACCACAAAATATGGAGTGGAGTTAAAGGAGGGGATATGAGGTATCCCGGATGCCATTGAATTGTTTTTGAACCTGAAATAAGAGGAAAAAGCTGCGGGAAAATGTACATAGCTCCAACAGCTCCTGTGAGTAGTAATAGTACTCTTATACGAGGAAATAGAATGAAATAGCAAGCTATAAATACTGCAAGTATCACAAGAATCGGTTGGTGAAAGTATGGCATGAGGGCAAGAATGAACACTTCTGGGATAAGAAAAAAAATTTGTTTTTTCAACGGCATTTTTTCTATGTATATGAGAATTCCTATAAAAAGAAGAGCAAAAGCAAATGCAAAAGCGAGATGCCGTTGATTGGTATAAATATTCAAATTCCAAAATGCCGCAATCTCTCCTTGTCCCCACGGTGCAAAAGACGGAAAAAATTCATTAGTAACGATATCTTTAAGAGTTGTTATTGATACTGGATGAAGTTTGAAAAATCGTATAAACGATAACGATCCATTTAAAAGAAAAAAGAGAAGTGAAAGGATTGTAACGCGTTTATCATGAAAAAGCTTCTGTGCAATAACAGCAATTCCCATCATGAGTCCAGCAAGTCCAATAATAGATGGAATATTAAGCGCCCAGTCAATGCGTAGCCCAACTTTTTCAAGTACTCCGACAAGAAAATAGAATAGAAAATGATAGCGGATCGGCTCACCAGGGAATAAAGGACTTTCCGGCGGCCAGTTGTTTCCAAATGAAAAGGATCGAATAAGGGGGATGTGCGCTCCAAAATCACTCCATGCCTTCGGTGCAATAAGCATGGATGAATTTTTCCCGTCATACGAAAATGTATGAAACATGAGCCATGAGGCAAAGAGAATTGATCCAATACATAGTATTAACCAAAATAGTTTTGTTTTTGATGAGATGTGTTTCATACAACGACAACAACCAGTGATATAAGTATACCAGGATTAATAAGACACACGAATGGTTTACATGGCGTAAATAAGGCAGGGGAATGGGCGCCATGGCCATTGCCAGATACATCGTCGTGGTGGAGGTGGAGTTGGACGTCTGGGAGGAACAGGTGATGGAACAATTCGTGTTGGTGGTATGGCCGTAGGTCTCCTTATTGGTGTTGGTGTATTAATTGGTGGAGGTGGAGGTCGTTTGGTTGGTGTTGCAGTAGGTTCTTTTGTAGGAACGGGAATTGGAGAGTTGGTTGGAACTGGTGAAGCAGTCGGAACAGGTAAAAAGATATATGTACCAGTTATTGGTGGTTTTACAAGATCAAGCGTTGTCTGATTTTGAACAATTTTTGTTAGTTTTGTGTCAAAGGTAATTGTCATGGTGCCCGGTTGCGTTCCGGTGAATGTCAGTGTGCCAAGCGATACTATGCCGGTCCCTGTGTATGGTTTTAATACATCAAATGTTCTATAAACTACATTCCATCGTTTTCCTGTATTTGTTGGGTTAAGTCCGTGAGTTAATATGTCGAGTTTACCTATTGTTGCCGGTGTATAGGTAAGATTTGATGGAATGATGCCACTGATATTTGCAACTACTTGAATTCCATCAATGGTTTTCCCTGTTAGATTTGTCGTAAGATTGATGGTCATTGATTGACCAACGTATACAGTGTTGCTTGGTGGAGAAAGGAGAATTGTTTCACTTCCAGTTGGTACCGCTGCCTTTTGACGAAGTTCTTGTGGTTTTTGTGTTGCAAAAATTATCAGGATCAATGTCCCTAGTAAAAGGAAAAGGCTGGTTAAGATGATTCCCTGATGTTTATTCATATTTATTGACATACTCCTGTTGATGTATCGTAATCACGAACTAAGATCGAATAATCGGTAATATCAACAATGCCGTCTGCATTGATATCTGCTCGCACTGGAGATGGACTTGTGCTTAATATGTTTGTAAACAGGATACTCAAATCATTGCCGTTAACTTTTCCATCGCGATTTATATCAGCTGGTTTGCAAACAGTGGGAGTTGGAGTGGGAGTTGCTGTGGGCTTAAGTGTAGGGGTTGGAAATGGAGACGGTGTTGGGTAAAGAATAGTAAAGTAGTTGTCCGATGTGTCAGTTACTGATCCTACCCCTGTCTGGTATCCTATGATCTGAATTTTAAATTGTGTGTTTGTTGTATTTCCTTTGAAAACAGTCCAGTCATAATAACCGACATTGTTGATATTTGTAATAATCCAATTTAAATTTCCTGGACCGGTTGAATACCCAAGTGATACCTTATTGATTAAATTTGAATTCCATTTAATTTTGTATTGTTGTCCCACAATAAGCGTTTCTCCGCCATTGGGTGTTGTAATTGAAATAGACCTTCCTGCAGGAGTAGGAGTGGATGTTGGTACTGGTGCAGATGTTGTTATTGGGAGTGTTGGACTTGGAGTATTCATTGGGTATCCGACAGTAACTGGTATAGAACGGATAGCACTATGACCACCTTCGTCACTTGCCCGTACCCAAAGATCACCAGTACCGGTTGCACTATGAGAAGGTTCAAATGACGCAAGTTTTGTATTTGCATTTCGAATAAGCTGTCCTATTGGGCTTATTGTGCTCATACCCCATTCATAGGAAATTCCTTCCCATACTGGAGCCCCATTTTTATATGCAAGTGCAGATAGTTGAATGCTTGGAGCATTTCTTACTGTATCAATTTTTTCTGGATTAATCCGAACACTATCAAGAAGCGTTATTTCTGGTACGACACCAACATATACAGGGATAGATTTTGTTGCGGTTTGGCCATTTACCCCAAACGCTTTTACCCAGATGTCACCACGGCCCTTTATGGTTTGTGATGGTTTAAACGACGCAAGATTCGTTGTGCCGTTTGGTGTAAATACGCCAATAGAATTTGTCGTACTAAAGCCCCATTGGTAGGAAATGCCTGATGAGATAGGGGAGCCGCCAGTGTCATAGGCAAGAGCAGATAAATATATTGTTGTTCCTCCAAGATCTGTGACAATTTGTTCTGGATTAATACGGACACTTCCAAGAGGAAGATTCGCTGCCTTTGGTGGTTTTGCTGTCATTTGATTTACCGCCCATATTGATATAGGAAGAAGAACCAAAAGAATAGCAATAACAAGGAGAGTTTGTTTCTGTTTAATCAGAAGTGGTGGTTGGGGGACAGTGTCTACGGTTTTAGGCATAAAAAATAACAGCTATCATCAGTATGTTGCAAAATTCTGCGATTTGTCAAGTGAAGATTCTACTGAATCGTAATAGATTACTATTTATTTGTTACTCATTTTTATCTTTGACCCGAATTTATCAATTACTGTAGCATGGTTCCAATAGTGCCAAAAGATTTGTCGAAACATCTGCGCAAAGTCTCTGCTTTGGATTTCGATTCCCATCACGTCTTCTTCTTGATATCCGTGGAATTGAATAGCATCCCCAAAAACATAAAAGTCTTGTGTGAGCTGAAGTACTTGATGTGGTAATTCACGATGTCGAAAATGATGAATGACATACTCTTTATTAGAGGTCCACGTTGTTGTTCCGTTTGGATTAAGTACATCTTCCGCGTCTTCATGTTTAATCAGTTCATAGATGATAATATTGTTTTCAACAATTGCTTCACGAATAGTTTCAGCGAAATCGAATCCAAGAGTTTTATACCATTGATTTGTGCCTATTATAAGAAGTTCTTTATTTTTTGATGCTTCAATCATCCGCCATTCCATTTGTTTTAACCCCAATTGTTTACGAAAAAATCGGACAGAAGTTTCTTTTTGGTTTTGTGTAGTCGTAAGAGGAAGGTTGACCGTTAATTCCTGAAATGCCTGTTGAAGAAGTTTTGTTTTTGATTCCTGCTCAACTACTAAACTTTCAAATTGTTTTGACCCGCTTGCCGTGTAATAGGTGGTTTTCGCATCAACTTGTGTCTCAACGATGCCTTTTCTTATTAATTCCTCAAGTATTCGATATAGACTGGTGCGTTTAATTTGAAGATGTCGGGAAAGTTCAAGAACAGTTATTGAACCATGTTTATTGAGTGTAATAAAAACTTGAGCTTCTTTTTTACTTAGTCCAAATTGTTCTAATGTTGTTTGAATATTCATGTCTACCATTATGGACAACATTTTTACAAAAGTCAAAGGTAGTTATATCCTTTAGCAGTCATATGTCCACAAATTATGACGATGCTTATGAATATATTTATACTCAGCCCAAATTATAATCGATTAGCCTCAAAACAGATTCAAGCAAAGCTACGGGACGTTGGGAATGTTATGGTTTTTTCAAAACCAGATTCGATTCAGTCACTTTCTCCTTTATGGAAAGGAGTAGAACCTTGTGTTATCGCTCTTGATCCGGATTTTTGCTATTGGAAAGCGCCAAACGAGCTTTTTACCATTCCACACGTGAAAGCGATTTGTCTCCAAACAACATCGTTTAGCTGGATTGATACAAAACGTGCAGCAATGAAAAGTATTCCTGTAATAAATTTACGTCATTGGTCAACGGAAGCTGTCGCAGAGTGGGCAATGATGCTTGTGTTTAATCTTGCTCGCCGTGTACCAATCATAGCGCAAAACAATTGGAAAGAGGAATGTGTGACACAACAAGGAATTGAACTAGTTGGGAAAACCATTGGTATTATTGGGCTTGGTCATATTGGAACAAGGATTGCTGAAATAGCAAAAGGTATTGGTATGAATGTGCAATACTGGTCACGCAAGAGCCGAGATCAACGTTTTGTATATGTGTCACTTCCTAAATTAATAAAAACCTCAGATGTGATTGTTCCAGCGATGAGTCAAAACATACATACACAAGGGATACTTAGCGATAAGGTTCTTTCCATGATACAACCAAGTGCGATGTTTATTGGTATTGTACATAATATCTATAATCATGATTTACTCGTTAATATGGTGAAGCACCATAAGATATTTGGATATGCCTTTGAAGAAAATGGTGGGGGGATGTTTAATAAATACAAAGGAAATATCTTGGCAGGACCGGCGAATGCATGGGTAACGAAAGAAGCTGAAGAGCGGAATATTGAGCAATGGGCGCAAACAATTATTGATGCTGCTCACGGAAAATTTCCTCAACAAGTCAATTAATCATTCGTTTTATCTCTTTATACTTCCTCTTGTATCGTTTATACTTTGTTTCGTATGTGGTTCGATGATTTATTTATTGTTCTTCAATGGTGGAGCATTCTTTTTCTTGTTGGCGCGTGCGCATTTCCACTAACCAAACGACTATTTCCTACATGGTTTGATCGGGGATACTTTTTTGCAAAAGCAGTCGGATTTGCGGTTGTTTCCTACATAATATATATTTTGGGGACGCTTCATATTGCTCCATTTACCCAGCAGACCGTATTTTTTGTGATGGGAATTGTGTTTTTTGTTGGTATT
>Ga0208958_1003483_pt1 | contig 12186 bp, 18 predicted proteins | sample RifOxyB1_FD_184032 | JGI IMG/M metagenome (GOLD analysis project Ga0208958, IMG submission 184032) | Soil microbial communities from Rifle, Colorado - Rifle Oxygen_injection B1 (SPAdes) | ecosystem: Environmental > Terrestrial > Deep subsurface > Rock core/Sediment | place: Rifle, Colorado...
AAAATTCATACGTTTTATACCCATGAAACATTTTTATATCAATCCCAAGGGGAAGCACGTGAATGGGGACCGTCACCCCGTGGTTGATAAACACATCTTTATTCCATTGGGTTGGCGTGATGATGGCGGTACACCGATTTAACAGTTCTGGCCAATCTTTTTTCCATCCCTCAAAGGTTTCTTTTTCATGCATGGTAAAAAACACATTCTTTTTCTTGGGATCAAAGTGTTGGTCTTTAACATAGTGTGGAGGACGAATCCAGAGCACCACATCTTCTCCTGGAATTGTATCTGGAAAGAAGCGTACCTCATGCCCAAGGGCACCTAGATGCGCACTGAGTTGGCGCGCCATCAATCCATACCCACTACGTACCCTATTCCGTTGTCCTGCATCGTAGATGCGAATAATCATCCTTGCCCTTTCCGTTGTGCTCGATACGCTCGAGCTTTGCGACGCTCTTCTCCTTCATCCATCTCTCCACGCGCAACCGCCGCCTTCACACTCACGCTTCCTTCATGGTGAACGAACGCATCAGTGCGCCATAGTTGCGTGTATCCTTTCTCCATCAGCATATCAATGAACACCACCTCTTGTCCATAGAATCCACAATCTTCTGGGAACCCACCAACCTCTTCCCATACCTTTTTAGGAAAGACGAGGCAAAATCCAGAAAGACACCACGCTGGAAATCGTTCCCCAAAATTGACGATAGCCTCTCCTGGTGGTTGCTGAGACTGTTGGTTATGTGAGTGATTCGTGCTCGGACCAACACAGCCAGCATTGGGGTGTTCTATAAGCGTTGTAACCAGCTTTTCAAGCCAACCACTTGTGACCATAGTATCAGAATTTAAGAGGCAAACGTACTCAGCGTCGCTCTGGGCAATCAGGCGATTCCAGAGTGTTGCTAAGTTTTCTTTTCGAGGATAGTTATCAACGACCGTCAAGTCATATGGAATGGTTGTGGTGGAGAGGACAGATTGAATACAATGCTTCTCGTACTCTGGCTGAGCGTATTTTACTATAATGATGTGGGTCATGCCGATGCCTTTCCCTCTTGGCAAAGCCGTGCATACATCAAACGATCGCGGTGTTGCTGGATACCCCCTTCAACGCCTGCAGTTTTAACTGTCACCGCTTGTTCATGGTATACCTTGACAGAAGGGACCTTCATAAAGATATCACGCACCCGATGGTCATAATCTGAGTCTGAGGAGTAGATGACCATGTCCTCTAACAGCATTCCGCGCGCTACAGTCACATCTTTCGGAGCAACCCAGAATGGTCCTGCGAGAAAATCAATGTACTGATTGGTGATGTGTGGGCTGGTTACTTTTCCTGGGATACAAAGATCCTGGAGATTGCCAGATACAAGCGTTGTGTCAGAGTTCACAATAGCGACAAAATCTCCTGTGGCAAGTTTCCAGCCACAATTCACATTCTTCGAAAATCCCTGGTTCTTTGTATTGTAGATGTAGCGATCAACAAGTTCAAAGTAGCGAGGACTGATGAGTCCTCCGTCTTCGACCACAATCAATTCATCCACCTGTTCTCTATAACTTGCAAGAGCAGCAACAGCCAGGTCTTCAATGTGTTTGGAAATCGTGTAGGTAGGAATCACCATGCTTAAAGACATGCTTCCATTCCCTCCTTGAGACGATCTGCGTAGTACTGCTCATCATAGATTGGACTGGTGACTAATTCTTTAAGTTTTGGATTATCCTCTTCAACGATAACCTTCGCCCCACAGCTTCGTGCTTCTAACACCGCTCGCTCACCACCACCATGCAGTTCTGCAGGAATGTACACAGCGCCTACGGTTGCATAGAGGGTCGCAAGCTTTTCTGCTGGGACCATGTCCGAGACTGCAACGCCGCCCAATAATAAGTCACCAATAATGTCAATGGACTCTTGGAGATTGCCGTGCTGGATTTCTCCAATCGCAAGCTTCGTTCCCCGCATGGAAAGCAGTTTTTCATGCCGTTTCCAGCGAGAAAACGATCCAACAGACAGATAGTCCCAGATAGCGAGGCGCTGTAATACCTCAAAATCGGCTTTATTTGGCTTCTGGTATACCTTCCTATGGACTCCAAAGGCGTGTTTCAGATTTAAATCGCCTGGAAGCTGTTGTTTGTGCCAAAATGTTTCAAAAAAGAGCACACTGTAGTCATCTGCGTGCTGGATAGGCATTGCAGTACCGCCAATGCACAGTCCAATCGGAAGTTTTGGTTGTAAGTAGTGGGCAATGTGCATGTACTGATCCACGGGTGAGCGAAATGCTCCCCATCCAAGGATGCCATCAATGGTTGAAAGGAGTGTCCGATCAGGAACACCTTCACGAAGATTCCACCGCGTGATCTCCCAAGAAGCATCGAGGATCTGGAGTGCTGCCCATAGGCCATCGCACCACAAAGGAACCCGTGCAGGTTCCATGTCGTACAGAAAGAGTATGCGGGGACGGGACATCCCACCCCCTTACTTTGCGCGGATAGCGGCAATAATAGCTGGCTTCTTCATTCCTACTGGATCAATGCCAAGCTCGCGGGCTTTCTTTGTGAGCGCAAAATACGCAAGTGATTCAAGGTCATCTGTGGAAGTGGCTGCTGGAACTGTTGCTTTGACTTCTGCAGTCGTTGCGCTAAGTTCTTCTTTCAGCTTTGCCTGTTCTTCTTCTAGTTGTTTTTTCAGTGCTTCTTGGCGCTTCATCTTCTGGAACGCTTCAAACTCTGACATGGCATCTTTCGTGACGACGCCATAGAGATCATACGCTGACATCTCCACACCATCTTCACTCACAGCAACAACATCGCCGTTGATAATAAGCGCTTGGGGATCGGTAATATCAATCGTATCTCCAACCTTTAACCCTCGATTCTCAGAGGGCTGCCAACTAGACTTTATCTTTTTTACTAACATGAGAAACCTCCTTTGGTTCTTGTGCAGATTTTAAAATATCTTTCGGAACGTCAAGTCCTGAGACACGCAAGTATGCTTTCCAAATATTCTTTGCATGCTCTGGCGACATAAAATTCTCATGTGATGCACATGCAAGCGCATCAACAAGACTAGACAAATTCCCAATCACCATCGCATCATGATGAAGTAGCTCTAACTTTTTATCAGTATCCATACACACCCTTTCTAGAGTTTTGTTTTCTCTTCTAATGTTGGACGATCAAGTGGACCCGCTCCCGTACCACGGTAGCGTGTAGAAAATCTCCGTTGTGACGAGCATGCCCGAGAGCAATACGCGGCTTTTCCTCGTGTTGAACGGATCACCACGGGTTTTCCACAGACAAGACATCTTCCTTCTTTCGATGCTGGTTCATCAAACTGCATGTTCCTCCTTTGTTTCTGGTACTAAGAATTTCTTTTCAGGGTGCGTGATCCAATCAGTGAGGAGTGTATTCCAGTGCTTGGCAACGAGCGCCCACGGAAAGTACTCTCGCGCCCACCGCATCATGCCTGGGCGAAGTTCTTCTTGTTTTTTAGGATGTTGGAGCATATCCACAAGCGCTTTGACGTACTCTTCTTGTCCTTCAGGAGTGGTGATATCAGCGTCAACCTTGACACCATTGCGGACCGTTTCTTTGAGGGCTGCGTAGTTGGTCGTCACAGGAACAGCACCAAGTGCTTGCGCCTTGGCGGCAGAAATACAGTGAATCTCACAGTTATGTATGACCACTCCACCAGCAATAAAGTTGTGATTATCTTCTACTAACATGTCATACGCGTCTTGCGGAGCAATTTCCTCTACACTCAGCACTTTATGATTCCAAAAAACTTTTTTCTTCTCCGTTCGCAGAGCATTTCTATGTTCTACGAACTGCTTACGTTGATCTTCTGTCATGCTATCCCAAAACTTTTTAGCACGAGCATGACCATTTTCTGAGAGTTTTTTCTTCCCCACATCTGATGCACACCATCGACGGAAACCCTCCCCTTGTTTTCTCCTTGCGTGCAAGGTGTGCTGCAATCCAGTGAACGTCTTCTTCGCATGGTCTTCTGCTGAGAGATACTGTATGTTCTCTGGTGTGTTATTCCATGGATTGCCATCAAGATGATCTACGTGGTACCCTTGCGGAATTGGTCCTAGCATGTTCTCAGCAATGATGCGATGTTCTTTCTTCCAAGGTCCTTTCCCAACGCTTACCTCTACCTGCATGTGTTTTTTCAACGCAACGGCAGACTCTCCTTCTGCTAAATCTTTCGCCATCACCCACCCACGTGTGTAGGTGAGCACTTTATGATCTGGCGTACACTCAAGATGTGTCCCATCTGTCCAATGTACACGAAGCATTGGAGCGCTCTCTCGTGTTTTCTTGACCCATAAAGCACGTTTGAGTTCAAAATTACCATTCTGCTCATTAAACGTCCAAACTAAAAAGTTCTTTCTCCCGACAAGATCGCAAATTTTCACTCCCATTGGGTGTTGCGTATAATCCCTTGGCATATCAACAAGCGTATCTCCGCTAACGCAGAAATCGGTCGGGTATGCCCAGATGCCGCTCTTTAAAAACTCTTGATGGAGTTCTTCATGACCGACGCGCCCAAGGTAGATAATACCAGGCTGTTTCATGAGTTTGAGGATATTTTCTTTCCACTGCATCGCCGCAGGGTTGCCTTTTCGTAGGACATCAAAGGTTTGGAATCCATAGTAAATATGGAGTTCAGCATCTGGGACTTCCTTGCGAACCTTCTCCCAGTTATTTAGAAGATAGATGAGCCCACGATCAAGGGAGGAACAGTAGATCATCCGTTTAGGATTCCGTTGTTGACCTTTCTCTGGAAGTGCTGGAATGCCATTCCCTGTTAAGAAAAACTTCTCTTCTGGGATAGCCGTGAAACTTCCATCAGCTTTCATCATACGAAATAAACTCTTATGGTATTGGGAAAGCACAGCAATTTTATCGACTTTTGCGATGCGCTCCTCGGTTAAATCTGGACAAACAGGGACGTCATGTGCCCAAAGCATTGTAAACCGCGCTTGAGGGTTAATATCGACAAATCCAATTGCTCTCCAAAGAATAAGAACATTGAACATATCTTTAGGATTAAGATCGTACCACTGCTTATACTCCACGCCATCATAGTCACCAGCCTCTGCTTGTGGATTTGCGTACACCGTCACATGCCAACCAAGCTTGGTTAGCTCTTGTGAAAGGTAGACAACCGCTTCTTCACTGCCACCTAACCCCGTTGCAATGCTTTTGGGCGACCACTGTCCGACTCCAGGACCACACAAAATGGTGATCTCTTTTTCTCCCCAGATCTTTTGTGGGAGAAAGCGATGGCGCATTTCTGAGACAAACTTCTCTTGCTGCATGTCATTTGGCAGAGATTGAATAAGGTACTGGATCTTGTCGCTCTCTTTGAGCTGCTCGAGGTATTTTCCTAAAAAGACCACCGACTGACAGGCTTTATTAAATGCATGCAGAGAGGTAATGGAGAGCAACCGATCTTTTGCACGCTGATCATCAGGAAGAATCTCGCAGAGTTTCTCTGCATCTTCCTTCGCAAGCTCAAGTTTTTGATTGTGGAGGTTAATTTGAAAGGATGCTTCAAGTGCTCGCGTTTTTAACTCTCGAGGAAGCATAATAATCGTCGTGTTTGGCATCGGAATGGTGGTTGCCACATCCAGCCAGTGTTTGGCTTTCTTGTAATCCTCAAGCATCACGTAGGCAAGCGCCATATCCACGTAGAAGTTTGGAAACTGCGGTGCTTCATCAATGGCTGATTGGTAGGCTTGAATGGCAACTTCTGGGTGTAAAGAGAGAATCGCAATCTCTGCAATACATCCCCAGGCTGTGGCTCGCTCTTCTGCCCATCCAGAGGGCTCTTGGTAGCCAGGCTTCCCTGGCTCACCAACACCATGCAAATACTCATGAAAGAGGGTGAGCGCAAGTTTTTGGTAGAGCGTTCGTTGGGTTGCATCCTCGGTCATCTTGACTTTATCGTAGTACGCTTTTGCAAGGTAGAGGATCGTTCTGGGGTCTTTATGCTGTTCGTCTTTAGCTGTTTGCTCGAGGATCTCAATGTTGCGATCAATGTTGCTTTCCATGCGCTCGTGATTCGTGAGATGTACCACAATACACTCTTTGAAAGGAACGCGAAGAATATTTTCTTGACGTTGCTCAATCAGAGTTTCATGGAGATTCCCTACCCATTTAAATGTGTCATCATTTCTGATAATCCGCTCACGCTTGTGTTCAACAATCACTTCTCGAACATTGCCATCATCATCAAGTTCAACCTGGTACCAATAGGTAAAGTAGGCTGCCGCAAGGTGATGGGCATCCATAGTAGTAAGCACATCACGCAACCGTTCTGCGTGGTAGAGCACGTCATCGGCATCTTGCCAATAAAGGTAGGTATGCTCACCTTTTGGAACCTGTTCGAGCGCAAATTGCCGTGCTTCGGCAAACTTCTTCGTCCAATGAAAATAGGAGAGATGCACACCACGGTTGGTCAACGCACGCACGAGGGCATGCTTTGCCGTAGGTTTCTTCTCTTTGTAGGTAATCGTGATGTAGGCTCCGTCAACAACAGAGAGAACGGAGTCAAGAGATCGGAGGACAATCTCGACAGGCTCGTGCTGTTCCACAATCATGTTGAGGAACAACATCGGCACGGATGTTGCCATAGCGTGATTCCTTTACAATGTTACTACTTTTTACTGAATGGGGGTGATCCACCCGCTTCAGGACGACCAATGTGTTTAATGGCTTGAAGCATGGCCTTCAATCCACCCAAACGACCTGCGTTTGTTGGTTGCTCTTTCTGTCCAAATGCTTTTTTTGTTTGTGCCTTTTTCATAGACTTCTCCTTTATATGTTCTACCGTATGCTACTACTCCTCATCTTGTCAAGCGTTTAGGACGCATGCAGAAAAAAGAGCTGTTTATTCTCCTGTACTCGAGGGGTTGGTGTGAGACTCAGACTACTGACCGCTTGCTTCCAGAGCTCACTCGTGTTCTCTTGCGGGGTTGCTCCCGCAGCGGTCACAATGGATTGGAGCCAATACTTTTCAAGCGTGTCAACGCGCTCTTGGGTATGCCCTCCGCCTAACACCGAGAGAAAGTACGCACGTTTGATTTCATTCAACGGCATCGTTGGCGTGGCAGATCCGAACTTGCGCACAAAGTAGGTGCGCTCTAATTCTTGTGTTCGTGGCATACTAACCTTTCTCGGCTACCCGAAATGCTGGGTACTTCTTTGCAAATGCTGCAAAGAACTTCTTGTCAAATGGCAGTTCTTCTGCCTTGTACATCGTTCGAATCATGAGCATGAGGGTCCGTGGGAATGCTAACGTAAACCGTCGCTCCTGATCTTTTCCTAATGTCGTCTGTCCAAATTGTTTATCTGTCAAGGTTTCTCTGTACTGAGAAACATTAACCATCACGGCTTCGACCTCATCGGGACTACGTTTCGCCCAGGTACGTACCAGGGTATCAATTACCGTCCAGGGATCTTTCTGATTCCGCTTCTTCACAATGTCTTCGGCAAATTCCACATCGTCAAGCGAGCGGATCTTACCGTTCTCTGCAATTACAATATTTGGCATACTCTTCCTTTGTGGGCTGGGCAAACCTTGGCAGGCACCCAGCCCTGTCTCTCAATACTCATGGGCAGTGGATAGAGAGATTATCCACGGCTTATTCCCATGATGCCGATCATCCATTCCTCAAACTACTACCCGTTTTGGTTGTAGCCTGTTCTCTTTAAGTCTGCAGCTTCCTGCAATACTTCTAGAGTAAATTCTGTGACCCAATGTCCACGATCTGCATCTCCCACTTTTGCTAACTCTTCAAACATTGGTTTGTCGAGGTAGGCAACTTTGTGGAGATCTTCACGAAGACCGTACACTGTGGTTGTTCCTGCAGTATTATTCACATCTCTGTGATGCATAATGCGGTGAGAACCGACAGCAGAGTCATAGACAAGAATATCCTTGGTCAAACGGCGCTCCTTGGCGTCGATGTAGCGTGTGCTGTTTCCACCAAATCCTGCAATTGCTTGCTTGATTTTGACGGTACACAATACCATATCGAACACTTTGTCAGCGCGGACAGCGGTGTACGCATCAGCCGTCATGTCGTTAAGCTCAGTCTCAGAGAACGATGTTCCTGAGTTTCTGGCTGTTACTACCAATCTGTAATCTTGTATTCCTACAAGTGTCGGACTATCTCTTACCTTTCGGCGGGGCGCTCTTGAGTATTATTGTTTCCGCAACTCTAGTCTCTACGCCTTCCAAGAGCCTTTCGCAATCTCTTGGCTTGGCTCGGGATTACCCGTTCTGGGCTTCCCCGAATTCACCCCATTTGTTTTATAGGCAGTATATTGATTTCCTAAAAATACAAAGGTTTCTATGTGACATTTCCGACATAATGTTATGCCATTTGAAATATCCCATAATTCATCACATTGTTTTGTCTGCTCAATCGTTGTAATACTGTACTGCTTCATGAGAATGGCGAGGGGTATACAGTGGTGTGCTTCGAGATATCCTCCTCGTTTATGGCACCGTGTGCAGGTGTAGTCATCTCGCATAAATATTGCAGTTCTCCAAGCAATATATGCTTGAGTTTTTGATAATCTATTACGAAAACTACTTTGCCCTCCAGTCCAATTTCCATTTCTTTCGCCTTTAGCAAAGTCTCCTCCAAGCTTTCCACAAGCAAAGGAGCAGAACTTTTGACGTTGAAAAGATCCAATAGGTCGGTAAGAAAACACAATCTTTGGGTACTGCTCTCTAAGTGCGGTAATATCTTTTTTGGAGACATTCTTTATTAGAACTCCGCAGTGTGCGCAGTGTTTTTCTCGAACCATATTGGTTTTCCAATGTGGTGATCTTGTATTTTTAAAGAGCGTTGCTGATCCTAAGCCAGAACACTGTCTGGAACAAAACTGATTGTACTTAGAATTATAGCTAGTTCTTGCTTCAAACGTTCGCCCACAATGGCGACATTTGAACGAAATCTTTTGAGTATTTTGGAACCCCATATTGAGTCCATCATACTACCCATAAACCTCCATAGCAACATAGAGGTAATAAATGCGTCTAACCCTGTCATGGTTCGTGCAACTCCTGATGATCCTGATGCCTTAGTTGAGTTAAGGATGGCGTATTCCATCTTCATCTTCAACTGGCGTAATGCATCCGCTTTTTGGAATGCATATGGATCGCCCATTGCTGCGACATTAACCTTACGCTCGGTACGAGATACCTGAATCGCTTGGTTGATGATGTGTGTGACGTTACTTGCGCGACTTGGTTGTGTCAAATCGCTAAATGACGTGTCAGCACCTTCAACACTAGAAGATACAGATACTGGTCGAGTGACGGCGTAAGTTAACCATTCATGTAATGTTCCCTTTGCGGTTGATGTCCCGAAAAGAGTCATAAGTGGTGTTTCCAGGTTTGTTATCGCGAGTTTTCTATTTCTCGCTTCTTATCATTCAACTGATAAGCTCAGGTCATATCTTCTCTTTCGAGGAGGGCGCTTGTAGGCATTATTGTTTCCTCAGCCTTGACCGTCGAACCTTCCAAGAGCCTTTCGTAATCTCTTGGCTTGGCTGCTGATAACCCGTTCTGGGCTTCCCAGCAATTCACCCTCAATTATTTTTCATTAGCCCATTCTTGAGCTAAAGCCAGACATATTATTTCAAATTATATTATCTTTATCTGGCGAAACATCTCCTATGACATCCATGAGATCTTCTTTCCTTGCGGAATCTTGATAAGTTATTACTAATTGTTGCTCCTCTTACGAGGGGCTTAGCCATTTCTGCTAAGCTCTCACGATTTCGCATGAGTACGGACTATATCTTCCTCTTCTAAAGAGGTAGAACGTGTAGTCTCTGAGGTTATTGCTCCCCTGTGTTCAAAGTTTTTTGCTTTTAAAAGATTTTTATATCGCTGTATTTCTTTATATGTTGCTTCACTATTTTTCTCCCCAAATGGGACAGAAAGCTTATATAGACAAAAATCACGCACTAACTGTAATCGTTCTAATTTTCCAGATGGAAAATGAATAAGTAAGTCAGTGAGTCTCTTCACTCTTTTAAAACCAATCACTTCTACTCTATAACAAGGCCGAGATTCTTTTCCATGCACTTTTGGTGCATAGAAATAAAAAGGCATTGCGAGTCTTTCAAAAATATCAGTTACTTTTTTTATAATATGAGGGTTTGAGTTATAAATGCCAATTTTCGGAATACAAAATTTACCATATTTTGTATCGTACTTATTCGCAATTTGTATCGCGCCTTCACCATCTATCATCCCTAATAGATAACCGATATCAAAGAGCAATCTTACCTGCTGATTGTCAATTGTTATATCCTTTGCAGTGTCACCTAATAAGTCGCAAAGGCTCTTATGATTTTCCAGCATATAGTTCTATTTGACGGGACTAGATTAATAATCCCCATGCCATACTATTGATACTTCCTTTCTCCTACACGTCTAGCAGACCATAGGAGGGTGTGTAGATACCAACCTAGGACTCGGACTCACTCTTTTTGAGAACGTGATCCGTGTTCATAATGCGTCGCGCGAGAGCTTCGTCATCTCCGTAGCGAGTGCGTACGCGAAGTTGCATCAGCTCGTCTGAATCAGACTGGACTGGTGCATTCTGCGGTTGCGAGCTCGCCTGAGCTGAACCTTGCTCTTTTAACGCTTGGGCAGCTGCATCTGCTGAGTCTGCAGTGCCCGCATTTTCTTCAGCTTTCGCTTTTGAAACTTGCTGTTCTTTGGAAACTTTCCCTGTCACAAAATCAGCCGCCTCACGGAAGGTGAGTGGGCGACCCCCGTACTCGTCTGCATTGAGCATAGAGTCGTAGAGTACCCCACGTACTTGACGATGGAGCTTGGCATCAAACTTCTCTACTCCAGGTTTTAATTCTGGATAGGAAGCAAATGCTTCGGCATTCTGTCGTTCAATTTCGCGTTCCTCAGCCGTCTTGATATACTGCTGAATCGCTTGCTCGGCTTTGGATGCTCGCTGCGTGACTTCTTCAAGTCGCGCATTCAACTTCGCCTGGTTGATATACTGCTCTCCTGAGACAGGATCTGTCTCAACAAAGTCTCGTGGATCAACCGTTTGTGGTTGGGCAGTTGGTGCTTGAGGTGGTGGGGTGCGTTGCACTCCTGCGAAGACATCTTGCTGCTGTCGTCGTTGCTCCATCTCTTTTCGTAGTTGCTCGTTGGCTTCAAACAATCGTTTGTTGCTGTCAAGCAATTTTGAAAATTGCTCCTGCGTGCGATCCGTCATGCTTTGTGGCTGTCCTGGTGCTTGGGTTGGTGCTTGCGCGCCCCCCTGTTGCCCCACTTGATCCACCTGAGCCTGCGGTGCTGGGTTTGTTCCCTCAATTGGTTCTGGCATATTCACCACTCCTTTCATGCGCTGAAATTGTTATACGTTTATGAGCGCGCATCCTCACGGGTGTGAATGATGAACCGTATTCACTTGTAAAGAACTATAGTCCGACGGGCCTCCCTTCGATAAAAAGTTTGCCCCGTTGAACATCAAAATGGCCAAGAAATCCCACATGACACTTCATGCATTCCACCCCAGAAGGAATCTGAGTAAACTGATGATCGCATGGTGTGGGTGTTGTATCAGGAATATGCGTCACAGCTTGCTTGCTCCAAAACTCTCGCGCGGTATACTTATAATTGGCATCGTAGGTATTGCGTGTCATAGACGTTGTGTCACTGGGTGGTAAAGGAGGAAGATTTGTATCCATTATGTTAAAATCGCATCGTTGGACGCTTGATTTCTCCACTCTTTTTCTTTTGTAAATACTCTGCTTGGCTCACAGCTTTTTGCAATCGCTCTAACAGCTCTTTTGCAAGATTCGCCCCATGAAAGGCATTGAGTTCCTGCCACATCCACTCTTTTTCACTACTCGTCGCTCGAGGATCAACCCAGGCGTGGTAGGCCATATCCTCCAGCCATTTCTGCAAGACTAAGAATCCTGGAGACCGTGACATCTCATAGAGCGCTTGCCCTTCTTGGAGTTCTTGTTCTTCTTGTGCGTTCAATTGTATCTGGTCAGCCATTTGCGCCTCCTTGTCCAAAGACCTGCCTGAGTCTCTCTGGACTAATCGTGTTCAAATTAATCTGTGGCTGGGCTTGTCCAAATGGGCTTGGGTTTTGAACTTCTCCTCCAGCATTTGGGTTC
>Ga0208958_1003491_pt1 | contig 12157 bp, 10 predicted proteins | sample RifOxyB1_FD_184032 | JGI IMG/M metagenome (GOLD analysis project Ga0208958, IMG submission 184032) | Soil microbial communities from Rifle, Colorado - Rifle Oxygen_injection B1 (SPAdes) | ecosystem: Environmental > Terrestrial > Deep subsurface > Rock core/Sediment | place: Rifle, Colorado...
TAATGGAAATTGATGAATTAAGAAGATTATCTGCAAAAGAGGAACTTTCTCTTAATTATATAGCAAAAGATGAAATGATAAGCAAGGCACTTACAGGTTTACAGGGATTTGAGGACATAATACTGAAAGGAGGGACTGCAATTAATAGAGTTTATTTGAAAAATAAAAGATTTTCAGAAGATATTGATTTGGATTTAATATTTAATGGAGATGTAAAACAAGGTGTGCAAAGAACAAAAGAGATTATAATCAAATTAAAAGAATTTGAGATTGCAAAGCCAAGAATAATGAAAAAAACAATAAGATATGACCTTTTTTATATAAGTCCATTAAATCACAAAGATAAGATAAGATTTGAGTTTGCAATTATTAAAAAAGCTTCAGACTATAGTAAAAAAATTGTTAATTTTGGCTATGTTCCTTATAACTCTTCTTTGCTTAATGTTTATAATATTGAAACTATAATAATGCATAAGATAGACTGCATAATAAACAGAATAGAAGGAAAGGATTTTTTTGATTTTTATTATTTAATTGAAATAGAACATAAACATGTGAAATTTTCCAAAGAGAAGATAATTGAAAGAATAAGCCTTGAAGAAAATGAAATAAAATCAGTTGCAAATATAATAAATCATTACATACCTAAGGAAAAAAGACCTGACTGGAACCTATTTTTGGAAGAGTTAAAAGAGAAAATAAAGGAATATTAATTTAATTCGTAGCTAATTACATTTGTTGCTTTTTTAATATCTTTGATTATGTTTTCTAAAAGAGCTTTGTCTTTTGTTGAGACTTCAAATGTTAATATTAATCTAGATTGAGACTGCTTTGAATTTATTGAAATCAAAGGAGCATGAGTGCTTATTATTGTTAATAATTCTGAAATTAAACCTAATCTGTCTTTGACTGTAATTATTATTTTTGAAGAGGTTTTTTCTTTTATATTCCAATAAACTTTTACTTCTCTTTTTGCATCTAATGAAGAGATATTAGAGCAATTTGCCTTGTGGATTGTAATTGTACCATCTTTTTTTAAAAAACCTTTAATTTTTTCATTTAGTTTTGGCTTGCAACATTGAGATAATTTTAACTGGGCTTTTTTCTCTGATTTAATATATTTTAATAAATTTTCTTCTATTAATTCTTCATCTTTTTTAGGTGATTCTATTCCTAATGCTTGTTTAATTAATGATTTTGATTTTCCTGTTTTTACAAATTTTAACCATTGTCTTGAAGGCAAGGAATTTTTAGTTGTTATAATATGAACTATTTCTCCTGATTTTAATTTATAATCTAAAGGTACAATTACTTTGTTTACTTCTGCTTTTGAGCAAGAATTTCCTAATGTTGAATGAACTTCGTAAGCAAAATCAATTGGAGTAGAACCGTCTGGCAATGAGATTGGGTCTCCTTTTGGTGTAAAAACAACTATTTCATTCTGGAATAAATCAAATTTAAAGCTTTCAATAAATTCTTTTGCTGATTCTGAAGATTTCCATTCTAATAAATGCTTTAACCAATTTATTTTTTTATCAAATAATTTATCCCTGTCTGTTCCTTTATACATCCAATGAGCTGCTACTCCATCTTCTGCATTTAGATGCATTTCTTCTGTTCTAATCTGGACTTCTAGGATTTTACCTTCTTCTGTAATTACAGAAGTATGAAGAGACTGATAGCCATTTGCTTTTGGAACAGAAATATAATCCTTGAATCTGCCTGGAACAGGCTTCCAGATTTTATGAACTAACCCTAAGGCAGTATAACATTCTGGTATTGTTTTTACAATAATTCTTATTGCTATTAAATCATAAATTTCATTAAACTCTTTATTGTCTTTTTTCATTTTTTGATAAATACTATAGAAATATTTTGCTCTTCCCTGGATATCAGATTCTATTGAATCTTCTTTTAATGCTGATTTTATTGTTGAAATAATTCCTTTTGTTCTTTTTTCCCTAATTTCTCTTTTTTCATTTATTTTGTTTCTTAGAGATTTGTAAGCTTCTGGTTCTAAGTATCTTAATGATAAATCTTCCAACTCTCCTTTAATTTTCTGAATTCCTAGTTTGTTAGCTATTGGAGCATAAATATCTAATGTTTCTTTTGCTATTCTTTTTCTTTTTTCTTCATTGAAAACTTCTAATGTTCTCATATTATGCAATCTGTCTGCTAATTTGATTAAAATAATTCTAATGTCTTTTGCTGTTGCAAATAGAATTTTTCTTAGGTTTTCTGCTTTGTATTCTTCTTTTGATTCAAATTTTGCATTTGTAATTTTAGTCAAGCCTTCAACTAAAGAAGCTATTTCTTTTCCAAATGTTTTTTCTAATTGTAATAATGTTACTTTTGTATCTTCTAAGACATCATGCAATAAACCAGAAGCTATTGTTGCTGAATCTGCTCTTAAGTCTATTAAAATTTTAGCGACTTCTATTAAATGAGTGAAGTACTCTGAACCATCTGCTCTTTTTTGACCTTTATGAGCTTCTTTTGCAAAATCATAGGCTTTTCTAATTAATGCTTTATCTGCCCTCGGGTTATATTCCTGGATTCTTTCTAGCAATGTTTCTACATCACTATAGGTTTCTTTTTGCTTCATAGAAATAGAAAAAGAAACTAATTTAAATGGTTATTTATTGGTATATTTATAGGTAGGCAGCTCAACTAACCTTGTAAGGAGGAAAGTCCATCCACCAGCAAAAAAGGTTGCTTGAAAAAGTTCCAGAAATGGAAACAAGCTGCAAAGAAACAACACGGCCTTTTATTGATAAAATGTGGCTTGCGAAGTTTCTCGCGAGAGAGATGAGATAACCAGCTGAATAGATAAAGGGATACGATGAAAAGCAGCTTCCAACTTGGTGCAAGTCTAGAGACGCTCAGTTTGATGTTGAGAAAGGTTGTTTGTGAACTCTTTTAAGAGGGAGTAAAGCCTTACAAAAGATGGCTTATTGCCTACCTATACTTTTTTTAGATGGAAAAATCACGAGTTTTTATCAAATAGACTAAATCTTTTATTAATATAACAATTGAGATTAAAATAATTAAATAAACAAGAGGATTAAAATTCCATGCACCTTTTAAATCACCATGTAACAATGTTGAAACTGCTCTTGTAATTCCAGACGAATATGGTTTAAAGTGAAAAATGGTCTCATAAATTGAACGGATAGGTAAGTAGTAAAGTTTATCAGTTGGAAGCAAAAATAATAAAATAAGTCCAGAAGAAAAAACTATTACTCTACTAAATGGTTTAGACAAGCTTAATAGATATAATAATTTCTGTGAAAATATTTTAATCCTTTTGTAAGAATTTTCCATCGCCATCTTTTAAAGAATTTAGAGCAATAAGAATTACATCAATTAACCACCATATACCGCATCCACCAAGAGTTAACAATTTTAAGATTCCTGTTCCGATTAAACCCATGTAAAATCGATCTACCCCCAAAGAACCCACAAAAATAGATAAGAGTAATGCCACTAAATAATTTCTTTTTCCTAAGGGCTTATCAAAATCATCATTTCTATGTTTTTGTCTTACACCACATTTTGGGCAAATTTCTGCTTCTTTTTTGATAATAGCCCCACAACTAGAACAAAACATTTCATCATGTTCTTTTTTATTTTCAGGCATAATAGTAAATTATGAACAATCAGATTTAAAAACTTATTGTTGGCTATACTCTTTTGAGCTAATAGATTTTTTAACCCTGTAAGGATCACATTTTTATTATTAAGAGATTCTTAGAAAAGCATTTATATCAAAATTGATTTACTTGAAAATGGAAGAAATCAGAGTAAATGTTACAACACAAAAACTAATTGGGCTGATATTATTTTCATTTTTGGCTACTTTTGTTATTGCGAGAGTTTTTGCTTATTTTGTTTTGGGTAAATGGGATAAAAATTTCTTTTTAATGATAAAGGGGGTACATGTTCATCATTTTACCTACGGTGTATTTATTCTGGCTATAATTGGAATGTATTTTATATTAAGAAGGCCGAAAATTGAAAGCAGGGAATTTAAGATAGCTACTTTAGTTTACGGAATAGGACTGGGATTGACTTTTGATGAGTTTGGAATGTGGTTAAGACTTGAAGATAATTATTGGGCAAGACCAAGCTATGATGCCATAATTATAATTGTTTTAGGATTGCTTAATTTAGCTTATCATAAACAAATTGGAAGAGGAATAAAAGAAATTTTTAGATTTACTTTAAAAAAACCAGCTGTTTACATTAAAAACAAGATAAAAAGAAAACACTCCTGAAGAAAAAAGCTTTATAATAAGAGAGAAGCTATAAAAAATATGAAATTATTAAAATTCATTGTTGTTTTTCTTTTAATTGTTAGTTTAGTTAATGCAGGTGAGTTAAATTCTTATGAAAAAATAAAAGCAGGAATTGAGTTAAATTCTGGAATTAATTTGGAGTTATTACCGGGATATAGATTAGATTATTTAACAATAAACTTAAGCTTTATGCCTAAAAATGATTATTTGCAAAAAGTTAGTAATACTTTTTATTCTAATCCAGAAGGGGAGTTAATAAGTCCAGGAACCTGGAAATATACTAAAGCAGAGAATTCAATTGATTATGGTGTAAATAGTGTAGTTGATTCCAATATTAAAGTTTACAAAATTAAGAATAAGATTGAGTTTCCTTATGATTATTCAGGATTAGAACAATATCTGGAAAGTACTGAAAATATAAATTCTGATGATTCAAGAATAATAGAGAAAGCAAATGAGCTTGCTTCTGGAAATAATGATTTATATGAAGTTGTTGCATTAACAGGAGAATGGGTTAATGCGAATATTAATTATAATCTTACTACATTAACTGAGAATGTAAATCAAAATGCTTCATGGACATTTGAGAACAGATATGGTGTTTGTGATGAGATTACTACTTTGTTTATTTCTATGTTGAGAAGTGTTGGAATACCTGCTAAGTTTGTATCTGGAATAGCTTATACTGACCAGATAAATGGTTTTGGAAGCCATGCGTGGGCTGAAGTTTATTTTCCTGAAATAGGATGGGTTCCATTTGATGTTACTTATGGCCAATATGGTTATGTTGATTCTACTCATGTTAAAATGAGAGAAAGCATAGACCCTAGCGAACCTTCTGTAACTTATCAATGGAGAGCAAATAATGTCAAGATTGATGCTAAAGAGATGAATGTTAATGCCAGCTTCCTTGAAAAAGGAAATGTTTATGATGAAAAGGTTAATGTTAAATTAAGTTTACCTGAAACAGAATATAAATTTAATAGTTATATTCCTGTTGTTGTTGAACTGGAAAATCTAGAAGATTATTATAAAGTTTATAGTTTGTATTTATCTAAGACACCTACAATAATAAATGAAAGCAGGAAAGATGTTTTATTGAAACCTTTTGAGAGGAAATATGCTTCTTTTTTAATACCTGTAGAAAATGGAGATAGAGGATACATTTATACTTCATTAATCGAAATTAATAACTTCTTTGGAAAAAGTTACAATGAAACTATAAAATATTCTGATGAATATTCTCTTTTTTCTAAAGAAGATGCATTAAACTATATTAATGGTTTTGTTGTTGTTAGTGAGAAAGATTATACAAAACAAGCAAGATTGATATGCAATAAAACCAAGTTTTATACTTATGAAGAGGTTAGTTTAAATTGTGTCATTGAAAACAGAGGTAATTCGGTTTTGAATAATCTTAATATTTGTTTATTGCAAGAATGTCATAATCTTAATTTGAACATATTAGAGAAAAAACAGATTAGTTTTAAGCCTAAATTAAATTTAGGTGAGAATAATTTTGAGATTAATATTAATAGCTTGGATATAAGTGCAAAACAACCTATTAAATTGAAATTGCTTGGAGAACCTGTTTTTAATGTTTATTCCTCAAAATATGATTCAATTGTTAATTATACTGGAAATTATGAAATAATATTAAGAATTAATGCAGAGGATATTAAGAACTTAAAAATAATTTCTGATGGTAAAATAATAGCTAATTTAGCTGGAATAAAAAGAAGCGCTGAAATAAAAATGCCTTTTGAGGGCGGGTTTTTCTATGGAAATTCTGGTGAGCTATTATTTGAGTATAGTGATGAGAATAATGTAAATTACAGCAAATTAATGCAAGTAGATATTAAAGTTGTAAATGTTCCTTTATTGAGAAATAAAGACTTTCTTATTTCTATTGGAATTGTTTTAATTTTAATTATTGGATTTTTAGTTTATTATTTACATAGAATGAATAGAAAACTGGATGTACCTGTAAAAAAGAGTATTAAAAAATAATTTTTCTAGGATATACTTTTTTATAAATAAGTTTAAACTTAAGTTTTTATGAGAGATAATGAGAATCCTCAATTAATACTTGGAGAGAAAATAGTTTTAATTGGGATACTAACTGATCTTAAAAGAGATCCTCTTATTAATTTGGGGGGAGCATTTCACTATCTGTTTGATGAATGGTTTGGTTCAATTGACACTTCTCTAAGAAGATATTACTTGACTGGTACTATAAAAAAAACAAATTTAGAAGACAGAGAATTAAATATTGCTTTAACTTATGCAAGTAGAATACGAATAGAGGGTGTAGGAGGAAGATTACAACATGAGGGTTTAAGAGATGAGTTGGGTACAGATGATATTTTGAGCCAGATTTTTCCAGTGTATAAACTAACAAGAGATCCTGAAGGTTTAGTAGTAATGGTAACAGATGTAAGAAGATATTCTGAAGTTAAAGATTAATAAGACTTAGCAACATATAATCTAGTTTTTGTTTGTTTATTGCAAACAATGCATTTTCCAGATTCACTTTCATTTAAATCAGAACCAAATCCTTCAACGCCGTCTTCAACTTTTGATATTTTATCATAACATTTTTCATCATTGCACCAGAAAGCAATTGAAATTTTCTGATTGTTGATATTTTTCTTTATTTCTTCCAAAGAAGAAGCTTTTGCTAATTGGGAATTAAGCATTTTTGTTGCTTTATCCAATAAATTTTTATGAATATCCTGCAATAAACTTTCTATTTTTTTGTCTACTTCTGCTTCTTTAACTTTTATTTTTTCAAAAGTATCTCTTCTGACTAACATTAATGATTTTTCAGCTATGTCTTTTGGTCCAATTTCAATTCTGATAGGAACACCTTTTATTTCCCATTCATAGAATTTTTTTCCAGGAGATTTTTCGGATGAGTCTAATTTAATTGGAAATTTAGTTTTTAATTTTTCATATAATTCCAATGCTTTTTTATTTACTATATCTTCTTCGCCTTTTTTTAGAATTGGAATGATAACTGCTTTGAAAGGAGCTATTTTAGGCGGCATTATTAATCCATGGTCATCCCCATGAATAGTAAAAACTGCTGCTAATAATCTTGCACCATTACCTGTGCAAAGTTGCCAGACATATTTTTCCTGTCCATCTTTATCTGTAAATTTAATATTAAATTTTTTAGCATAAGCTTGTCCTAGATTATTTACTGAACCATTTTCCATTACTCTTCCATTAGGAGTTGTACTGTAATATTCTACTGCTCCAACTGCTCCTGGAAAACATTCCCAAATTGGTTTTTTAACTTTGAAAACAGGCAAAGCTAAATCATTCCACATTTGGTCCCATAATCTCATATGCAATTCCATTTCTTCTTCTGCTTCACTTCTTGTTGCATGTGCTGTATGAATTTCATGCCAAACTGTAATTTCCCTATCACGAATTAATGGACGAGTATGCTTTGTTTCATATCTATAACTGCTTACTGTTTCGTATAATCTTATGGGCAAATCAGATGAACTTCTTACCCATAAAGAAAACATGGGATACATTGCTGGTTCTCCTGTAGGTCTTAAAATTCCCTGTACTTTTTTATCTTCTCCAGCTATAACCTGATAACCTTCTGTTTCAAACCCTTTCCACCAAGAATCATTTTGTTTTGCATATTCTAATGGAACAATTAAAGGAAAATAATATTCTTCTATACCTGCATCCTGGAATAATTTATCCCAAATTGCTTTGATATTATTCATTGCTTTGTAACCATAACCTTTCCAAACATTTTCACCTTTTGCTTCAAATCTTTGGTCTAAAATACCAGCTACATGTACAACTTGAGTATACCAATTTGAGAAATCTGATTTTTTTGCTGTTAATTCATTTGACAATGGAATCTTTGCTTCTTGCTCTATTTCTTTTTTTATCATGAAAAATTTAATAACAATAGGTATTTAAACATTTTTAGTAAGGGTTGCACCGCACTTTCTTTAAGAAAGAACCTGCACTAAGAAAATTTACGAACCTGCACTAAGAAACTGAAATGGGGGAATGGGGTAAACTGGTAGCCTTGTAGCTTCGGGGGCTATAGACCTGGATTCGAATTCCAGTTCCCTCATTTAAACTTTATAAGCATCAAAATAAGGCTGAAGAGCCTGGATTACTTTCATGGTTATATCCCCATGATTAACAACTAAATCCAGATTAGGAATTTGGAGTCTTCTTGCTCTTCTTAATTCAGATATTATTTCATCTTTTGCTTTTCTAATATTAGAGTCCACTGATGATTCTTTTCTTAATTTTCCTTTGCTTCTTTCAAAAGATTTAATTTCTGCACTTAGCTGAGTAATATTTTCCAAAAGGTCTTTAGTTACAGGAATTATTGCTTCTTTATAAGCCTCTAAAAAATCATAGGGAATTGGAAGATTTAACATGTTTAATGCTAAGTAATATGATGGACCTATAACCTTCCCATCTTTATCTTTGAAAACTTTTGAAACTTCATCTTCACCTACATAAACTGTTGGAAGAGCATTAGAAAAATGTATTCTCATTGGACTTTGCAAAGAAGACCATGGATTGTCTGTTAGCTTTGCATCATATGTTCCGAATGAAACTGGTGCAGAATAAGGTCCAGAAACTATTCTTGTTAAATAATCTCTCGCCATTGGGAGAGTTAGAGTAAGATCTTCTGCTACAGGACTTCTTGCTAAAACCCCTAATCTCAAAGTTGTTTCTGTAACTCGCGAATCACCTTGAACTAGATTATGATTTTCTTCTGTTATTATCATAACTTGTTTACCTACATATGGAGCTAATCTATCTGAAATTGTTTGCATAGGGTTAGAATCTCTTGACATAGACTAAGCAGATTAAGGGTTTATTTAAACATTGTTGGATTACAAATATATCTTAAGAATATAACTTAACTATAACAACCTTTAAAAATTCTTGATAGATAGCTGGTAATATGGGTGATGATATAAAAAATAGGATAGAGGCGATTTTATTCACTACTGGAAGATTTTTGACATTAGAAGAATTAGGAAAACTAACAAGAATAAGCTCTTCTGGAATATTAAAAGAAGCTTTAGATAAATTAAAAGAAGAATATAAATCTAAAAATAATTCCTTGGAAATTTTAGAAGAGAATGGGAATGTAAGATTAAACATTAAAAGAGAATACATGTATCTGACAACTGAATTACTAGAACAAACTGATTTTGATAAAGGAACACAGGAAACATTGGCTTTAGTTGCTTATAAAAATCCTGTTTTGCAAGCTGAAATTATTGATAGGAGGGGCAATGGAGCTTATGAGCATATTGCAAAATTAAAGGAAATGGATTTAATTACTTCTGAGAAATCTGGAAGAACAAGATTATTGAAATTAACACCTAAGTTCTATGATTACTTTGATGTTGCAGAAGAAGGCTTGAAAGAGAAGTTTAAAAATTTAGAAGAGAAATATGGGAAAGAAGTAAGGGTTGCACCCTTCACGAACCTGCAAGAAGAAAAATCTAGGGAAGAAACAAAATCTTCAGAAGAAATAAATTCTGAAGAACAAATAAAGGAAGAAGAAAATGAAGCTTTTCTTTTAGAACCAAAGAAAGATGAAATCTTTCTTGGCAACGAAAACAAAAGTTTTCATTTGAAAGAAAACCTTCGGGAAAAGAAAACTAATAATGAGGAAATAAAAGATGGGGTTAATGAAGAGACCTAATTTACTATTATTATTAATTTTTCTGCTTAATCTAGGAATAAGACTATATTTGTCATTAAAAACAGGAAGTTTTTCGAGCGGGGAGTCTTATTTTAGCCTGAGAGTTATAGAAAGCATTTTTCAGAATGGATTGCCCATGTATTATGATGAGCTAAGCTTTTCAGGCAGAAATTATGTGTATATGCCTTTATTTTACTATATTTCAAGTATTTTTTCATTAATACCATTAGGACTAAAAATAATTTTACAAGTGATAATCTCAAGTTTAACCTTTATAATTTATTATTTTTCATATTCAATTACAAATGACAAGAGAAGTTCATTGGTGGCTGCTTTAATAGGCTCATTTATTCCTATAACTTACAGCTTAACTGTAAACCAGGTAATGCCTTACATCTTATTCCTGCCTTTGATTTTAATTATTTATTTTTTAATACCTGGATTAGATGAAAAGAAACATGTAAATCTGTTTATTATTCTTACTTTAATATTAGTTTTAACTGATGCTGCTTCATTTGTATTGCTGTTTACATTGTTAGTTTACAGCTTGTTTGTATTTTTAGATTATTTCAAGATTGACAGATTAAAAAAAGAAATTTTAATGTTTGTGTTCTTTTTAGTGTTAATAATAAATTTTTTGGTTTTCAAGGGAGTTCTTGTTGAGTATGGTTTAAATTTGACTGGTCATAATTTTCAGGATTTTAATTTTCTTGAAATTCTTTATTTAATTGGACTGCCATTATTGATATTTGGAATTTCGGGAATATATTATGGATTGACAAAATATCATGATGAGAAAATATTCGTGCTTATCTCTGCAATTTTGGGTATAATGCTTATGATAACATTAAAAATGATAAACATAAAAGAAGGTGTTGGATTGTTAAGTATATGTTTAGCTGTTTTAGCAGCTATTTCAATAAAAAAGACTTATGAATATCTAAGCATGACTAAGTTTGAGGATGTTAAGCCTGTGTTAAACATCTTCTTTATCATAATGATACTTGTCTTAAGCATAATTCCTGCTGTTACTTCTGTAAATTATTTTAATGAAAAAGATTTAAATGACTTAGAATGGGCAAGAGATAATGTTTATGAAAAAGTCGTAATGGTATCTCCTGCTGAAGAAGGAAGTTTAATAACTTATATAGCAAATAAAACTAATGTCATAGACGAAATTTTTTTACTTGCACCAAATCCTGATGAAAGACTGGAAGATGTTAATACTGCATTTGGAACATGGTCTGAAAGTAGTGCATTAAGAATTTTTAAAAAGTATAATGCAACTTATATTTATTTGTCTGATTTTGGAAAAGATAGATACCAGATAGGAAGGTTATTGTATGGTGAGAATAAACAATGCTTTAGAAGAGAACGAGAATCGATTTACAAAATTGTTTGCTAAAAAAAACATTTTTTATATTTTAGCAATACTTATCTTAGTTTTACCTGTAATAATCAGAGCAGGAGAATTGAAATTTGAGGACTATTATTTTTTTGAAAGAGCTTCTTCATTAGATTTTGGAAAAGATGATTTGAGCTATTCTGGAAGGGATTTTTCATATTATCCATTAGGAATATTAATAACTGAATTTTTTAAAGGATTTAGTTTAGCTTATCTGATTATTCCTTTTTTATTGGGATTAATGAGTCTTGCTTTAATGAGAAGCATTTTTCTTGATTTTGATGAAGACAAGAACAATCTTTATTTATTTTCTTATTTGATGATATTCTCACCTGCTTTTATTTATTGCTTTACAAATTATGTAAAAGAAGGATTTATCGTTACTCTACTTTTAGCGGGAATTTACTTTTTTTTGAGAAAATACAAGATAATAAGTGTTTTAATGTTTTTTTTGACATGTTTGTTTGGATTTTATTCTGGAATAATTGCATTAATCATTTTAATAATATTAAGCATAAATGAAAAAAGGAAATATTTGTATTACCTCTTATCCTTAAATGCTATATTTTACTTTTATTATATTTATATGAATAGGCTGCCTGAATTATTAAGTTTTAATGTTAATAATATAAAAAATTACTTGTTTGATTTAGGAAGCCCTTATGGATTAAGCTTTTTTTTAATAATAGCAGGAATATTTGGATTCAGGAGACTGTGGAGAGAAAAATATAAGTACTA
>Ga0208958_1003492_pt1 | contig 12154 bp, 8 predicted proteins | sample RifOxyB1_FD_184032 | JGI IMG/M metagenome (GOLD analysis project Ga0208958, IMG submission 184032) | Soil microbial communities from Rifle, Colorado - Rifle Oxygen_injection B1 (SPAdes) | ecosystem: Environmental > Terrestrial > Deep subsurface > Rock core/Sediment | place: Rifle, Colorado...
CCATCGACGGCCCGTTAAAAATCCGTATCCAGCCGGGCACACAACCCGGGACAATGATCCGCCTTCACGGCAAGGGCGTGCCGCATGTGCGGGGCTCAGGGAGCGGCGACGAGTACGTCCGCATCCGGCTCCACGTGCCTACGCATTTATCGCGCCGGCAGAAAGAATTGTTGGAAGAATTAGAAAATTTATAATTTAGATTGATTTAACAGTCTTAACTGCTTATAATTGTACTTCATGAGAGAAATATATTGTTTAGTTTGTAATAAATCTGTTGGAAAAACTGATTTACGAGCTTCAGAAGGGGGAGACGCGTTTCTGTTGGAAGCTTCTGAACAAGGGCAAGGATTTAAAGTTGGTATTAACCATTTAATCGCAGAACATCCTGATCTCGTTCAACTTCGAGAAGCGCAAAATGTATCTCTTGTCCCACTTGTTCGAGTCGGTGAATATAATCCGTTAGATAAGGGCAGTCGATTGCCAATTACTTCGCCTGTTCGTCGCGGTTGACGAGCGGCGCAGGAATGATATAATAGGAAGCAAGAATAGTTGAAGGTTAGGTGGGGAGACCCGCCTTTTTTTATAAAATAAGGAGAAATTATGCCGGCAACAGTCAGAAGTGAATTCAGCTTAGCTCTTAATCAGGTCGCCACTGAGCGTGGGATTGATCCCAACGTGGTTGTCGAAACGATCAAGGCAGCGATACTTGCCGCATACCGCAAAGACTACGGCGGCGGCGTTATGGAAGCCACGGATCTGGCGCAGTATGTCATTGAGCTCAATTCCGACTCCGGTGAGGCGAAAATCGTGAAAGACGGCAAAGACGTCACTCCCCCGGGGTTTGGCCGCATTGCCGCACAAACCGCCAAACAAGTCATTCTCCAAAGGATCCGCGAAGCGGAAAAGCAGTCCGTTCTTGCGGACTATCAGACGAAAATCGGTGAAATCGTGCCGGGTATGGTGCTCCGGTTTGACGGGCCCAATGTGGTTGTTGATATCGGCCGGGCGCAGGCTATTATGCCGGTTTCCGAACAGAGTCAGGGCGAACGGTACCATTTGAATCAGCGGTTAACGTTTTATGTAGAGGGAATCCGTGAAACTCCCCGCGGGAACGAAATTATCGTTTCCCGTGCGCACAAAGGCCTGGTCGAGGGGTTGTTTAAACGCGAAGTGCCGGAGGTTGCCCAGGGGGCGGTGGAACTTCGTGTTGTCGCACGGGAAGCAGGCGGACGCACGAAAGTTGCGGTATTTTCCAAACAGCCGGGCGTGGATCCTGTCGGCAGCTGTGTCGGCCAAAAGGGTGTCCGCGTGCAGGGAGTTATCAGCGAGCTTGGCGGGATGGAAAAAGTGGATATTATCCAGTGGAATGATGATGCAAAACTATTTATTATGTCCGCCCTTGCTCCGGCAAAAGACATGGAAGTGACGCTCAATGAGGAAAAAAAGTCAGCCGAAGTATTGGTTCCTGATGATCAGCTGTCGCTGGCAATCGGCCGGGATGGTCAAAACGTACGGCTCGCTGCAAAACTAACCGGATGGAAAATTGATATTAGAGGTAAAGGCATGCCGGCCGGCGAGGCAGCGGTTCCGGTTGTTGAAGAAAAAGCAGTAGTAGAGACTCCCGTTGTATGAAACACCGGGCTGTAATTTTTTATGAAAAAAAAGAAAGTAGAAGCTCAGACTTCTCTTCGGCCGCCGATTGTCGCGGTTTTGGGCCACGTTGACCACGGGAAAACCACGCTTCTTGATACGATCCGAAAATCCGATGTAGCCTCTCACGAACATGGTGGTATTACGCAAAAAATCGGCGCATACCAGGCAAACAATATTACGTTTATTGATACTCCCGGGCATGAGGCGTTTGCGAAAATGCGCAGTCGGGGTGCGCGTGTTGCTGATATCGCGCTTCTGGTGGTGGCGGCTGACGACATGGTTAAACCGCAGACGGCGGAATCGATTGAACAGATTCAGGCATCCGGTGCCGCGATGATTGTCGTTATCAATAAAATTGATCTTCCGGGTGTCATTATCGATAAGGTTAAAGCGGATCTGGCTAAAAACGGTGTGCAGGTTGAAGGATTCGGGGGCGACATACCGGTGGCACTCGTTTCTGGAAAAACCGGCAAAGGAGTCCCGGAGCTTCTGGATTTGATTACGCTTGTGGCGCAAATGAAAGGGCTGGATTATCAGCCAACTTCCCCCATCGAGGCAGTTGTTGTCGAAACACGCCTTGATAAAGGGAAAGGCATGGTGGCAACCGTTATTGTAAAACAAGGCACCCTTAAAGCGGGGACTCTTCTGTTTGAAGGAGCCCGTCAGGTTGCACGTGTCCGCGCACTGTTTGATGAACAGGGAAAAGTGGTGACAGAAGCAGGTCCTGCAAAGCCTGTTGAGGTGTTGGGATTTACAGCGCTTCCTTCTGTCGGAGCAATACTGCGCACCGATGTGTATTTGGATCCGCAGGTTGCTCAAGCCCCGCCCCTGCCTGCCGCTGGATTTACGATCGATAATTTACCTGATTGGCTTAAGCCGGTTGCCGACCAGGAAGGCCGGAAATTGAATATTATTTTAAAGACGGATACAGCCGGATCACTCGAGGCAATACTTGCCGCGCTGCACAAAAAAATTAAGGTTATTCATGCTGCGGTCGGAGATATCGGAGACGCGGACATTCTGACAGCAAAATCTTCGCAGGCATTTATCGTAGGGTTCAACGTCAAATGCCCTCCGGCAGTTGTAAAGCTGGCACAGGCAGAGAAAGTAATATTCCGGATCTATAGGATTATTTATGAGCTTTTGGACGAACTTACCGAAGTGGTATCAGGGATGAAAGAAGTGCTTACCGGAGAACGGGAGCTGGGTACGGGCACGGTGATTGCAGAGTTTCCGTTTGAGAAATCCCGGATTGCAGGCACAAAGCTCGTTTCCGGCAGGCTGGCCCGCGGGGACACCGTCAAAATTATGCGCGGTGAGGGAGAAGTGGCCCGCGCAAAAATTAAATCCATACGGAAAGGCAAGGAAGACGCAACAAAAGTGGACAAAGAGGGTGTCGAGTGCGGGATTCTTTTTGACAAGAAAGTTGATTTTGCCCTTCAAGATGCTATAATCGCCGTCACAACGTGATTATGGATCTAACAGGCGATATTACCCGCGTAAAAGAACTTCTGGATAAAGCTACAAATGTAGTTATTGTAACGCACGAACACCCCACGTTTGATTCAATTGGCAGCGCGCTGACACTCTCCATGGGGCTCACCAGTCTCGGTAAAAAAGTGACCGTGGTAGCCCCTGACCCGATGACGGTCGAACTTTCCGGTTTTATCGGCGTGCAGAAAGTCGTACGCGAAATGGCGGGTAAAAACTTCGTTATTTCTTTGGATTATGAGGATGGATCCATTGAGAAGGTGAGCTATAACATTGAAGGGAGCAAATTTAATCTTGTCATTGAACCGCGCCCGGGTTATACAGGATTTTCGGAAGATAAGGTGCATTATACCCATGGCGGGCCTTCCGCAGACCTCATCATTGCAGTTGACACAATTCATCTCGGGGGCCTCAAAAAAATCTATGAAGATAACAAAGAATTATTTGCCGCGAGACCCGTCGTCAATATCGACCGCCATCCGAACAATGCAAAGTATGGAACGGTAAATTTGGTAGACGCACAGGCATCCAGCGCCGCGGAGGTGGTAGCACAGCTTTTGTCACATATCGGTGTTGCGCTCACCCCGGATATCGCAACCAACGTGCTTAACGCGCTGTACGGTGCAACCGATAATTTCCAGAATCCGAATGTGTCAGCTACATCCTTTGAGCTGGCAGCCGCATGTCTTAAGGCCGGCGGGAAACGGTTCGGGCAAAAAATTGCTCCGTCGGAAGAAGTTCCGGCCATTGAATCAGTCAAAGACGCCGCGCCTGCTCCGGAAGTAAAACCTAAAGAGACGCCCGCCGGGCAGAGCCCTCTGGGCGGCGCCCCGCCTGACTGGCTCAAGCCAAAGATTTTTAAAAGCAGCTCAAATTTGATTTGACAGAATTAGCTTTAGCGCTATAATGCGCCCCATATGCCAATAACAGCAGAAAATAAACTAACGGTAATTATCGCGAGGATGCCAGAATTTAGGGGATGGAAGCAGGATGAAATTGAAAGACAACTCATTAGGTGGGAGGTTACACCCACGATATTCGATAATCCATTATTGTCGCCATCAGCCTGGGTTGTTGGTAACTCACTGAGAGAAATTTATGAAAAAGTTTTAGGTCGTGAATGTGGATATGGTGGTAGTTATGCAGAGGCATATATAGAATATGAACTAACGAAAATTCATAAGGTTGTTCCAATTCTTGTGAAAAATGATGTATTACAGAAGATACTTCAAATAAAGGAGGAAAGTAAAGTGAATGCTGCATTACAACGTCTTACCAGTTTACCCCCTGAATTAGCGATTGAAAAAAGTTAAAACTTGTGGTAAAATACCTTCATTGGAGCGCAAAAAGGCGCTATTTTGAACCCCGATAAGATCGGGGTGAATTTATCTCTATGGCCACGAAAGCAAAATCTACAGCAAAGAAGCCGGCTGCAAAAAAAGTTGCAGTAAAAGCGGAAAAACCGGTAAAAGCCCCGAAAGTAAAGAAGCCTTCGAAGAAGGTCGTTGAGGTTGCGGTTCCCGCACCAAGCGAGGAGAAGCTGGAAGTTATTACAAAGTTTCAGGTCAAAGAAGGCGATACGGGGAGTCCCGAGGTGCAGATGGCACTCTTGACCAAGCGCATCGAAAAGCTCGTCGGCCATCTGAAAACAAATCCGTCTGATAATCATTCCCGCCGGGGGCTGTTGGGTATTGTTTCCAAACGACGCAGGCTGTTAAATTATCTTGAAAAGAAAGACCCAAAACGCTATAAGGCAATTGCGCAGAAATTAGGATTAGGAAAATAAATAAAAATCTGATATAATACAGATTAGGGAATAGAAAGAAGTGTGATGGAATGAGTTTTTGAAGTGTCAAAAGATCATTTTATCCCACTTCCTACGTTCCCCGAAAAAAATTCATGTCACAGAAGATTGTTAAGAAATCCATTGAAATAGGCGGCAGAACGCTTAGCCTTGAGGTTGGCCGGTTTGCCGAGCAGGCTTCGGCAGCGGTACTGGCACGGTACGGCGACACAATGGTATTGGCTACTGTCACCGCCAGCTCACGCGAAACGACACTCGATTATTTCCCTTTGTCCGTTGAATACGTTGAACGGCTCTACGCCGGCGGCCGAATTAAAGGTTCCCGATGGGTGAAGCGTGAGGGGCGCCCAAGCGACGATGCAGTACTGGCCGGGCGGGTTATCGACCGCTCCATCCGTCCGCTGTTCCCCAAATCCTACAAACACGATGTACAGGTAATTATCACGGTACTTTCCGTTGACGGGGAAAATGACCCGGATGTCATGGGACTAGTTGCCACATCCGCGGCCATCGCTATTTCTCCCATTCCGTGGAACGGACCGGTATCCGGTGTGCGTATGGGGTATGTACATGCAGACGGAAATGAGGGGACACTTATTGTAAACCCGCGTATTTCCGAACAAGCCATGAGCGACTTTGATTTCGTGGTTGCATCCAATCGCGACAGGGTTATGATGCTTGAAGGCGGATTTTGTGAAACACCGGAAAAGACGGTTAAAGAGGCTATTCTGATGGCAAAAGATGCAAACAAAAAGATCATCGGACTTATTGAAGAATTAGTTGAAGTGGTCGGCAAAACAAAGGTACCGGTGCCGGTGGCGACGGAAACAGAAGAGCTCAAGGCAAAAATTGTGAAAGACTATAAAAAGGAAATGGAATCGGCATTTGCCAAGAAAGCGGAAAAAGAATTCGGCGGCGATGAAGTAGTTGCCCTTGCCAAAACCATTGCGGAAGAATACGGCAAAGAGTACACGCAAAAAGCAATTGAAGAAGCGCTGGATGCGTTATTTAAAAAACAGGCACGTGACAATATTCTTACAAAAGGAAAACGGGTTGACGGCAGAAAAATTGATGAAGTCCGCCCGCTTTCGGCGGATGTCGGCATACTTCCGCGAACGCACGGGAGTGCTGTATTTGCCCGCGGTCAGACACAAGTGTTGACCGTCGCAACCCTTGGCACACCGTCTCTTGAACAACTTATCGAAAGCCCGATGGGGGAAGAAGCCAAACGGTATATTCATCACTACAGCATGCCTCCCTATTCCGTGGGAGAAACCGGACGCGTGGGCACGCCAAGTCGGCGTGAAGTAGGACACGGAGCGCTTGCCGAACGCGCACTTCTTTCCGTCATCCCTCCGGAAGAGGAATTCCCGTACACAATCCGTTTGGTATCGGAAGTGATGTCTTCAAACGGATCAACATCCATGGCGTCAACCTGCGCTTCCACTCTTTCACTTATGGATGCAGGAGTGCCGATTAAAGAGCCGGTTGCCGGAATTTCGATCGGACTTATGACTGATAAAAAGAAATTTGTCCTTTTGACTGACATCATGGGGATAGAAGATTTTGCCGGAGACATGGATTTTAAAGTAGCCGGTACCAAAAACGGCGTTACGGCAATCCAGCTTGATATGAAAGTCGACGGTATTACCGATGAAATTATCGAGGGCACGTTCCAGCTGGCAAAAGACGCACGCGTGAAAATATTAGCAAAAATGCTTTCCGTGATTCCGGCGTCCCGCAAGACACTTTCTCAGTATGCACCGAAGGTGCAGGTGGTGAAGATTCCGGTTGAAAAGATCGGCGAGGTGATCGGACCGGGCGGCAAGATGATCCGTAATATCATTGCTCAAACCGGTGCAACCGTGGACGTGGAAGATGACGGATCAGTGATGATTTCCGGTGTTGACCAACTTGCGGTGCAAAAAGCCGTTGATTGGGTGACCGGGCTCACCCGCGACGTGACGGTAAATGAAGAATTTGAAGGAGAGGTTAAGCGCATCCTTCCGTTTGGCGCATTTGTGGAAATTCTTCCCGGTAAAGAGGGAATGGTCCATGTGTCACAAATGTCTACGGGGTACGTCAATTCTCCTGATGAAGTGGTTAAACTCGGGCAGAAGGTACATGTCCGTGTCATGGAAATAGATGATCAGCACAGAATTAACCTCTCGATGCTTTTCGGCGAAGATGCCAAGAAGGCCCCGGTGCGTGAGCGCCGTGAAGGCGGCGACCGCCCCCGTCGGCCGTTTAACCGCGGTCCCCGCAGGTTTTAGTGTGATATGATAGTTTTATATGTCTAAACTCTCCGATGAGGTGGCAGATCTCCAGAAAAAAGTTGCCGAAGTACATGTCCCCAAAGATTTGGAAACACGCGTACTGTCAAATCTCGAAGAAGTTATCCGTTTGGAAAATGAGATTTCCGCGCGGGTTCACATTGAGCAGATGCTCCGGTATATCGATTGGGTGGTTAATCTTCCGTGGAACACAAGAACCAAGGATATTTTGGATTTAACCAAAACCAAAGAACTTTTGGAGAAAAATCATTACGGGCTGCAGCCAGTTAAAGAGCGTATTTTGGAATATTTATCCGTTCTCAAGTTGCATCAGTCAAGCGATATCAAGCAGACTGAGTCGTCACTATCGCATGGGATACTTGCACGCCGCGCACCGATTTTGTGTTTGGTAGGCCTGGTAGGAACCGGTAAAACGACACTTGCCAAATCCATCGCCCAGGCGATGGGCAGGCAATTTGTCCGTATTCCGTTTGGAGGCATGAGTGATGCACTCGACCTTCGCGGACAATCACGTGTGCGGCCTGATGCAGAAATCGGTCTTGTTATGAAAGGCATGCGTTTTGCGGGAACCAAAAATCCCGTCATTCTCCTTGATGAAATCGACCGTGTAGCAGAACATGCGCGCGGGGATATCATGGGAGTACTTGTGGAACTTCTGGATCCGGAGCAAAATGTCGCATTTACCGACCACTATCTGGATTATCCGTTTGATTTATCAGAAGTATTGTTTATCGCGACAGCCAACAATACAACGAATATTGCAACAGCCGTGCTGGACCGTCTTGAGCCGATTCAAATGCCTTCGTATACAGACCAGGAGAAGATAAAAATCGCAAAAGATTACGTGTTGCCGGAGCTTATGCGTGAGAGCGGTTTAACGCGCGAAAACCTGACGATAGATGAGGCAATCTGGCCAAAACTTGTCCGGCCCCTGGGGTATGACGCGGGTATCCGCTCGCTTGAGCGGACCATAAACGCCGTATGCCGCAAGGTAGCGCATATGATCGTGGAGGGTAAAGGCAAAAGTTTCCACATCGACGAAACAAATATAAAAGACTTCATTGAAAGTTACTAAACAGAATATAAGGAGCATATGAAATTTAATCCATTTATGAAGCAGCAAAGGATGCAAAGACAAGAAAAGCAGGTATTTACCGGTTCCGGCGTATCCGGCAAAGAAAGTGTAAGAATTATCCCGCTGGGCGGGACGGGTACCGTGACCAAAAATATGTTCGTGTATGAGTTGCGGTTCGACGGGAAAATTCGCGATATCCTTATTGTTGACTGCGGCATCGGATTTCCCGATGAGGAAATGTACGGCATTGATCTGGTACTCCCGGATATCCGGTACCTTGCGGATAAAAAACAATACATACGGGGGCTCATCTTCACCCACGGACATGATGATCACATCGGCGGCATTGCATATTTATATCCGAAACTGGGCAAAGTTCCGATGTGGGCTCCGCGACTGGCCGCTGCGTTTACAAATATTAAACTGGAGGAAGCAAAACTCAAAGCGCGGGTTACGCCTGTTGATTTTAATCAGACGCTCCGCATTGGCCCGTTTACCGTTTCGTTTATCCGCATGACGCATTCGGTGCCGGACACCAGCAATTTGGTTATCGAGACGCCGGTCGGTGTCATGTATCACGGGAGTGACTTCAAATTTGATTTTGATCCCTTAGACGGGAAAAAGTCGGAGATTGAAAAAATTAATGCCGCCGGACGCCACGGCGTTCTCTGTATGCTGACTGACTGTTTGGGGAGCGAACGCCCGGGATTTACCCCCTCGGAACAAGTGGTCGGGGAGACGCTTGAGAAAGAGATCAGTCTCTGTACCGGGAAGTTTATCTTTACCACGCAGTCATCCAATATTTCGCGTATTCAGCTGGCGATTGAGATAGCACTCAAGCACGGGAGGAAAATTGCATTCTTCGGCCGGAGCATGGACCACAATGTGGAGGCATCACTTAAGCTTGGGTACATGAAATTTCCGCGTGAAGCGGTGATCCGCGATGCGGATTTAAAAAGACTCCCTCCCACGAAACAATTTCTCATTGCAGCGGGTGCCCAGGGGCAATCCTCAAGTGCGCTCTCCCGTATGGCAAATGATAATCATAAATTTGTAGCGATCAAAGAAGGCGACACGGTGGTATTTTCCGCAGATGCCATACCCGGTAATGAGGGAAGTGTTACAACCATTATTGAGCAGTTGTACCGCAAAGGCGCACGGGTGGCGTACTCCGATATTATGGAAGATCTTCATGTGTCCGGTCACGGGTCTCAGGGGGATTTGATGCTGCTTCTATCGGCAGTCGGGCCAAAATATATTTTCCCGATCGGAGGCACATACCGGCACATCATGCAATACCGGAGGCTCGCACAGGATTTGGGATATGATAAGCGCGAGATTCTCATACCGGAAGACGGACAAATTTTGGAATTCAGGCCGGGGTCTCCACCGCGTGTTGCGGAAACTCTGGAACTTGAAAATGTCATGATCGACGGACTCGGGGTAGGAGATGTGGGGAGTGCCGTGCTGCGTGACCGACAAACGATTGCCACAGACGGGATCGTCGTTGTCGTCGTCCCCATACAAAAACAGACCGGACGGGTAACGGCAGAGCCCGATATCATCTCACGCGGATTTGTATATATGAAAGAATCCGGAGATCTTCTCAATAAAGCGAAGCGTGTGGTATCTGAGTCGCTCCGCCTCAAAAAGGGCAGGATTACCGACTGGCGGTTTGTGCGGAGTCAAATGGGAGAAAATCTTGAAAGATTCCTCCTGAAAGAAACCGGCCGCCGGCCCCTCATCGTTCCCGTGATTGTAGAAGTATAGTATACTAGTTCCATGGCTAAGAAGTGGAGAAAACACCGACGTCATTATCACAAACGCAGTCCGTTTCATCTGAAACTCAAAAAGCAAACGGTATACACCGTCGGCGCCATATGGCTTTGGCTATTTGCCGGCACCATTACACTTTCGTTTTTTGGGGAAGGCGCACTACTTTCCAATCTCCGGGAACAGCTCATTTATGATGTCGGGTGGGTTATGTACGGATTGCCGCCGTTTTTGGTGACGCTTTCGTTTCTTTTTTTCAAAATTAAATCCGATATCGGCAATCCGAATGTTCCGTTCGGGCTCGGCATACTCCTCGTCTCACTTCTCGGCCTTACACAGGCCGGAGTTTTAGGGACATCACTGTGGAATATTGTGGCATCATATATTTCTACGGAAGGAGCGGTGCTTACCTATCTGGCAATTTTGGTTATCGGACTGATGATTCTATTCAACACGTCTTTGGATAAAATTGTGAATTTCATACTCATGGGCGGTCAGGCGGTCGTGGACACCATCGGAAATTTTTTTGGGAACATGGGTTCCAAAAGAGACAAACCATTATTTGGTCAGGAAAAGTTACCGATCAAATTCAGCGGACAGAGGGATGATAAGCCGCTAATTAAATCTCCCATGATTCCGCCGCCGGCACCGGCTCATGCGGGAGCCATGGCACCGGCTTCTGCGGTCAAATCCGATTTGAAAATCGGGTCAACGATGGCAAATCAGCCGAATGACATGGCGATGTGGGAGTATCCGCCGCTTTCGCTACTTTCTGATGGGCCGGGGAACAAAGCAGACCGTGGAGATATGAAGAAGAACATGTCGACGATAGAAAATACGTTAAATAGCTTTGGTATTACAGCAAAAGTCCGTGAGGTTAATCCCGGTCCGGCAGTGACGCAGTATGCTATCGAAATAGCGCTCGGCACAAAAGTGTCCAAAATTACATCACTCTCAAGTGACTTGGCGCTAGCTCTTTCTGCTCCCACAGGCCAGGTCCGTATTGAGGCTCCTATCCCGGGGCGTAATCTCGTCGGTATAGAAATTCCCAACCGCGGACTTGAGTTTGTGACGCTCAAAAAGATGCTTTCTTCAGGCGCTGTTCAGAAAGCAAAAAGCAAACTTACGGTTGCGCTCGGGCTTGATGTATCGGGAAATGAGATTATTGCAGATATCGCAAAAATGCCGCATGTGCTTGTGGCCGGTACTACCGGCAGCGGTAAATCCGTCCTCATCAACTCGTGGATTGCATCCCTTCTGTTCCGGACGAATCCTTCCGAAGTGCGCCTTATTATGGTAGATCCCAAGCGGGTAGAACTCACCGGGTATAACGGTATTCCGCATCTCTTAACACCGGTCATTGTCGAGCCGGATAAAATACTTTCGGCCCTGCGCTGGGCGATGACGGAGATGGAAAACCGGTACAAAAAATTTGCAGAAGTGGGAGCAAAAAATATCGACGGGTTTAACGAGCTTTCCGGGTTTCAGGCGATGCCGTTTATCATCATATTTATCGATGAGCTTGCGGATCTGATGGCCTACGCTCCGGTTGAGGTAGAAGATACAATTTGCCGTCTGGCTCAGATGGCACGCGCAACAGGCATTCATCTGGTACTCTCCACACAGCGGCCGAGCGTCGATGTCATCACCGGACTTATCAAAGCTAATGTGCCCACGCGTATCGCATTTAACGTTTCTTCCATGATAGATTCACGCGTTGTGTTGGATATGCCGGGCGCTGAAAAATTGTTGGGGCGCGGTGATATGCTCTACATCCCCGCTGATCAGAGTAAGCCCAGCCGTATCCAGGGAACGTACGTATCCGAACGCGAGATGGAAAAAGTTGTGGAATTTTTGAAAAATAAAAATACCCCTGTCCATTACACGGACGAGGTTACGAAGCAACCGATGAGCAGTATGAAGCGTGCCGGTTCCGGCACGGGAAGCGACGGGAAAGATAACCTGTTTGAAGAAGCGCTCCGGTTAATCTGTCAGCATGATAAGGCATCTGCCTCGCTCCTGCAGCGCAGGCTTTCCGTCGGGTATGCACGTGCGGCACGCATT
>Ga0208958_1003494_pt1 | contig 12153 bp, 12 predicted proteins | sample RifOxyB1_FD_184032 | JGI IMG/M metagenome (GOLD analysis project Ga0208958, IMG submission 184032) | Soil microbial communities from Rifle, Colorado - Rifle Oxygen_injection B1 (SPAdes) | ecosystem: Environmental > Terrestrial > Deep subsurface > Rock core/Sediment | place: Rifle, Colorado...
CCCGCCTTTGCCAAAGGAATTTCATGCTTTTCCCGCCTCAATGACACCACTTTTCCTTCTCCCACTTCTTTATCTTCTCTCATCAATTTCAACTTCAAACCCATAACAATTTTGCCCATCTCCACCTTGCATCCTGCTACCTTTTTATTTCCAAAAGGAAATATTTGCACCACGGTTGCTCTCCCCGTAATTTCTCCCTGTTTCCCAGTCAATATCTCTTCCAAACCTTTAATAAGTTCGTAAATTATCTTGTACCCTTCAATCACTACACCATCAGTGTCTGCCAGCTTTTTTACCTGTCCAGAAGCCTTTGCCTCAAAAACCAATATCCGTGCCTTCGCGGATTTCGCAAAAGCCACGTCGTTATCATTTACATCCCCCACTCCACTCGCGACTACCACCACTCCTTTAGGAATACTTGCCAAAATTGCTTCCAAGCTTCCCGTACTTCCCGCTTTCACTACCACGGGCACCTCATTCTCACCCACTTCAGGAACATCTTTTCGTGGCTCCTCCCGACTCAATCCTGATCTACCCGGGTGGAGCGAGCCTTGTACGCTTGATACCCGGGCTCCTACTTCAGGCATCTCCGTAAATCCCAAAATCACGACCGGCTCTCCGGGTAAAGCAAATTTTACCGATTTGCCAAATTCATCAAACATGCCCTTTACCCGACCTTTTATCTTATTCGCAATGATGTTATCTCCAATCTGCAGTTTTCCATCACGAACTACTACCGATGCCACTACTCCCCGCTGATCCTTGTTTACTTCAATCACCACTGCCATGAGTTCCCCCTCCGAGTCCGCCATTATTTCATTTACACTTGCAACGAGTCCAATCATCTCAAGAAGTCCTTCTACCCCCTCATTCTTTTTTGCCGAAACACTCACCAAAGGCACATCTCCCCCTCGTCCCTCAAACAATACCCCTTGCTCTTCCAATTGCGCCCTTGCCTTTTCAATATTACTTGAGGGTAAATCTGTTTTTGTTGCTACTACAATGAAAGGAAGCTCCAGCTCTCTGATATATTTTATTGCCTCAATTGTCTGAGGTTTTATCCCCTCAGTACTTGAAACCACCAAAAGCGCGATGTCAGCTAACCCAGCTCCCCTTTCACGCATCTTCGCAAAGGCCGCGTGTCCCGGAGTATCCACAAAAGTAAACTCGCCTTCTTTTGTTTTTACCCGACTCGCTCCTATACTTTGAGTTATCCCCCCGGCTTCTCTCGCCGCCTTATTACTCTTCCTTATCGCGTCCAGAAGTGTCGTCTTCCCATGATCGACATGTCCCAGTACCGTCACAATTGGTGCTCGTAATTCTTTCATGTTTTATTTTTAATTTAAGAGGTCCCATTTTACTTCTCATCGTGAGACTCTTCTTTAAAAGACGGATCTTCTTCTTTCTTTTTCTTTCCCTTTTCAGGTTCGCCCTCAACTTCAATTCTGTATCCCGTAATTTGGCTTGCCAAACGAACATTCTGACCATCCTTTCCAATCGCAATACTGAGGGCATCTTCCGCAACAACCACCTTCGCCGACTTCTCTTTCTCATCCAACTTCAGGCTAATTACCTCCACCGGAGCCAAAGTTGCCTTCAAAAACTCCTTCTTATCATCTGTCCAAGCAATAATATCAATTCTCTCCCCTCCAAGCTCACTCGTTACTGCCTGCACCCTCACACCCTTTTGTCCCACACACGACCCCACTGGATCCACTCCACTCTGAATTGAATGAACCGCAATCTTTGTTCTTACTCCCGAGTCCCTTGCAATCCCTTTAATTTCCACACTTCCCGAGCCAATTTCAGGCACCTCTCTCTCAAAAATTTTCTTCACAAACTCCGTGTCAGCTCGTGATAAGACAATCTGCTTCCCTCGCAAAGTCTCATTAATCTCTTTTAGAAGAAAAGTTAACCTCTGTCCCGAATTTAGTCTTTCACTTGGGATTCTTTCATTCGCTGGCATAATGCCTTCCGTCCTACCGAGGTCCACCCTCACATTTGGTCCATCAAACCGGAGGATTATCCCCGAAATAAGCCCGCCCACACGACCCGAAAATTCATCCATAATCGCGCCTTTTTCAGCCTCACGAATTTTCTGATGAATCACTTGTTTCGCCGTCTGCGCCGCAATCCTACCAAAACCAGGGGGCGTCACATCTGTTTTCTTTTTAGGGTCTTCAAGGTCAACTTCCACAATTCTCGCTTCCCCCGTTACGGTATCAATTACTGCCTCAAACTCCTGCTCTTCAACATCTTCTCCTCGCTCTTTCGCATCCCTTTTGTACGCCGCCACATAAGCCTGACGGATTGCTTCTAAAATAAGCTCCGCATCAAGCCCTCGCTCTGTGGCAATCGCCTTCAAAGCCTGGCTAAACTCAGTTCTTTTTGTCATCCCTGCCATATATATGTATATAAAAAAAGGTGGGACCAGCCCACCAAACCTGAGTCTATTCTACCTCCCTCACCTCACGAAGTCAATCCGCCCCAATAAAAAAGAGGGAGTGCCCCATGCGCCGTTATCTCCCTCTCACAAACACCGTTACGCTCCCTTTTCCTCGAACAACACCGTCTCGCCCTCTGTCGAACCTGTCGGAACCCATCCTTGCCGCTCAAGCTCCGCCAGAGCATCCGCAAGGCTCATTCCAAAAAGGTATTCGTCAAAGGCTTCACGACAAAAGGGGTCATACGCCCCATATACTGTCCCGTCGCCAATACGAACATAAATACGAGGGGAAAGGTTCGCCATGGTTACATCTCCTCATGGTCTAGTTAACGGATCCCACAATTATAGGTCAAGTCACCACTAAAATCAAACTAACAAATCATCTAGAGGTTCCTTTTTCAATCCAATGTCTCTGTCCTCGGATCGGGTGTAATCAATACGTCCATCTCAGCACCGCCCCCAGTCCCACCCAACTGTCCCGATTGCAATCGATACGCCGTCCTCCCCCCTATTTCTATTCCCACTACTAAATTCGCCTCATTCGTCATATGTGTCTTTCCATAAGGAAGATAATGTTTACTATACTTACCATCTGTCCCATACTCAAAATAATAAACCTTATTGCTCCGCGACATACACGACACACTTCTCTGCCCATTTTTATCCAAACCAAACATTACTGCTGCACCTGATAAAGATTTATTCTCGCGCGCTTCCGTTGTTACCACCGGTATCACTTTGTCCACCGACGACCTAGGTAACTCCGTAAAGTTTCCTGGTTCTGCCCCAAAAATAACATATTCTCCTCTTTTAAGCGGTGGTGTTCTGTATCTCGACCGCCCATTCCCCATCCTCTCAGGCTCACCAAGCATCACTTCCGAAGACACCAACACGTTAACCTCTTCTAGTCTATCACCCTGATTCTCATCCACTCACCACATTTTAAACAAATTCCTAAATTCTTACAATCCTTCATCTGTCAATTCCTTCAACAACCTTTTCTGCCCCCAAGAAAGCTTTGTTGGCACCTCCACCTGAATCCGCACATAATGATCTCCACGCCCGCGACCCCGAAGGTGCGGCATCCCTTTCCCTTTCAAGCGAATCATCACTCCGCTCTGAGTCCCCGCCCGAACTTTAATCGTCACATTATCATCCACCGTTTTGACACCAATCTCTCCCCCCAATGCCGCCAAGGAAAAAGGAACTCTCTCTACACTATAAATATCCGCCCCATCTCGTTCAAATTCTCGGCTCGGCTTCACATTTATTGATAGTATAAAATCTTCAAATTGGATTCTGTTCCCATCATCCACTCCTGCCGGAATTTTAATCTTTCGCCTCTTTCCTCCCACACTTACGTCTTTCTCTACCCCCTTTACCGCCTCCATAAACTCAAGGTCTATGCTGTATCGAGGCAATTTTTGCGACCGAAATCCACTGCCTCTCCCACCGAAAAACTGCTCAAAAATCTCAAACGGGTCCCCAAAATCAAAAGGTACTCCACCACCTTGACTCGTGTAGGTGTAAGTAAACGGCCCCGCCCGCCCTGCTTGCCCAAACGGATTTCCCTGTGTCGGCCCACCAGCGCCTCGATCAAAAGCCGCATGCCCAAACTGGTCATATGATTGCCTCTTTTGTGAATCAGATAAAACCTGATAAGCCTCATTAATTTCCTTAAATTTGCGCTCAGCCTCTTCTTTGTTATCCTTATGTTTATCCGGATGCCACTCCACCGCACGCTGACGATACGCACTCTTCACTTCAGCTCCAGAAGCCCCCTTTTGGATCCCCAGCACATCATAATAATCTCTCTTCGCCGCCATAATGAAGTCTATTCTACCAGAAGTTCACGGGCGTGTTAAGCACTCAATTCACGAGAGTGATAAGCCATTGGGGGAAAGGGTTTGTTCGGGCTCCCCCATTTTGATCACGAAATCTGGTTTGGATGTTTCCATCCTCTAATAACCCAGTTCAGAATGACTAGTGTCGGACCGACTGTTACACCAATCTTCCACCACCATACATCAAAAAACGGCGAAGCCGCTGGCAATATGGCGAGACCCAAAAACAAGGTCGCTGAAAGTGCCACGACAGTTAGGGCAACCTCAAGTCGAATCTGTGAGATCAACCATCGCCGAAAGTGCTGACGATCATATCCACCACCCATAGCCATCACTCCTTTCTCAATGTACCCTTTTTAAAGCCCACTGAAGTATATCAAACTCTCCCTCAAACTAGTACTTCTCTCTTATTTGCACTGTAATCTCCCCAAATTTCTCTTCCGACTTTAAAGTCGTAAAATAGCCCTCTTCTCTAAAAAAGTTCTCCACCACCTCATCTGCGAGGCCGGCTAACGGCTCAATAATTAAAAATTGCTTTGCCGGCAGGGTTGACCTCGCCCGCACCACCGTAAGCGTCCCTTCACTCCCCAAAGCATCCTCCCCACCCCAGACCGGCACAAAGCCATACTCTTTCATCCCGTACCAATTAAAAAGATAATCCCACGTCGTTTTGACGTTATATGGAATCGTGATCGCGTGAACAGAAAACTCTTCTCCCTTCGCTTGAGAGTAAATGTAATCAATCGCCCGAAGCTCATCGGCCAAAAGAAGCCCCGTTGGCGCCATAATCGCTCCATTTGGCCCCTTTCTATTCAGAGTCACATTTTTATAGAGATTTGATCCCACAATTACTACCACCAAAAGTGTTACCACTCCCTTTTTCTTCCAAACCAAATTGATTATCATCGCGACAGCGAGTAACAAGCTCACTGATCCACCAATCCCGTAATAGTAAGTCGTCGAAGTCCCCGTAATATAAGCCACACACCCCGCCAAAAACCACATCAGAAGAAATATCCCCACCACCCTCTCTTTTTTCCCTTTGATTAAATACCCAAAAATTACCACCACTAGAAAAGGTCCAAAAATCCGACCCGGAGAGAAATAAACCAAATTATCAGTTACGTACCGATTTATTGCCATCAAAAAGTTACTAATGTTCAGCCCCACCGTCGCTACCGACTCCTCTCCCAAACTGTCCAAAAATAATCTGAAGTGCCCATATTTTATTTCCTCCACCACAAACGTTGATAAACCAATCATCAAAGCCCCCAAGGCCAAAATAATATCTCTTACTCCTAGCCATTTTATTTTCGATTTAAAAACTACCACAAAAACAGGCAACAAAAATATCAAAATCGCCAAGGAAATATGAAATTGTGTTGCCATCCCCGCACAAAAGGCCGACAAGATAATTCCTTTGGAATTCCCCTTGAATATAAGGATCGTTAATCCCAAGTAGTACAAAAGAACAAAAATCAACGCCATTCCCGGGTGACCAAAAAACAAAGCGTACTGCGATTGCTCATATGACACGGCATAAAAAAGGGCCGCGATTAAAGCCGTTTTTGTGTTAAATAGGTTTTTCCCGATCCAAAAAACCACCAAAACACCCATTGCGTTAAGAAGGTTAATGATCAGCGCCGGCACATAGGGGTCTCCCTCAAATAAATAGTAAACCGGGCCCATCATGTAGTAATACAAAACTCCGTGGTGAAGAAATCGACCAAACGCCGCCCCAGGGCCAACCACCCGAAAATCCCCCCGCATGATTTCAAACGAATAGTATGCGTCCCTCGCCTGATCCGAAGCAAAATACACATTCCCCGGAAAATAAAGGAGTCGCAAAACAAGAGCCACAAAAAATATTACGCCCAGCCAGTGATAAGTCTTCGTGATGAAATTATTCTACCACTTCTCCCTCTTCAACCTCACCATCTTTCTTTGAAGCCTCGCCATTCTTTTTCTCATCACCCGCTTTTTCCTCATCACTTTGACCCTCTTGTTGACCCTGTGGTGAGCTCGCCGAACCATACATCGCCTGCCCAATTTCAGAGAGTGTTGAGGATAACTCCTCCGTCACTTTCGTAAGCTCCTCCCCATTAATCTCACTCTTTGCCAATTCATCTTTAACCGCTTTAATTTTTCCTTCCACCCTCTCTTTAATCTCACTCGGTACTTTCTCGCCTCCATCCTTCAAGGCTTTTTCAGCCGCCGCCACTAACTGATCCGCTTTGTTTTTCGCTTCCACCACTGCTTTCTTCTTTTCATCTACCTCTTTGTTTTTCTCCGCTTCTTCCTTCATCTTTTCAATTTCCTCGTCAGACAAACCAACCGCGCCTGTAATCGTAATGTGCTGAGAGCTTGAAGTCGCTTTATCCTTCGCCGTCACTTTCAAAATTCCATTACTATCAATATCAAAAGTCACCTCAATTTGTGGAATACCCCGAGGCGCCGGTGGAATCCCATCTAACGTGAATCTTCCTAAAGACTTATTATCCGCACTCATTGGCCTCTCTCCCTGTGTAATATGAATCTCAACTTGTGGCTGATTATCCGCCGCTGTCGAAAATGTCTCGGTCTTACTCGCTGGCACCGTCGTGTTTCTTGGAATCATCGGTGTTGCGACCGCACCCATTGTTTCAATAGCCAGTGTCAATGGTGTCACATCAAGCAGTAAAATATCTTTCACTTCTCCACCCAAAACGCCACCCTGAATCGCCGCCCCCACCGCCACCACTTCATCAGGGTTCACACTTTTATTCGGTTCCTTACCAAAAAACTCCTTCACTCGCTCAATCACCATGGGGCTTCGGGTCATCCCCCCCACCATAATAATCTCGTCAATATCACTCTTGGCAAGCTTTGCATCCTTCAAACACTCCTCCACCGGTTTCATTGTTTTTTCAACGAGCTCGCTAACCAAAGCTTCGTACTTCGCTCGAGTCAATTTCATCGTGAGGTGTAAGGGCTGAGCATCTTTTTGAGTAATATAAGGCTGATTAATTTCCACTTCTGTACTCGCCGAAAGCTCAATCTTTGCTTTCTCCGCGGCATCGCGAATCCTCTGCAAGGCCTGCTTATCCTGTCTCAAATCAACCGCGTTTTCTTTCTTAAACTCATCCGCGATCCAGTCCACAATCTTTTCATCAAAATCATCCCCTCCAAGATGCGTGTCCCCGTTTGTCGCTTTCACCTCAAAAACCCCATCCCCAAGCTCCAGTATCGAAATATCAAACGTCCCACCCCCAAGGTCATAAACTGCAATCTTCTCGTTTTTCTTTTTATCAAGTCCATAAGCCAAAGCCGCCGCCGTTGGCTCATTAATAATTCGTTCCACCTTAAGTCCTGCAATTTCCCCGGCCTGTTTTGTTGCTAAGCGCTGGGAATCATCAAAATACGCAGGTACCGTGATCACTGCCGAAGTCACATCTTCTCCTAAATACGCTTCCGCATCCTTCTTAAGTTTCATGAGAACCCGGGAAGAAATCTCCTGGGGTGTGTAATTTTTTCCTTCAACTTCGACGACCGCCTGATTGTCCTTCCCGGCAACAATCTCATATCCCACCATTTTCTTGGTCTTTGTTACTTCGCTGTCACTCACCCGTCGACCCATCAGTCGCTTTACTGAATAAATTGTGTTTTTGGCATTTAGTACCATCTGCCTTTTCGCCACATCTCCCACCAAGTTCTTAGTGGGCTCCACCGCCGAAGGCGTAATGTTTCGCCCCGTATCCGCCGCTGGGATCACCTTTGGTTGTCCACCCTCCATGACAGCAACCACCGAATTTGTCGTTCCTAAATCAATACCAATTATTTTTGACATCTCAGTTTTTTTCCTTTCCAGAAACCACTACTTTAGCATATCTTAAAATTCTATCTCCCATTCTCCATCCTTTCAAGGCTAACTCGATCACACTACCAGATTCCACCCCTTCTTGATGAGTAGCTTCAACCGCCTCCATGGTCTCTTCATCAAATTTTTCTCCCACTTTGGGCTCAATTACACTAAATCCTTCATCTTTAAGTAATTTATCAAGCTCTCCCAAAGCCATCGCAAAACCCGAATCACTCACATGTTTTTGCACTCGATCAAACATATCAAAGATCGGAAGTAGCCGTGCCACAATCATCGCTTTTGAACGACCATCACTTTCCATTCGTTCACGATCTACTCGTTTTTTCAAATTGTCATAGTCAGCCAAAGCACGCGCTAACTGCTCCTTTACCTCACTCTGGTTATCTTGTTTAACTTTCTTTTTCATTCTTCCGCCAAGATTAGCTTATTCTTCTGTTAATTGAGAAATTAATCCTCCGAAATATCTTACCACCGGAATCACTGCCGGATAATTAAGTCCAAAAGACCCCACCACTCCAATCGCCCCTTCATGCCCACCAGCACGGAATCTGCTTGTCACAATTCCCACCGGATCAAAATAATCCCAACCCAATTCACTGCCAAATAATACCTCTATCTGGCTTGTTCCCGTCAAACGACCAAAAAACAAATCTGCCAACGTCTTTTCCTGCTCCAAAACCGAAAACAAACTTGCACATACATGAGCATCCGATAATTCTGGGCAACCAAAAACTTTACTGTGTCCATAAACCCAAGTTGATCCATCATCCATTGCCGCCACACTCAAAGACTGAGTTTTTTGCGATAACGCTCTCGTTGCCGAATCCATCAGTTCATCTATGTCTCGTCTACTATCCCACACATTTTCCTTTGCGCGTACCTCTTCTGCCACACTCATCTGTTTTTCCTCCATCAATTGGTTGATATAAAACTTCATTGCCGATGGCGTCGGGATCCTTCCCGCTGAAGTGTGCGGTTGATTCAAATACCCATTTTTGGTTAACGTCACCATTTCATTCCGAATCGTCGCTGGACTCACCCCCATGTTGTATTTCTTCTCCAAAGCCAACGACCCCACTGGCTCCGCCGTCTCCAAATATTCATCAATTAGAGCTTTCAAAAGTTGTGTTTGTCGAGCGCTTAATGCCTCCATTAGCAGTAATCTAACACGAGTGCTAACCCCTGTCAAGAGAACAGTTTTTATCCCTCAATACCACCCTCAGGGCTTGGTGCCATTTGTTCCACTTCTTTCTTGGGCAACGGCGCAAATCGCCCACTCTTAACCACATTCCAAAATACGGCCAATTCATCCGACTTTAATAAAACGCTCACAAACACATATATGATTAATCCCAAACAAGCCGTTATTCCCGTCAAAATCAGTAAGTTTGAAGTGTATCGAGTATCAAGCACAAAACTCTCAAGGTTCAAGTTACTCACGGCGTTAATATCAATAACAAACGATAATCGCTTTACCCAAACACTTCTATCAAAAAGTTTCAAAAAGAAAAACATCACTCCCCCCGAGCATATTGAAGCCAAAATACTTTTTATAATCGGCAAAACACCAAAAAAAGTTCCTCCATTCAGTTTTCGGCTCAAGGCATAAAATAAAACCACTGCCTGGAAAATTACCCCCGCCGAAAAGGCTACCGAAAGCGCCCATGTCGGGTAGCTAAACTCCAAAACCATCAGAAGTCCACCAACAATTGTGATAATTACTCCCACCAAAGAAATCGCAACTGGTGTTTTCGTATCCCCCAACGCATAAAAAGCTCGATTAAGAAGCATCACACTCGCTTGGAAAGGCACTCCCACCGCAAACGCCGACAAAACCAATCCCGTTTGCACTGTGGCCTCCCACTCAAAAATATTCGTCCCAAATAGAAGCCTCACCACAGGTATCCGAAGAACAATTAATATTGTTGCCAAAGGCATAACTAAAAAAACGACTTGATACCAAGTTTTCAAAAATATCTTTCGAAACTGAGGTAAATCATCAGCCTCCCGAGTTAACGTCGGCAATGCCGCCTTCGCCAAACTCACCCCAAAAAGCCCTACCGGAATAAGTTGTACCGAATTCGCCAGGGTGTAATAAGTGTAAGCCGCAGTTGAAATCATCGATGCCAAAAAAAGCTCCACCGTCTTTGAAATTTGAAGGACACTCAACTCCAATATCCTTGGCGCCGCCAACGCTCCAATTTGTTTCACCGATTCATCAGGTTTAAAGTTTAAGCTAAACCGAAAACCCATTCGGTAAGCCAAAGGTAACTGTACCAAAAAATGAGCCGCCGCCCCAATCACCACTCCAATTGCCGGCCCAATTAAACCAAATCTGCTCGAAAAGAGTACCGTCCCCACAATTATCCCCAAGTTGTAAAACAAAGGTGCCAATGCCGGCATCAAAAACCTTCGTTTACTCTCCAATACTCCTGTTACGATATAACTCACCACAAAAAAACCTTGTGCCGCAAAAAGTATTCTCGCCAAGTTGGCTATCTCGTTCGTCTCCACTAAGGAATACCCCGGTGCCACTCTTTGATATAACCAGTGCGCCATCAATCCAAAGGCCAATGCCACGACCATAAACATTGCCAAACCCAAATTCACCACTCTTGAAGCCGTTTCCCAAGCCTCCTTTTCATCCTTTTTCAGCAGTTTCGTAAAAACCGGAATAAAAGCACTTGAAAGCGCCCCCAACGTCAAAACCTCAAAAACCAAATCTGGCAAACGAAAGGCCGCAAAAAACAAACTTAACTCCCCTGGTACGAAAAAACTTAGTAACACTCTCTGTCGAATTAATCCCAGGACTCTCGAAGCCACAATCATCACCATAATCACACTCGCCGCCGAAAGAATTGTTTCCTGCGGTGCCATCAAAACCTTCTTGCCTCGTGCCAAAATATTATTCATCTAATTTGATATTTTAACCCGCATATCATATACTCACCAGCAGATATTTTATTCGTCTCAAACTAAATTTCTATAAACACCAATGCCAGTTACCAAAACCGCTAAAAGAGCCCTCAGAAGCTCCCAAAAAAAGAAAGAAGGCAACAAGTCCTTTATAAGTCGCTTTGAAATCGCCCTTCGTCAAGCTCAAAAAACAAAAAGTGCTAAAACCATTAAAGAGGCCATCTCGCTTGCCGATCGTGCCGCCAAAAAAAACCTTATTCATGCGAATCGTGCCGCTCGCATCAAAAGCTCTCTAAACAAACTCGCTCCCAAGCCCAAAAAATCCCCCACCAAAAAATCCTCAAAATAAAGTTCTTTCGCCACTTTTCATGTGTTATATTGAAAATTGAGAATTGGTAATTAAAAATTATTAGCATGCCTGCCAAAAAATCCAAACAAAAACCGCTCAATCTCCTTCCCCAAAATAAATTTGATGCCTCTCTTTGGGGTCGAATTCTCAAGTGGACTCTCAGCACTTTCCGTGCCGTCGTCATCTTTGTTGAACTTATTGTGATTGTCGGTTTCCTTACCCGTTTTTGGCTGGACATCGAGCATTCCGATTTAAATGATGAAATCGAACAAAAGCAAGCCATCATCAATTCCTATGCCAAATTAGAACGCGACTTCAAACAAACCCAGTCTAGATTAACCCTCTGGGAAAACCATAGTTCACCCGATAATCACTTCAGTAAGCTTTTAGACAATGTCGTTTCTAAATTGCCACCAGAAATTCAAATCACTTTTCTCTCTAATCAAAACGGCGTTATCACTATTGGTGTCACCACCATTACCGAACAGCCGGTCGCCCAATTCATTGTTAACCTGCGAGAAGAACCAGAATTCGCCACCATCGCAATCACCCAAGCCAAAAACGAAAAGGGTTCAAGCTACATTGACATCACCCTTACAACCTCTCCCACAAACATGAACGAAGGAGTCTAACTATGCCAAGCACAAACCAAAGCACCCAGCTCTATAGAAAATACATGCAAAACCTGGCTTTAACTTATAAAAACCGACAAGATTTAAGGCTCTTTACCGAGATCCTT
>Ga0208958_1003495_pt1 | contig 12145 bp, 12 predicted proteins | sample RifOxyB1_FD_184032 | JGI IMG/M metagenome (GOLD analysis project Ga0208958, IMG submission 184032) | Soil microbial communities from Rifle, Colorado - Rifle Oxygen_injection B1 (SPAdes) | ecosystem: Environmental > Terrestrial > Deep subsurface > Rock core/Sediment | place: Rifle, Colorado...
TCGCGGAGGAACTGTACCGCGCCGTGAGGAGCGAGCAGGACCCCGAGAGTGTGCACTTGTCGCGTTGGCCGGAGCTCCCCGAAGGGGAGCGTGCGACGCTTGTTCCCATGCGAGAGGCGCGCGCGCTTGTCTCCCAGGCGCTCACTTGGCGCGAACGAGAGGAGATAAAAATCCGCCAGCCGCTCGCAACAATGAAAGTGCGCGCGCTTCCTCTCGAGGAATACCAAGAGCTCATCCGCGACGAGGTCAACGTCAAGCGCATTGTCCTCGGAGAGAACATGGGCGAGGATGTGTGGCTGGACACAATCATCACACCGCAACTACGCGAGGAAGGAGTGGCGCGCGAGTTCATTCGGAGCGTCCAAGATTTTAGAAAGAGCGAGGGTTGCGCTCTCGGAGAGATAGTGGCGCTTACTATCCGTGCAGGAAAGGATGATGCAGTACTATTGGAAAAATATCGCGCGGAATTGGAACAGGCCACTGCCACACAACTCACCATTGCCGAGGGGGAGATGTTAAGCATCTCACGTAGCTAAATGGCGTATCACATACACACTACCCGTGCCATCATTCTCATGTCTCGCGCTGAAGGGGACGGTCATAAGATGCTCACGCTCCTGACCGAGGATTTAGGGCTCTTGCCCGCGCATGCGCAGAGCATCCGCATGCAAAAGTCAAAGCTCCGTTACCACCTCCAGGATTATAGCTTTGCACGAGTCTCTCTGGTGCGCGGCAAGGTACTCTGGCGCGTTACCGGTGCAGAGACGCTCTCCCGAGCGCACCTTAAAAATCCCTCCGCGCGAGCGCTTGTTGCGGAGGCCTGCGCACTTGCTACGATGCTCACCGTCCCGGATGATCCGCACACGAATCTCTTTGACGATATGCGCGCGTTCTATGAGTACCTCGGTCGTTCGGAACGCCTTGCAGGAGACGCTCTCTTGCTCACACAGCTCCGCATGTTCTCCCGGGCGGGATTTCTCCCTGAACATGAGTCTCTTGGAGATTTTGTGCGGTCGCGCGGGATTTTCCCAGAAGTGCTTGAGCGCTTCAGAGAGTACCGCGCAGAGGGGCATGGTATACTAGACGCATGTCGCGCGATGACAGTTTAGAGACACTTAAAAAGAAGCTCTATGACAAAAATTGGGAGCCGTCATTCGGCAAGCGGGATGCTCTGCAAAGAACTCCGACAGAAACGCGCAGTGAGTGGGATTCTCATCCGGAGGATGCCCCCAATCAGGAACCGATAATGGGAAGGCAAAACAAGCCAATGTCGCTGATATCCAAACTTCTACTGGGGTCGCTTCTCTTTTTTTCACTCTCTGTCGCCATTGCCGGGGCGGTGCTTTATTTTAAACTCGGGAACACCGAGCCTAATGTAGAACTAGTTCTTAACGGCCCGCGCTCCATCTCTGGCGGGGAAGTTGCGACCGTGCAGGTTACCATTACCAATAAGGATGAGAATCCGCTCCTCAACTCGGTGCTCGTCATAGAGTATCCCTCGGGGACGCGTGACCCCCTTGACCCGACCAAGGAGCTTACCCGCGAACGCATTCCGCTTGGCGAAATAAAGGCGACCGAAGTGCTCAACCGAACGGTGAAGGCAATTTTCTTTGGCGCGGCGGATACGCGCCCGGAGCTTACCGCACAGCTTGAATACACCGTGCCGGAGTCAGTCTCGCTCTACGTGAGGAGCGCGACGTATACCGTAACGCTTGCGGCGGCGCCCGTCGATGTTTTTGTGGAATTGCCCAAAGAGATCAATCCTGACCAGGAAATTACCGCGACAATACGCGTAATTTCAAACGCAAAGACGACGCTCAAAAATGTTGCGCTCCAGGTGGGCCTTCCTTACGGATTTGCCACGCGCGTGCTTGAACCGGAACCATCGCAGGGGACATCCTTCTGGCGATTTGGCGACCTCGCTCCCGGAGCAGAGCGCACGGTCTCCATTACCGGCATACCGCGGGGCGGGGAAGAAGAAGTGAAGGGAATCAGCGCAAGCGTAGGGACGGAAGACACCCATGAAGCTGGGATTCTCGCCATCATTTACAACACTGCATTTGAGAGCGTTGCCCTTGCGCGGCCTTACATTACCCTTGGAGTAACGCTCTTGGGTGATACGAAGAAGGAGATTGCGGCGCCGCTTGGCGAGCCGATTAACGGAGCCATCTCGTGGCAGAACACGACCAATACTCCCGTCTCCGGAGGGACGATTACGCTTAGCATGAGCGGTCCCGTTGATGAGGAGAGCGTCACGGCAAGCGAGGGAGGATTTTACAATTCACTCAACAATACGATTATCTGGGACGGGAGAGAGATGAAAGAATTGCAGAGTATTGCGCCGGGAGCACGTGAGAACGTCCAGTTTTCGTTTAAGGCCAAAACCCCTTCTCGCACACTTACCCTTGAGAACCCCAGCATAACTATTTCAATACTCTTTACCGGCACGCGCGTTGCTGAAGGGTTTACAGAGCAGAAAGTTGAATCACTGACTTCCCGCACGGTGAAATTTGGCACCCAGGTTGCCTTCTCGGCAGACGGGTACTATTCGGTTGGTCCCATACGCAATACTGGTCCCATTCCTCCGAAGGTCGGAGCTGAAACGACTTACACGATTATCTGGACGCTCGCAAATCCTTCCAACGATGTGGAGACTGCCACTGTGGAGGCGGTACTGCCTGTATATATACAATGGAAAGGCGCCACCTCTCCGGTGAATGAATCGGTCCTGTACAATCCAAATACCCATACGGTTAGCTGGGATGTGCAGCACCTCAAGCGAGGAACGGGAGTGGGAGGAGCTGCGCCGCGGAGCGTATCCTTCCAAGTCGGCATTACTCCGAGTATCTCCCAAGTTGGAGAAGCGCCTACCCTTGTGCTAGAGTCTCTCTTTAAGGGCACTGACACCTTTACCAAGACACTCGCAAAAGTGGCCCGGCCCGCCATTAACACAAGAATTGTCAAAGACCCTGCCTTCAGAAGCGGGACCGATGAGATAACACAATGAGTGCGGAGAACAACAAGCTGGGGGAACTCGTATCGCTCTTGAAGCGGCGGGGTTTCGTCTTCCCCGGCTCTGACATTTACGGCGGTCTCTCGGGCACCTGGGACTGGGGGCACTTGGGTGTACTCCTCAAAGAGCGCATTAAGAACGAGTGGCACAAGATGTTTGTGCGGGAGCGTGAGGATATGGTTACCCTTGACGCGGCGCTTATCATGAATGCGGAGGTCTGGAAGGCATCCGGGCACGTGGAGGGCTTCAGCGATCCGCTCGTTGCCTGTGAGAAGTGCAAGCGCCGCTTTCGCGCCGACCAGATAATCCCGACACTCGGTGTCGGGATTGGACCGCACTGTCCCGAGTGCGGGGGGCCTTTGAGCGAGCCGCGGCAATTTAACATGATGTTTGAGACGCGCATCGGCGCGGCGGAAGACAGCTCCTCTGTTGCCTATTTGCGTCCGGAGACAGCACAGGGCATTTTTGTAAACTTCAAAAATACTCTTGATGCCTATCATCCCAAACTGCCCTTCGGCATTGCGCAGATAGGGAAGGCCTTCCGCAACGAGATTACGCCGCGCGACTTCCTCTTCCGCGCGCGCGAGTTTGAGCAGATGGAAATTGAGTACTTCGTGCGCCCCAAGGAATGGGAAGAGCACTTTGAAAGGTGGCGTATGCTTTTGCACGGGTGGGTTGCTCGCATCGGCATCCCAGAGAGCGCGGTGCACGAAGTGGAGGTTCCGGATGGGGAGCGCGCGCACTACTCGCGGCGCACCATTGATTTTGAATACGACTTTCCTTTTGGACGCAAGGAGCTCTATGGGCTTGCCTACCGCGGAGACTATGATTTGGCGCAGCATAGCGAGCGTAGCGGCGTTGACCTCTCCTACTCCGACGAGGTAACAGGAGAGCGCTTCATCCCACATGTGATAGAGCCCTCGCTTGGTCTTGACCGCACGGCGCTTGCGGTGCTCGCAAGCGCTTATGCAGAGGATGAGCTTGGTGCCACCGTCGCTGGCGGGGCAAGTGAGAAGCGCACGGTGCTCCGGCTCCCACCCGCGCTTGCGCCGATTAGCGCGGCGGTGTTCCCTCTCTTAAAAAACAAACCCGAACTTGTGGCACGAGCGAGAGAAATTTACCGTGCGCTTGTGCCGGCGCTCCCCGCGGTAATGTTTGACGACAACGGCAATATTGGCAAACGCTACCGGCGACAGGACGAGATCGGGACGCCGTGGTGCATTACCGTTGACTTTGATACGCTTGCTGACGGCACGGTTACTCTGCGCGACCGCGACAGCGGCGTACAAACGCGCATTCCTGCAGAGGAGATTGTCGCCGCAATCCAGACCTCGTTGTAAAACCTTGGGTTTTGTGCTACAAACAGACCCTATGTCTTACACTACACACGTGCTTAAAAACGGTCTGCGTCTCATTACCGTGCCGAGACGGGATACGCCAAGCGTAACGGTGATGGTGCTCGTTGAGGCCGGATCAAAGTATGAACGCGCGGGGGAGAACGGCATTTCGCACTTTTTGGAGCACATGTGCTTTAAAGGCACTGTGAAGCGTCCCAAACCCATGCAGATTTCCGCAGAGCTTGACGCGCTCGGCGCGCAGTACAACGCCTTTACCAGCTATGAGTTTACCGGCTACTACGCCAAGGTGGCATCAACAAACGTGCGTAAGGCAATTGAAATCGTCTCTGACCTCTATCTTAATCCAACCTTTAATCCCAAAGAGATAGAGCGGGAAAAGGGGGTGATTATTGAGGAGATGAACATGTACGAGGACCTGCCCAACCGCAAAGTGCAGGATGATGCCACCGCGCTCCTCTACGGCGACCAACCAGCGGGGCGGAGCGTCCTGGGCACCAAGGAGATTATCCGTGGGGTGAACAGAAAAGATTTTCTTGCCTATCGCAGTGAGCACTATCTCCCGCAGTCTACCATTGTAGTAGTTTCAGGCTCCTTTAGAGAGAAAGATATTGTGAGGGAGGTGGAGAGACACTTCAATACACTTACTCACGCAGTCAAGAGAAAAAAAGAGCCAGTGAGGGATACGCAACACGCACCGCGCGTATTTGTGCGCAGCAAGAAGTCTGACCAGTCGCACGTCGTGATTGCCTTCCGCGGCTACCCCGTGACGAGCGCCAAGAGCTATGCGGCAATGCTACTCGCAAGCATCCTCGGTGGCACCATGAGCTCGCGGCTCTGGCAAGTGGTGCGCGAGAAGCTCGGCGCGGCCTACTACGTGCGCGCGGGGCACGAAGCGCTCACCGACCACGGCGTATTTGAAATTTCTGCAGGACTGGATACGTCCCGGATTACAGAGGTACTGCGTGCGATCACCGGTGAAATATCCAAACTCAAGCGCAGCCCGGTGTCAAAAGAGGAGTTGTCGCGCAGCAAAGACTCTATCATCGGCCGCTTCCTCTTAAGTTTGGAGCGCTCGGACGATTTGGCGGAATACTACGGCCTGCAGGAAGTAATCAAGGGGTCCATACTCACTCCGGAGCAGTATATCCGCGCCATCAGGCGGGTGAGTGCGGATGAATTGCGCGCAGTTGCGCGGGAAATTTTTGTTACTGCGCATATGAACCTTGCGGTCATTGGTCCGCACGAGAGTGATGCGCCGTTTGTACCGCTCATGAAGGTGTAGTAGACTTGATAGCAATGGCAAGCGCACCGCGGGAAATGAATATCACTATCTCTGTGGGCACTATCGTCAAAGTAGCCCTCACCCTTGCGGCGCTCTGGGTGTTCTACATTGTCCGCGAACTCGCGCTCGTCATCCTCTCGTCCGTGGTGCTCGCCTCGGCAATTGAGCCGATGGTAGTCGGGCTTACGCGCCGCGGTATCTCGCGCACGCTCGCGGTGCTCATGATATATGTGCTCGCCTTTGTTATCATCATCGGCTTGGTTTACTTCCTCCTCCCGCCCTTGCTCGTGGACTTTGGCAACATTACCGCATCCATCCCCGAGCGCCTGCAGTCTCTCTCTGACTGGGGCAAGTCGCTCTCGCCGCTCGGTGGCGTGGCGGTGGATATCGCGGGGAATCTGACCGTCAATGACCTGATAGAGGTTTTGCGCGCATCCTTAAGCGGCGCCACAAGCGGAGCGCTGGGGGCGGCGAGCATCATCTTTGGCGGCATACTCTCTTTCGTGCTCATCATCGTTATCTCTTTCTACCTTGCGGTGCAGGAAGACGGGGTAGAAAATGTTTTGCGCGTGGTTACGCCATCCAAGCATGAGCCTTACGTCATTGACGTGTGGCGCCGCTCGCAGAAAAAAATCGGCCTCTGGATGCAGGGGCAGATATTCCTCGGCATCTTTATCGGCATCTTTGTCTACCTGGGGCTCGCGCTCATGGGGATTAAGTACGCGCTCCTCTTAGCAATTCTCGCGGGTATCTTTGAACTCATTCCCTATGTAGGTCCCACACTCTCGGCTGCGCCGGCGGTCCTCTTGGGCTTTAACGACGGGCTGGTGACGGGGCTCCTGGTGCTCGGCTTCTTTATTATCATACAACAGTTTGAGAACCACCTGCTCTATCCGCTGGTGGTCAAGAAGATGGTCGGCGTGCCGGCGCTCATGGTGATTATTTCAATGATTATTGGCGCCAAACTCGCGGGCTTCCTCGGCATTTTGATTGCCGTACCGGTTGCGGCGGTCTTTATGGAACTCCTCTCCGACTGGGAGAAAAAGAAGCACGTCTTTGCCGAGAGGGTAGCCGGCAGATGAAGGAACGAATTTACATCACTACGACCTTGCCCTACGTAAATGCCGATCCGCATATTGGCTTTGCGCTTGAGGCAGTTCAGGCAGACGCTTGCGCTCGCTGGCATCGTGGGAGCGGCCGGGAAGTTTTTTTCAACACCGGCACTGACGAGCACGGACAGAAGATATGGAAGAAGGCGCAGGAGCTTGGCAAGGACCCGCAAGAGTATAGCAACGAGGCGGTCATCCATTTTGAAGCGCTTAAAGGGAAGCTCAATCTCTCGTACGACAATTTTATCCGCACCACCGGCCATGCACATGTTGCCGCAGCGCAGGAATTTTGGAGACGCTGTGACAAGAGCGGCGATATATATAAAAAAAAGTACCAGCTTAAGTACTGCGTTGGCTGTGAACTGGAGAAGAGCGCCTCGGAACTTGTTGGCGGGCGCTGCCCCATCCACCCACACATGGAGCTGGAGCTCATTGACGAGGAAAATTACTTTTTTAAATTTTCAAAATATCAGGATCAACTACTCGAACTCTACAAGAACGATGACTTTGTGCTGCCTGAATCACGCAGAAATGAGGTGAGGAACTTTGCAAGTCAGGGGCTCAATGATTTTTCTATCTCGCGTCTGGCAGAGAAGATGCCGTGGGGGATTGCGGTCCCCGGAGAGGAGGCAATCCTGCCTGCCGGCAGGCAGGTGATGTACGTGTGGTTCGACGCGCTGGTCAACTACGTGTCAGCCATCGGCTGGCCCGAGCGGATGGAAGAGTTTGAAAAATGGTGGCCGGTCATCCAATTTGCGGGCAAAGATAATACTCGCCAGCAGGCTGCCATGTGGCAGGCCATGCTCCTCTCGGCTGGGCTCTCTCCCTCGCGGCAGATTGTGATTCACGGCTTTATCACCTCCGGCGGCGCCAAGATGAGCAAGAGCGCAGGCAACGTCATTGACCCGATTGCGATTGTTGACGAATATGGCACCGACGCCCTGCGCTACTACCTCCTCTCCGCCGTGAGCCCCTTTGAGGATTCTGACTTTACAATGGAGAAGTTTAAAGAGAGCTACAACGGCAACCTTGCGAATGGTTTGGGTAATCTTGTCTCGCGCATTATGAAAATGTCAGAAGTGTATCAAGTATCAAGCCAATTGACTGAAGTCAGACTCCAGTCAATCCCACCAGAGTACCAGTGTGCCATGGAGTCATACCGTTACAACGATGCGATGGATGTGATCTGGGAGAACATAAGAGATGCCGACCTGCGCATAACCGAGACGGAGCCGTTCAAGCTGGTGAAAACAGATGTCGAAGCAGGCAAAAAGATTATCACCGAGCTGGTGCACGCGCTTGCGGAAATTGCATACCTCCTCACACCCTTCATGCCCTCTACCGCGGAGGCGATTCAAAATGCCATCAAAGAAAACCGCCTCCCCTCTCCGCTCTTTGTGAGAAAATAGGAAACGATGAAATAAAAATCATACCACTTTTCCACGATCGTGGGATTTTGGTATGATTTTTCCAGTTGCTCTTGTGAGGAGAAAAGAGTATCATCGTAGTCATCACGGCGTGTTACCTATGAAAATTTCATACGACAAAACAGCTGATGCGCTCTATCTCCGGCTTAAAGCAGGGCGGGTTTCAATGACCGTAAAAATGCAAAATAAGGTGCTGGTTGATGTTGATACAGAGGGTGGTGTAATGGGGGTTGAAATTCTTGGCGTCTCAAGACAGCTCCCTAAGAGAGCTTTCGGAAGCATAGAAGTAGGCTTACCCTCCGCGGTCTAGTGAATAATGGAGGTGAAATATTTTGACATCCACGCGCATCTGAATTTTAAGGATTTTGACGCAGATCGTGAGGAGGTAATTGCGCGTTGTAGAGAAGAGGGGGTGCTGGTAAATAATGTGGGCACTGACCTTGTGACGAGCAGGGAGGTGGTTGAACTTGCTGATGCGCACGAACATCTCTACGCGACGGTAGGTGCGCATCCTACTGACTGGAAAAAAGGTTTTGATGAAAAAGAATTTCACACGCTTGCGGCGAATTCGAAAGTTATTGCCATCGGCGAATGCGGATTGGATTACTACCGCATCAAAGATGAGAGTGAGAAAGCAGAGCAGAAAAAACTTTTTGTTCAGCACATCGCACTCGCGTGTAGCGTAGGCAAACCCGTCATGCTCCACATTAGAGATTCTGCATCAAAGCCGGGGTTGGCCTATGCCGATGTTTTTGAAATTCTCACGAGAGAGCCCGGCGTACGCGCGCATGCGCACTTTTTTGCAGGAAGCTGGGACATTGCAGAGCGCTACCTTGCGCGGGGAATCACACTCTCATTCACCGGCGTTATTACCTTTGCACGCGGCTACGACGAGGTAATACGCAAGACTCCGCAGAATATGCTCCTTACCGAGACGGACGCTCCCTTTGTGGCCCCGGAGCCCTATAGGGGGAAGCGCAGTGAGCCCTGCTACGTGCGGGAGGTGCTCGCAACGCTTGCTGAACTGCGCGAGGAAGACCCGGAGGAGCTTGCCGCCGCACTTCTACACAACGCACTGCGCGTTCTTGCCTTGCCGGCAGGCAAGTTTGCAATAGATAAGTAGTTTTGTTAGTATGATGCCGATGAATCCTGAAGAGACGGCACATGAGCGCACAACCTACGAAGTAGGTTTTCTCATCGTCCCCTCTGTTGCGGAAGAAGCGCTAGGAGCCGAGGTGGGGCGCATCCGTGAGACAATAGAGCGTGCCAGTGGCGCAATTGTGGGCGAGGGCTATCCGAGCTTGCGCGGCCTCCACTATGCTATGGCGCAACGCAGACAGGGAGCAAAGCAGAATGTGGACCAGGCTTATTTTGGCTATGTAAAGTTTACGCTTGAGCCGGAGCGGGCGGTAACGGTGAAAGCGGATATTGAAAAGATTGACACTATTCTGCGCTTCCTCTTGATTATTGCGGGGAAGGAAAATCCAATCATGCCGAAGCGCGCCCCGCGCATCTCTGCGGGGCAGGCGAGCGGCACACACACCGCCACACCCCTTGATGCCGCCGCTAAGCGCTCACTCACTGCGGAGGACGAGGTGGAAATTATCAAAGGCATTGAAGAACTCCTTGCAGAAAAGCCGGCACCCTAACTATGTATATAAACAAAGCGCTTATTTTTGGCAACCTGACCCGCGACCCGGAAGCGCGCCGCCTCCCCAATGGGACCTCGGTGACCAACTTCTCGGTGGCGACCAACCGCGTGTGGAAGGATAAGAACGGCGCAAAGCAAGAGGATACGCAATACCACAATGTAGTCTGTTTTGCCAAACTTGCCGAGCTTGCCGCGCAGTACTTGCATCGCGGGGGCTCCGTCTACATCGAGGGGCGCATGCAGACGAGGAGCTGGGACGCGCAGGACGGGCAGAAAAAGTACCGCACCGAGATCATTGCCGACACCATGCAGTTTGGCCCGCGCCGCGAGGGCGACATGAGAGGAGGAAGCGCTACTGCCCCATCTGGCGGAACGGAGAAAAGTGCGCCAGCTCCCGCAGAGACCGAGCCGGTTGAGTACCCGAGCGAGGAAGTTAACCCGGACGATATTCCATTTTAAATATGAAGCAATGCCATTTTTGCACCGGTAACGTCAAGCACGTGGATTACAAGGACACGGAGCTCCTGAAGCGCTTCATGAATCCACATGCGCGCATGGTGGGCAGGCGCAGGAGCTCTGTCTGCGCCAAGCACCAGCGCAAACTCTCGCTTGCCATCAAGCGCGCGCGTTTCCTCGGCCTCCTGCCCTACGTCGCACGATAGAACACGTGCGCTTCATCAAAGGTCCCTAACCAAGGGTCTTTCTTTGTGCGCAAGGTTGACTGAAGTCGGACTCCAGTCAGATTGACAGCACACGCTATATATTCTAGTCTGGGGTCTAGAAAATTGAAGAAAGAAGATAGCCATGAAAAAGAGAAAGAAAGAATCATTGATACTCGGGGCTATACTGCAGAACATTGCTCCGCGAATCGGAGCACGGGCGCTGATGGAGCCGCGATGGGAGATTGTCGGGCAGATTACCTTCAAAAGCGGCAGGCATTCTTACTTCAGGTACAACACGCTTGACCTGAACCCTCTGGGGGCATCGGAAATTGCCCGAGACAAGGATTACGCAAACTTCTTCATGAGCGCCATGGGCTACCCCATCATCCCGGGGAGTAAAACGTTCTTTTCAAACCGATGGGCAAAGGCAGTCGGCTCGCCGCGCCGCAACATTGATGCCGCATACCGCTATGCCCGGGGGCTCGGGTTCCCGATCATCGTCAAACCCAACAGCGGCAGTCAGGGCGTCTGTGTTGCGCTTGTGCACAACAAGCGCGAGTTCTACAGCGCCATGCGCGCCATCTTCAGGCGAGATCGGGTGGCGCTCGTCCAGCAGTCCGTGCCCGGCAAAGATTACCGTCTCGTCGTTCTTGACCGGAAGGTAATCTCCGCATATGAGCGCATCCCGCTCAATGTGATGGGGGACGGGAGGTCTACCATCAAGCAGTTGCTGAAGCGTAAGCAAGAACAGTTTATTGCCGCGAGCCGTGATACGCGCATCAGGATGGATGATCCGGCTATTGCGCTAAAGCTGAAGCATCAGAAGTTGAGCGTGAGGTCTGTTCCGGCAAAAGGCACGCGGGTCTACCTCCTGGATAACGCCAATCTCTCAACCGGCGGGGACTCGGTAGAAGCAACCGGGAAGGTGCACCCTGCCTTTAAGAGTCTTGCGGTGAAGCTCACAAGAGATATGGGCCTGCGGCTCTGCGGCGTGGACTTCATCATTGACGGCGACATCAGCGCAAAGCCCGCGACCTACTGGGTTTTGGAAATCAACGCCGCACCCGGCCTTGACTACTACGTACGGATGGGCAAGGCGCAGAGGAAGATTGTTGAGGATTTGTACCTGGAAGTTTTGAAGCACATGGAGCGTTAACCCGCCGGAGTGTGAAAACACCCCGGCGTTTTTGTATACCATGCAGTCATGTTGCTGACTTTAAAATGATAAAAAACAGCCTAATCCATGAAGATCAGGCTGAATAAGTTATCGCACTGCACAAATGATCCGAGCAAGCCGCCTCCGAAAGCTGGAAGAAAACTTTTCCGATCGTAAGACGGAGTTGATAATGTTGGTTGTGGAGACTCGGGGATGGTACTTGAGACAAGCCTGAACGTAGAGGCGCCAAATTTCCTTGATGATCTTTTGGGCCTGACTGGAGGGATCGTAAACTACCTTGCTTGTGAGCAGTTTTCTTCCGAGCGCCCCGAGCCGGATCTTTCGTGCTGACAAGAGGTGATGTTTGACGAAGAGCAAGTCTCCCTCTTTGTGCTTAATAATGGAGTGACTGAGTTCTATCGGCACGTATTTCCATAGCTTGATCGACCACTCAACATCTACGATGATGCGGGAGAAACCGACCGTC
>Ga0208958_1003500_pt1 | contig 12131 bp, 9 predicted proteins | sample RifOxyB1_FD_184032 | JGI IMG/M metagenome (GOLD analysis project Ga0208958, IMG submission 184032) | Soil microbial communities from Rifle, Colorado - Rifle Oxygen_injection B1 (SPAdes) | ecosystem: Environmental > Terrestrial > Deep subsurface > Rock core/Sediment | place: Rifle, Colorado...
GATCTGGCTTTCGCGGTCCGCCTTCAACCAGGCTTCGTACTGTGGCTTGCCGGCCTCGTTCTCGGCGATCCAGTTGCGCGCGAAGGTGCCGTCCTGGATCTCGTCCAGAATGGTCTTCATGCGCGCCTTGGTCTCTTCGTTGATGACGCGCGGGCCGCTGGCGACGGCGCCGTACTTGGCCGTCTCAGAGATGAAGTGGTGCATCTTGGAGATGCCGCCTTCGTAGAACAGGTCCACGATCAGCTTCAGCTCGTGCAGGCATTCGAAATAGGCGATCTCGGGCTGGTAGCCGGCCTCGACCAGGGTGTTGAAGCCCTGCATCACCAGTTCCTTGGCGCCGCCGCACAGGACGGCCTGTTCGCCGAACAGATCGGTCTCGGTCTCTTCACGGAAGGTGGTTTCCAGCAGGCCGCCGGTCGCGCCGCCGTTGCCCTTGGCGTAGCCCATGGCCCGGTCGCGCGCCTTGCCGGTGACGTCCTTTTCGACCGCGAACAGCGAGGGGACGCCGCGGCCGCGCTGGAATTCCCGACGGACCAGATCGCCCGGTCCCTTGGGCGCGACCAGGATGACGTCCATGTCGGGACGCGGCGTGATGCGGCCGTAGATGATCGAGAAGCCGTGGGCGAACAGCAGGGCCGAGCCCTCCTTGGCGTTCGGCTCGATGATGTCACGATAGACCTGATCCTGAACCATGTCGGGGGTCAGGATGGCGATGATGTCAGCGCCCTTGACGGCCTCGGCCGGCTCGGCGGTCGGCACGCCGTCGGCGGTGGCGTGTTTCCAGCCCGTGCCGCCGTGTCGGACGCCGACGACCACGTCATGGCCGCTGTCCTTCAGGTTCTGCGCATGGGCGCGCCCCTGCGAGCCATAGCCGATGATGGCGATGCGCTGCCCGGCGATCGCGCCCGGCTTGATGTCTTCGTTGGTGTAGATGGTGATGGCCATGAGAATTCAGGCGTCCTGAGCAGCAGCGGATTTGTGAGAGGCCGGGATTTGCGCCGGCGGCGGGTTGGGAATGGTGACCGCGCCCTGAGCGGCCGAGGCGACCGAGGCGCGGTATTTGGCGAAGACCCCTCGCGCCGGGCGGACCACGTGGGGCGTAAAGCCCGCCCGGCGCGTCGCCAGATCGACGTTGACGTCGATCCGACGGTTGGTGACGTCGATGGTGATGCGGTCACCATCGCGAATGAGGGCGATCGGGCCGCCGACGGCGGCTTCCGGCGAGATGTGGCCGGCCACGAAGCCGTAGCTGGCCCCCGAGAACCGGCCGTCGGTCAGCAGGGCGACGTTGTCGATCTTGCGGCCCTTCAGGGCGGCGGTGACCTGCAGCATCTCGCGCATGCCGGGGCCGCCCTTGGGGCCTTCGTAGCGGATGATGATGACGTCGCCTTCGCCGACCGAACCGTCCTGGACGGCGTGGAAGGCGTCCTCCTCGCTGTCGAAGACGCAGGCGGGGCCTTCGAACTTGTCGACCTTGTGACCCGTCAGCTTGATCACCGCGCCTTCCGGAGCGACGTCGCCGTAGATGACGGCGAAGCTGCCGCGGTCCATCACGGGGGCGTCGAAGGTGGTCACGACCACCTGGCCCGGCGTCTCCTCGGCCCCGGCCGCCTCGGCGAACAGGCTGCGGCCGCTGACGGTGGGCGTGTTCACGATCTTGCCGGCCTCGGCCATGCGCTGCGTGACCAGGCGGGTGCCGCCGGCGGCGAACAGGTGCGAGGCCAGGAAACGGCCGCCCGGCTTCAGGTCGCAGATGACCGGCGCCTCGACGCAGGCCTGGTGGCAGTCCTCGACCCCGAACTCGATCCCGGCCTCGGCCGCGATGGCGGTCAGGTGCATGACGGCGTTGGTCGATCCGCCCGAGGCCGAGACGGCGACGGCGGCGTTCTTCAGGCTGGCGCGGGTGATGTATTTGCGGGCGGTGTCGCCGGCGAAGACCCGTTCGACGATCAGCCGGCCGCAGCGCTCGCCCTCGGCCGCCTTGCCGGGATCGACGGCGGGCACGTCGTTGGCGCCCATGGGCGAGATGCCCATGACCGACAGGGCCATGGCCATGGTGTTGGCGGTGAACTGGCCGCCGCAGGCGCCGGCGCCGGGGCAGACGGCCTGTTCGACCGCCTTCAGGCCGTCGTCGTCCAGGGCGCCGGCCGAATGGGCCCCGATGGCCTCGAACACCTCCTGGACCGAGACCTCCTTGGACCCGATCACGCCGGGCATGATGGTGCCGCCGTAGTAGACCAGGCCGGGAATATCCATCCGGGCCAGGGCCATGGCCGCGGCCGGAATGGTCTTGTCGCAGCCGACGATGCAGACCACGCCGTCCAGCTGATGGCCTTCGATGGCCAGCTCGATGCTGTCGGCGACGACCTCGCGGCTGATCAGCGAGGCCTTCATGCCGGCCGTGCCCATCGAGATGCCGTCGGTGACGACGATGGTGTTGAAATCGACCGGATAGCCGCCGGCAGCGATGATGCCCGCCCGCACGTCCTTGGCCAGCCGGTCCAGGTGCATGTTGCACGGGGTGACGGTCGACCAGGTATTGACGATGCCGATCATCGGCTTGTCGAAGTCGGCGTCCTGCATGCCGGCCGCCCGCAGATAGGAGCGCGCCGCCGCCCGGTTGGGGCCAGCCGTCACCGCCGCGCTGCGCGCGTTCGGCTTTTTGGGCTCTGAGGTAGAATCTTGCGTCATCGGTCCGGTTCGTTTCGAACCGCCAAGCACTAAAAACCCCGCTTCCTTTCGGGAGCGGGGTGGTGCGAGGCGATCCTGAGTGTGTTTAGGTCAGGTCGCGTGCATCCACGCCGCTTGCGTAAGCAGGCCGAGGAGTACGAGGAGAATGAGGGTTACGGGGCTTTCCAGGCCGATCGGCGCGCGAACGGCGGCGACCGCTTCGGCGGTGCGTCCCTTCGTCATGTCGCGCGTAATCACAGCCACGGTCGGCTCCCTGTTCTGGCGCCAAGAAACCATACCGACTGAAGCGGCACAACCCCTGTCGCAAAAATTTTGCTCAACCTGGTCGAAACAGCACGAACGGAGGTGTTTCTTGCCTTTGGCGTCGCTTCGCCTCGCTGCCGTAACGCTTGCTCACGCCATGTTAGGGCTAACGCGCGGCAGCGGGGTTGAAACCGGGCCGCGACAGTTCCATTGAGACGCCAACAAGATAATCGTTCAGAGGAGCCTCCCCATGACCGTTCGCGTCGCCATCAATGGTTTCGGCCGCATCGGCCGTCTCGTCCTTCGCTCGATCATCGAGCACGGCCGCACGGACATCGAAGTGGTGGCGATCAACGATCTGGGGCCGGTCGAGACCAACGCCCACCTCTTCCGCTATGATTCGGTGCACGGCCGCTTCCCCGGCACGGTGACGTCGGGCGAGGACTGGGTCGACGTCGGCACTGGCAAGATCAAGGTCACGGCCGAGCGCGATCCGGCCAACCTGCCGCACGCCGAGCTGAAGGTGGACATCGCCCTGGAGTGCACCGGCATCTTCACCGCCAAGGACAAGGCCTCGGCCCACCTGAAGGCCGGCGCCAAGCGCGTCCTGGTCTCGGCCCCGGCCGACGGCGCCGACAAGACCATCGTCTATAAGGTCAACCACGAGACCCTGACCGCTGACGACATCGTCGTGTCCAACGGTTCGTGCACCACCAACGCCCTGGCCCCGGTGGCCAAGGTGCTGAACGACCTGTTCGGCATCGAGCGCGGCTATATGACCACCATCCACTCCTACACCGGCGACCAGCCGACGCTGGATACGATGCACAAGGATCTGTACCGCGCCCGCGCCGCCGCCCTGTCGATGATCCCGACCTCGACCGGCGCCGCCAAGGCCCTGGGCCTGGTCCTGCCGGAACTGAAGGGCAAGCTGGACGGCTCGTCGATCCGCGTCCCGACCCCGAACGTCTCGGTCGTCGACCTGAAGGTCGTCGCCGGTCGCGAGGTGACCGTCGCCGAGATCAATGAGGCGCTTCAGGCCGCCGCCGACGGGGCGATGAAGGGCGTCCTGTTCACCACGACCGATCCGCTGGTATCGCACGACCTGAACCACATCGCCGCTTCGTCCACCGCCGCCCTGCCCCAGACCCAGGTCGTCGACGGCAAGCTGGCCCGCGTGCTCAGCTGGTACGACAACGAATGGGGCTTCGCGACGCGCATGGCCGACACCGCCCTGGTGATGGCGAAGTTCCTTTAAGTCGCAGCGTCTCCTCCCCACACCGTGGGGAGGGGGACCACGAAGTGGTGGAGGGGTTCTTTCCGCCAAACCGAACCTGGGGCGAGAGCCCTTCCGTCACGGCGCAAGGGGCGCCGCGCCACCTCCCCATCGCTTCGCGACAGGGAGGAGACAGGGAACCGATCAATGACCTTCCGCACCCTCGACGACGCCAAGGACCTCGCCGGCAAGACGGCCCTGGTCCGCGTGGACTTCAACGTCCCGATGGAGGACGGCAAGGTCACGGACGACACCCGGCTGCGGGTCGCCCTGCCGACGATCCAGCGCCTGCGCGACGCCGGCGCCAAGGTCGCGCTACTGGCCCACTTCGACCGCCCCAAGGGCCAGCGCGTCCCGTCGATGAGCCTGAAGCCGGTCGTCGAACCGCTGGAGGAACTGCTGGGCGCCCCGGTCCGCTTCGCCGACGACTGCATCGGCCCCGACGCCGTGGACGCCATTCGCGACCTGGACGCCGGCGGGGTGGTCCTGCTGGAAAATGTCCGCTTCCACGCGGCGGAAGAGGCCAATGACCCGGTCTTCGCCCGGAAGCTGGCCGACCTGGGCGACCTCTATGTCAACGACGCCTTCTCGGCCGCCCACCGCGCCCATGCCTCGACCGAGGGCGTCGCACATCACCTGCCCGCCTACGCCGGCGAATCCATGCGCCGCGAACTGGACGCCCTCGACGCCGCCCTCGGCAATCCGCAGAAGCCGGTCATCGGCATCGTCGGCGGCGCCAAGGTCTCGACCAAGCTGGACCTGCTGAAGAACCTGGTCGGCAAGCTGGACCGCCTGGCCATCGGCGGCGGCATGGCCAACACCTTCCTGTTCGCCCAGGGGATCGACATCGGCGGCTCCCTGGCCGAACGCGACATGGCCGACACGGCCCGCGACATCATGGCCGAGGCCGAGGCGCGCGGATGCCAGCTCCTGCTGCCCGTCGACTTCGTGGTGGCGACCGAGGTGAAGCCGGGCGCCGCGTCGCGCCCCGTGGTCGCCGGCGCTGCTCTGTCGCCGGACGACAAGATCCTGGACGCGGGTCCCGCCACCGTCGCGCGCCTGCTGGAGGCCCTGACGGCTTCGAAGACCCTGATCTGGAACGGCCCGCTTGGCGTGTTCGAGGTTCCGCCCTTCGACGCCGCCACCGTCACGGTCGCCCGTCATGCGGCAGCCCTGGCCAAGGCCGGCGTGCTGATCGCCGTCGGCGGCGGCGGCGACACGGTCTCGGCCCTGAACCACGCAGGCGTGTCTCAGGACATGAGCTTCGTCTCCACCGCCGGCGGCGCCTTCCTGGAATGGATGGAGGGCAAGCCCCTGCCCGGCGTCGAGGCGCTCAAGGTCTGACCGGGGCCAGAAGGCGGCCACTGGGACAACACGCCTCCGGGCCCTTGACCCTGCGGAAACGCCTGTAACACGGCGTGACTTTGCTGCGCCGCAGCGCTAGTCTCTCGCCCAACCACAAAAGACTTTCGGCTCAGGAGATTTCATCATGGCGCGCATCACGCTGCGACAGCTGCTCGACCACGCGGCAGAGAACGACTACGCCCTGCCCGCCTACAACATCAACAATATGGAGCAGGGTCTGGCGATCATGGAGGCGGCCCACGAGGTCAACGCCCCCGTCATCATCCAGGCCTCGCGCGGCGCCCGCAACTACGCCAACGACATCGTCCTGGCCAAGCTGATCGACGCCCTGGCCGAACTCTATCCCGACATCCCCGTCTGCATGCACCAGGACCACGGCAACGGCCCGGCCACCTGCGCCACGGCCATCCAGTACGGCTTCACCTCGGTGATGATGGACGGTTCGCTGGAAGAGGACGCCAAGACCCCCGCCTCCTACGAGTACAATGTCGAGGTCACCCGCCGCGTCACGGAAATGGCCCACGCCTGCGGCGTCTCGGTCGAGGGCGAGCTGGGCGTTCTGGGTTCGCTGGAGACCGGCATGGGCGAGGCCGAGGACGGCCACGGCTTCGAGGGCAAGCTGGACCACTCCCAGCTGCTGACCGACCCGGATCAGGCCGTCGACTTCGTCGCCGCCACCAAGGTCGACGCCCTGGCCATCGCCATGGGCACCAGCCATGGCGCGTACAAGTTCACCAAGAAGCCGGACGGCGAAATCCTGGCCATGCACGTGATCGAGGAGATCCACCGCCGCCTGCCCAACACCCATCTGGTGATGCACGGCTCGTCGTCCGTGCCGCAGGAGCTTCAGGACATCATCAACCAGTACGGCGGTCAGATGCCCCAGACCTGGGGCGTGCCGGTCGAAGAAATCCAGCGCGGCATCCGTCACGGCGTGCGCAAGGTCAATATCGACACCGACAATCGGATGGCCATCACCGGCGCCATCCGCAAGGTGCTGATGGAGAAGCCGGGCGAGTTCGACCCCCGCGCCTATCTGAAGCCCGCCAAGGAGGCGATGAGGAAGCTCTGCAAGGAGCGATACCAGCAGTTCGGCTGCGAGGGCCAGGCCTCGCGCATCCGGCCTCTGTCTACCGCCCAAATGGCGAAGCGCTACGCCTCGGGCGACCTGGATCCGTCCTTCCGCAACGCTTCCGTCAAGGCGGCCTGACCGATCAATAGACCGGGTAGCGGCCGCTCAGCTCACGCCGCACCCGGTCCAGATCCCATTCGGCGCGATCCAGCGCGTCGCGCGCCTCCCTGGCGTTGCGGCGCGCGTCGCGGATTTCGCCTCGCACTTCATCGATACGGTCGCGGATTCGCTCTCTTTGCTCGTCCGTCAGACCGTCCTGCCGCAGTTCACGCTGTTTAGCGTCCAGCTTGTCCTCGCGATCCTCGATGCGGGCCTCAGCGCTGCTGAGCGCGCTTTCGGCGTTTTCGACCGCCGCCTCGACCTCGTGCAGCCGCCGGCCGTCATTGAAGGCCGGCAGGAAGTCCGCCTCCTCTTCCGGCCGGCAGACGCCGTAGTAGGCGTTGCCCGCCCTGCCCTCGCTCCAGCCGCGCTGGAAGGTGCAATAGGTTCTAAGTCCATCCTCCCGCGCTGATCCGTAAGCGGCCGGGTTGGGCGACACCTGATACTTCTCACAAGCCTTTGCGTGGTCGTCCAACCGGCTCATCGGGTAGCCGGCGGCCCCGTCGGCGTAGCCCTTTTCGCCCCAGGCGCCGGCCAGGCATTCGTCCTTGCTCATGGTGGAGCAACTGCCCAGGAGCGCCGCTGCGGCGACCCCGCAGCCCGCCATCAGAATATGCTTCATCGGATGTCCCCTACGCCCCCGCGCCCATATCGGACGACGACACGCCCTCGCGCAAGCCGTCCGGCGTGCTAGGGAAAGGCCGTGTCCGACCCTGATCCGATCGATGATGAAGACCTGACCTCCCCCGTGGCGGCGTCAGAGGTCCTAGAGGCCCCTATCGACGCCCCCGGCGTGCGCCTCGACAAGGCCCTGGCGGACGCGTTTCCCGCCCTCTCTCGCGCGCGCATTCAGGCACTATTGGGCGAAGGCGCCGTCCGCCGCGACGGGATCGTCTTGACCGGCGGCTCGGCCAAGGCGCAGCCCGGCCTCTATTCCATCGCCCTGCCCCCGGCGGCGGCGGCCACGCCCCAGCCGGAACCCATCCCCCTGACCGTTCTGTACGAAGACGCCGATCTGATCGTCGTCGACAAGCCCGCCGGCATGGCCGCCCACCCGGCGCCGGGCTGCGAGACCGGCACCCTGGTCAACGCCCTTCTGGCGCACTGCGGCGACAGCCTGTCGGGCATAGGCGGCGTCGCTCGGCCCGGCATCGTCCACCGTCTGGACAAGGACACCTCCGGGGTCATGGTCGCCGCCAAGACAGACCGCGCCCATCAAGGCCTGTCCGCCCTCTTCTCCGCCCATGACATCGAGCGCACCTATATCGCCCTGACACGCGGCTCGCCCTCTCCCTCTTCGGGTCGGATTCAGACCCGCATCGGACGCTCGACCGGCGACCGCAAGAAAATGGCCGTGCTGCGCGCCGGCGGCCGCGAGGCGATCACCGACTATGTCGTGCAGACGACCTTCGGCGAGCCGACCAAGGCGGGAGGCGCCCCCCTCGCCGCCCGCGTCGCCTGCACCCTCCACACCGGCCGCACTCACCAGATCCGCGTCCACCTGTCTTCGAAAGGGTCGCCCATCCTCGGCGACGCGACCTACGGCTCCGGCAGCCCCGCCGCCGCGGTTCGGGCGGCGGTGGCGCAAGCGGGACTGACCCGCCAGGCGCTTCACGCCGCAGTTCTCGGCTTCGTCCATCCGGTCACCGGCGAAACCCTCCGCTTCGAGACCGCTCCGCCCGCTGATATGGTGCGGCTCGAAGCCCTGCTCTCCGACCTTTGAGGCCTGCCATGCTCGACCCCGAAATTCACGACAACACAGAGCTCAAGCGTTACGAGTTGCCCGTAGATGGCGAGGTGGCGGTCGTCACCTACAACCTGTCCCCGCCGAACCTGATGATCACAGAAACCCTCGTGCCAGAACGACTGGAAGGTCAGGGCATCGCCAGCCGATTGGCGAAACATGTCCTGGCGGACGCCAAGGCTCGGGATCTGTTGATCCTCCCGGTTTGCCCCTTCTTTTCAGCCTATCTGAAGAAACATCCTGAGTACGCTGACGTCGTGCATCCGACCTATCGGGGCATACTGGGGATCTGACAGCGCAGGAAGCCATCGCCGCGATGAGCGTCTTGAATAGCAACTGACTAAGTTTTATATGGAGCCCGTTCGGTGTGAGTGGCGTCGAGGTCACGGTCACGCTTTCGTGTGACCGTCTGCCTCTAAAAAAGGCGGCAACCCATAGCTACTTCACCTGTTGAGGGGTCAGACGTCGGTGCACAGGTTGTGGCCGATGACGCAGAACCCGCTCGTCTAGACGGTCGGAGGGACCATATGGCTGCCAATAGTACGCTCGCGGTGATGTCGCCTGAACAAGGCCTTTCCCGCTACCTGACGGAAATCCGCAAGTTTCCGATGCTGACCAAGGACGAGGAGTTCATGCTCGCCAAGCGCTGGTCCGAGCATCAGGATCCCGAGGCCGCCCACCGGCTCGTCACCTCCCACCTTCGTCTGGTGGCCAAGATCGCCATGGGCTACCGGGGCTACGGCCTGCCGATCGGCGAAGTAATCTCGGAAGGCAATGTCGGCCTGATGCAGGCCGTCAAGAAGTTCGACCCGGACAAGGGCTTCCGCCTGGCCACCTACGCCATGTGGTGGATTCGCGCCTCGATCCAGGAATACATCCTGCGCAGCTGGTCCCTGGTGAAGATGGGCACCACGGCGGCGCAGAAGAAGCTGTTCTTCAACCTGCGCAAGGCCAAGAGCCAGATCTCGGCCTTCGAGGAAGGCGACCTGCACCCCGAGCACCTGTCCGCCATCGCCACCAAGCTGGGCGTGTCGGAACAGGAGGTGACGGACATGAACCGCCGCCTCGGTGGGGACGCCTCCCTGAACGCGCCCCTGCGCGCCGACGGCGAAAGCGAATGGCAGGACTGGCTGGCGGACGATACCGCCGTCTCCCAGGAGACCCAGCTCGCCGACGACGAGGAAAAGAGCATCCGCATGAGCCTGCTTCAGGAGGCCATGGAAGAGCTGACCGATCGTGAGAAACATATTCTCACCGAGCGCCGTCTGAAGGACGATCCGGTCACTCTGGAAGAACTGGCGGGCGAATACGGCGTGTCGCGCGAGCGGGTGCGCCAGATCGAGGTGCGCGCCTTCGAGAAGCTGCAGAAAGCTATGCGCGCGGCCGCCGAAGAGCGGAATCTGGTCGACGCGTAATGACCCCTAGCGAGCCGTTGGCGCCGAGCGTCAGCGGCTCAGCACGCCTCGGCCAGCAGCGGAGCCGAGGAAAGGCGCGCGGTCGCAAGGATCTCGTCGATCGGCTTCATAAGGCTGGATCGGCTGACGCCGCCCGAGATGGCGAAAGCCTCCAACCCGCCTGCCGCGATAGCCAGTTTAACATCCCCGTCGTTCACGGCGATCGTCTTCAGCGTCAGCGCCTGTTGCCGGATGGCGCGTATGGCCTGGGCGGGATCTTGGTCGAACTGGGCGACGGCGGCGGCGAGGATCCGGAGGGCTTGATCCTTGGCGTCTATCTGGCCCTCGACGGGGCGGTCGGCGCGGCGCTTTCTCGCCCCGGCGTATTCCCCCGAGTTGAAGCGTCGCCGATCCGGACCGACATAGCCCACGGCCTCGATCCAAGGGCGAGCCTTCAGAGCGACGTTCTCGACCCGCTTGAACAGGTCCCCGATCGTATAGGGTTTGCGCAGGAATTCGTGCACACCGGCATCCCGCGCGCCCTTAATGGCGGCGGCCGTAGCCTCATTGGTGATCATGATGATCGGGGCCGTGCGGCACGACAGGGTCGAGCGTCGGATGCGCCGCGCCAGGGCCTCCCCGTTCAGACCTTCGCCCGCATGTTCGGTGAATATGATGTCCGGTTCGACGTCGCGCAGGAGCTCCATCGCGTTGTCGTCGCTGACGGCGAAATAGATCTCGCGCGCGCCCAACCCTTTCATGATGTCGGACAGAAGGCGCGCCGCGGCCGAATTGGGTTCGACGATCACGACCCGACGGACGGCGGGCTCGATGCGGCTCAGGGTTCTGGCGTCGGCGGTGAACAAGGGCTTCTGCTCCGGTGTCGCAGAAACCCTTAGCCCGCGCTGGTTAAGGCCCGTTGAATCCGACCGTACTTTCCCGTCACCCCTGGAACGGATCACGCATCAGAATGGTATCGTCCCGTTCCGGGCTGGTCGACAGGAGGGCCACCGGAGCCCCGATCAGCTCCTCGATCCGCCGCACATATTTGATGGCGTTGGCGTTGATGTCCTTGAAGCTGCGCACCCCGCCCGTACTCTCGCTCCAGCCTTCCAGTTCTTCGAACACCGGCTCGGCGGCGGCCTGTTCCTTCAGGCTGGACGGCAGATAGTCCAGAACCTCGCCGTTGACGCGGTAGCCGACGCAAATCTTCAGCGTCTTAAGTCCGTCCAGGACGTCCAGCTTGGTCAGGGCGATGCCGTCGATGCCGTTGATCGCCACCGACTGGCGCACCAGCACCGCGTCGAACCAGCCGCAGCGCCGCGCCCGCCCGGTGTTGACGCCGACCTCGCGGCCTACCGTCGCCAGATGTCGGCCGACCTCGTCGTCCAGCTCGCAGGCGAACGGCCCCTCGCCGACCCGGGTCGTATAGGCCTTCACGATGCCCAGCACATAGCCGACGCCGCGGGGACCCAAGCCCGACCCCGCCGCCGCCTGCCCGGCGACCGTGTTGGAGCTGGTGACATAAGGATAGGTGCCGTGATCGACGTCCAGAAAGGCGCCCTGCGCGCCTTCGAACAGCACCCGCTTCCCAGCCTTCTGCGCCTGGTCCAGCACCCGCCAGGCCGGCTTCACATAGGGCAGGATCTTGGGCGCGATCTCCAGCAGCTGAGCCAGCAGCGCCTCCGGATCGATCGGCTCCAGCCCAAGACCCGCGCGAAGAGGATCATGGTGGGACCGCAGACGGTCGATCTTGACCTTCAGGTCGTCGGCGTTGGCCAGGTCGCACACACGAATGGCGCGTCGCCCCACCTTGTCCTCATAGGCCGGGCCGATGCCCCGCCCGGTCGTGCCGATCTTTGCGCCGGGCGCGCTGGCCGCCGCCTCGCGCGCCACGTCCAGCGCCGGATGGATCGGCAGAATCAGGCAGGCGTTGTCGGCGATGGTCAGGATGTCGGGGCTGATGTTCACGCCCTGCGCGGCGATCTTCTCGATCTCGCCGACCAGATGCCACGGATCGACCACCACGCCGTTGCCGATGATCGACGGCTTGCCCTGCACGACGCCGCTGGGCAGCAGGGCCAGCTTATAGACCTTGCCGTCCACGACCAGCGTATGGCCCGCGTTGTGCCCGCCCTGGAACCGCACCACCATGTCGGCGCGGTTGGACAGCCAGTCCACGATCTT
>Ga0208958_1003501_pt1 | contig 12128 bp, 17 predicted proteins | sample RifOxyB1_FD_184032 | JGI IMG/M metagenome (GOLD analysis project Ga0208958, IMG submission 184032) | Soil microbial communities from Rifle, Colorado - Rifle Oxygen_injection B1 (SPAdes) | ecosystem: Environmental > Terrestrial > Deep subsurface > Rock core/Sediment | place: Rifle, Colorado...
TTTAGTGAAGAAGAAATCAAAGAAAGAGGCATAAAATTGATTAACTTCATGCTTAAGAGATGGGATATTAAGAATGTTGATGAGAAAACAAAATTAGAATTATTGGGTTATTATGAATAATTTAAAAAAATAAAAAGGGCTCCGCAGAACTAAATCTCAAAATCTTTTCTCCGACTTCTCTAAAATAAATTTCCTCCAACTAAACATTTAAATATAACCATTATTTTGGTTATAATAACTACTATTGAGGTTATTATGAATTTACTACAATTTTTAAAAGAAAATGAAGAAGCGAGAAGGGTTTTTGGAAAGCGAGAGCTTAAAATTATTGAAAAGCAGTTACAGGGAATTAGTTTGACTCAATCTGAAAAAAATCGTTTGTCAAGGGATATTAGAAAAAAGTTTAAGTTTATCAAAGATGTTGCGAGATTTGAAAATGAATTTGAACTGAAAAAAGCCCAAATTGTCAAGGACTTAATTAATGAAGCAAAGGAAGAAATTTTGCATCATTCTCTGAAAAATAAAATAAAAAAGATTTTTCTTTATGGCTCTGTTGTTAAAAACGAAATTAGTATAAAATCAGACATTGACATTGTTGTTGAGTTTGATGAAATAACTTTGAAGGAAGCAACGAAATTCAGAATAGAAATGTCTGGAAGAATTTCAGACAAAATAAACATTCAGGTTTTTAATATTCTTCCTGAAAAAATAAAAAAGTCAATTTTAAATAATCATAGAATTTTATATAGTAATTAACACTAAAATGAAAACTCACATCTGGTTTCGCGCAAAATGTTATGGCTGGGGCTGGTATCCGTCGACGTGGCAGGGCTGGCTGGTTTTGCTTGTCTGGCTTATTTTACTTTTTTTATGGATTGGTCTCTTTGATTTTTATTTTTCTATTGAGAAGAATGTGTTAGGCTACCTTGTAGGGGTTTTTGTTCTCACCGGAAGTTTAATTTATCTTTGTTGGATAAAAGGCGAGAAACCGAGATGGCGTTGGGGAGAATAAATTTTCTTATATTCCGGCGTCTTTTCTTATAATATTTGCCATGTCTGTTTTTTCCCAAGTGAAATCTTCGTCGTTTCTTCCGAAGTGTCCGTAGGCAGCAGTTTTTTTAAAGATTGGTCTTCTTAAATTAAGGTTTTCAATTATTGCCTTTGGTCTCATGTCAAAATTTTTGTTTACAAGTTCCATGATTTTTTCTTCAGGAATTTTATTTGTTCCAAAACATTCCACATGAATTGAAGTTGGTTTTGCGACGCCGATTGCATAAGAAATTTGAACTTCGCATTTTTCTGCAAGCCCGGCAGCGACGATATTTTTTGCGACGTATCTTGCCATGTAAGCTCCACTTCTATCAACTTTGCTTGGGTCTTTTCCGCTGAACGCTCCGCCACCATGTCTTCCAATTCCACCATAAGTATCGACGATAATTTTTCTGCCAGTAACTCCTGTGTCTCCTTCCGGTCCACCAATTACGAATTTCCCTGTTGCATTGATATGAATTTTTGTTTGAGCATCTATTAAATTTCCACAAACTGGCAAAATAACTTTTTCAAGAATTTCTTTTTTTAAATTTTCTTCTGAAATTTCTTCAGTATGTTGTTGTGCTACGACTACTGCTTCAATTCTCGTCGGTTTTCCGTTATTGTATTCAATTGTAACTTGACTTTTTCCGTCGGGTCCGAGATGGTTAATAAAATTTCTTTTTCTAACTTCTGCAAGTTTTCTTGTTAACTTATGCGCTAAAGTAATTGGCAAAGGCATTAATTCCGGAGTTTCATTACAGGCAAATCCGTACATCATTCCTTGGTCGCCAGCACCTTGTTCTTTATTTTCTGCTTCGTTAACTCCTTGTGCAATGTCTTGACTTTGTCCGTGAATTGAAACCCACACACCGGCATCTTCTGAATCCATTCCAAATTTTGGGTCGGTGTATCCAATTTCTTTTAATGTCCTTCTTGCAATTGCCTGAACGTCACAAAATCCTCTCGTCGTAACTTCACCAGCGACGTGAACACTTCCGGTTGTGACTAATGTTTCAATAGCAACTCTTGAGTATGGATCCTGAACAATTAAATTATCTAAAACAGCGTCGGAGATTTGGTCACAAACTTTGTCCGGATGTCCTTCTGTTACACTTTCAGAAGTCAAAAAATATTTGGCCATTTTAATTAATCTTTTCCGCCCGTGATAAAATCAGTATAATTTTTTTTATGTATCTGTTCCCATGAACGAACTTCCGCAAGTCTTGCAGAGATATGGTTTTTCAAAAAGCTAGTTTCAAGTCCACTTAATTTTGCAGAATCTATTTTTCCAAGCAAGCCGTTCATTGTTCTTATTGATTCGGCAATATCTTTTTCAGATTCTAAAAAACTTTGATTCATTTCATCGAATGTTATAAATCCAGGAAATTGTTGAAAATGTTCAAGATTTATTCCAGCCGATTCGTAAGAATCTCTTGCTAAAACGTATGTCTCTCTCGCTTCTTGAAAAATTGGATGATAATCTTCCATAAAAAAATTACCAAAATAAGCTATATAAATATTATTATAGTTTTGTCATAAAAACTTTACGAACTTATTGTTTTTATCGACGAGAATATTTTTTGGCTGAATTTTTTTTGCTTCCTCTTCATTAACCAGTTCAAATCCCATGATAATTATTTCTTCGCCTTTTTTTATTAAGTGAGCTGAAGCACCATTCATGCAGATTATTCCGGAGTTTTTTTTGCCCGAAATTATGTACGTTTCAAGTCTTGCACCTGAGGTGTTGCTGACAACTAAAACTTTTTCGTGTTCTATAAACCCACATTTTTCAAGAAGTACTTCATCGATAGTTATACTTCCAACATAGCTTAGATTTGCTTCAGTTACATTTGCTTTGTGGATTTTTGAACGAAGGACAAATCTCATAGGATTATTAAAAAATCAAAATTATTAAATCTTTTTATTATTCTTTAATTGAAAAAGAAATTTCCCTCGGGCAAAACATTCCAATCCAAGATACTTTATGGGCAAATAGTCCTGTTACATATTCTTTCATTGCGGACCAACTACAATTAAAATTATCATCTCTTTTAGAATACTCTTTAAATGAATAATTAGAAAGGAAACAATTCAATTCGGGTTCAGACGCAAGAGTCCCCTTAAATCCAGCATTAAAATTTAAAATAGTGTCTCCATATTTTCCGTTGCGATAATCTAAAAAAGAAATTGGTGCACCAGAGGAAGAAAGGGAATTTTCCGGATTAAAAATAATTTTTTGGATAATCCCTTTTTGGGGGGTTATAATACAATTAACTCTTTTGTCATCGATTTCTCCGTCGCATTTGTAACTCGGATAAACATAAGCTTCCCAGATGTTTTCTCTTTTCACGTCAGTTATTCTATCTTTTAGCAAACAAGATTGGGCTAAATAACCCGCAATATCATACTGATGACAAGTTAGACTGTCAGATTTTACTACACTTTCAATAAATGGTGCATTTAATTTTTGAGTCATTTTTATATCTGATTTATCTTATTTTTGAAAAGTAGATTATTTATCTGATGAAACTAATCGAATTTCTTCGTTGATTCCTTCAATATATTTTTCCAGATTTCCTTCTATTTCTCTTCCAAAATTTTGTTTTACAATTTCAAGAGCAGTGAATTTTTCTGGAAGAAGGCGTTTTTTATAAATATCAAATATTTCTTGTAATATATTTATTGTTTTGTCTTTTGTAACTGTTCTCACTCCTCTTGTTTGAGATCCATTGTGAGAATAAATTCTCGTTTCTTTGTCTGGATCGATTTGAAGCCACTCAAGATTTCCTTCTCCTGATGTTAAAGTCATTAGTTCGAGCGGTTTTTTGTAAAGAGAGACTATGTCCAAAAGTCTGTTATCAGATAAATAGTCTCTAATAGTCTCGACAAAAACACCTTGAACATAAAGGGGATAATTCTTCTTAATGTCTTCATCCCTCTGAATTTTTTTCTTTCTCTCTTCAATTTTGGGTAAATTTTCTCTTAAAACTATCAAGACCAGTTCAAGATTTTGTGAAGTCATTTTTCAAAGATACAAGTTTTATTTATAAGTATTTATATGCTGGACTATTTCTTTTCCGGACTTTGCATTTTTACGCCGAGTTCTTCGAGACGTTTCAAGTGTGCCTGCATAACCATTTCGACGTTGCCAATCATTTTTATCAATTCGTTTCTTTCATTTACCAAAGTGTTAAGACAACCTTGATGAAAAGCAATTTCTTGTTCTCGATTCATTTGGGGCATTTGTTCAGTTTTTTTATTTTCAGGCTTTCCGGAATTTGCCAATGCTCGTTCAAGATTTGTTGGGTCAATTTTCATGAGGTAAGTAAATAATTGAAGTTTAAAAGTGTTTGCGATTTGCCGATTCTTCTACTGAAACATTTGATAATTTTAGAATCATAAAAAAATTCCCAAATTTTTCCAAAAGAGAATTTTTCAAGACTAAAAATTCTCTACTGAAACATTTATAATTATTCTAATCTTGTCTAATACATGAAGTCCGAAGTCGTGAAAATTTTATCCATAATTCTTGTGGAGAATAGAATTAATTTTCCCAATGAAGAAATTGAAAAGTTAATTGAGATTCCGCCTTCGTCGGAAATGGGCGATTTTGCATTTCCGTGTTTTGTTCTTGCAAAGGAGATGAAAAAATCTCCTAATCTAATCGCCGAAGATTTTGCCAAAAAGATTACTAAAAACTTAACTGATAAAATTGAAAAGGTAAAAGCAATTGGGCCTTATATTAATTTTTTCTTGAACAAGCAACAAGATTCTGAAAAAGTTTTGAAAGAAATTTTGAAATTGAAAAATAGTTATGGAAAGAATTCAGATAATAAGATTGGGAGAGTGATGATTGAATTTCCGTCGCCAAACACAAACAAACCGCTTCATTTGGGTCATTTGAGAAATATGGCTATAGGAGAATCGGTTTCAAGGATTTTGGAGTTTGGCGGAAATAAAGTTATTCGCGCGAATCAAACAAACGACCGAGGAATTCACATTTGTAAATCAATGCTGGCTTATCAAAAGTCCGGAAACGGAAAAAAACCAGACAAAAAACCAGATCATTTCGTCGGTGATTTTTATGTTATGTTCTCAAAAATGGCTAAAGAAAATCCTGGATTGGAGAAAGAAGCACAGGAAATGCTCGTGAAGTGGGAAAAGGGCGACAAAGATGTTCTTGCTCTTTGGAAAAAAATGAATAAGTGGGCTTTTGATGGAATGGACGAAACTTACAAAAGATTTGGGATAAAACATGATGCGAATTATTATGAGAGCAAAATTTACACTAAAGGAAAAGAGATTATTTTTGACGGATTGAACAAAGGAATTTTTAAAAAAAGGGACGACGGAGCAATTATTATTGATTTAACGAATGATGGTTTGGATGAAAAGGTTGTGTTACGAGCAGATGGAACTTCGATTTACATAACGCAGGATTTAGCTTTGGCAAAATTAAAGGCTGAAAAAAATATTGACGGAAGTATTTATGTTACGGGGAACGAGCAGGATTATCATTTCAAGGTTTTATTTTTGATTTTGAAAAAACTTGGTTTCAAATTTGCTGACAATTTAAAACATCTTTCTTACGGAATGGTTGGACTTCCCGAAGGGAAAATGAAATCGCGAGAAGGAAATGTTGTTGATGCCGACGAGTTGATGGATGAGGTTCAGAATTTGGCGAGAGAAGAATTAGAGAAAAGACAAAAACTTCCGAAAAGAGAGTTGGAAAAAAGAGCATCAAAAATTGCACTTAGCGCAATTAAATATCATTTTTTGAAAACTGACATTTTTAAGAATATGGTTTTTGATCCGAAAGAATCCATAAGTTTCGACGGAAACACTGGGCCTTACTTGTTGTATAGCTATGCACGGGCAAATTCAATTTTAAAAAAAGCAAAAGTTAAGGAAATAAAAAAATTTAGTGTAGGCAAATTTGAAAAGCAGGAATGGGAACTGACGAAAAAACTTTCTGAATTTCCTGTGGTTGTGAAGGATGCTGGAGAAAAATATAATCCTTCGCTGATTGCACATTATTCTTACGAACTTGCTCAATTGTTTAACGAATTTTATCATGCTTGCTCGGTTATGGAAGCCGAAAAAAACAAAAGAGATTGTCGGTTGGCACTTGTTGAGAGTTTCAAGATTGTTTTGAAAAATTCTTTGAATTTACTTGGAATTGAGACATTGGAAGAAATGTAATAATTTTTAAACTCGAACATAATGGGTTTTTTATGACAAAAGACTACACAGTAATCAAACCAATCTCTGAATTGAACAAGAAAGACATTTTGGGTATTTTGGACCATACTTTTTTAAAAACTTCGGATGAGTACGGAGATGAGCAGAAAAGAAATATTGATTTTGAAAAATTTTTGTCAGATGTTTGTTTGGCTGAAGATAAACCTTACGGAATTTGTGTCAGAGCTTATGATGTTAAACAAAGTTTTGAAATGTTAAAATCTAATGGTTTGGAGAAAGAAATTAAAATTGCTTCAGTGGTTGGCTTTCATACCGGCTTAGATTCAACAGATGATAAATTTGGGGAAATGAGCCAGGCGATTAATGATGGTGCGACGGAGATTGATGCAGTTGTGAACTATTCACTTTTCAAAAAAAGAGTAAATGAATGCAAAGGATTAATCTATGACTTTTGGAGAAATTTGATTTTTGCACAAACTATTGAAGAACGAGTTGAAGAAGAGATTTTCAAACTTTCTCATATAGCGAGTGATAACCGAGTTTTTCTGAAACTTATTCTTGAAACTGGAGAATTAAATCAAGAAGAAATTGTAAAGCTGTGTGGTTTTGCAAAGAAGTATGGGGTGGATATGGTTAAAACATCGACGGGTTATTCTAAAATCGGGGCGACGATTGATGCGGTTAAAACAATGCGGGAAAATTTTCCTTGGGGAATAAAAATTTCTGGTGGAGTAAAAAAAGAAAATCTTTCTGAACTTTTGTCCGCGATGGAATTTTTTAGTGGCGGATGGATTCATCTCGACCCAAAGAAAGTAAGAATCGGCTCGAGTAAGATGTTTTATGATTAAAGTATAGAAATCTTTTTTAATAGAACTAAATAATAAATCTAATGAATCAAATATATTTTGCGGGTTCAATTCGAGGTGGCAGAGATGATGTTTCAATTTATCTTGGAATTGTAGAACATTTGAAAACTCACGGGCATGTTTTAACTGAACACGTCGCGGATAAAAGTTTGACTTTGATGGGCGAGGGTGGATTATCTGATAAACAAATCCATGACCGTGATATGAACTGGTTGAGCCAAGCGAATTTTCTCGTTGCTGAAGTTACTCAAGCAAGTTTGGGTGTTGGTTATGAAATTGGACGAATTGTCGAGAGGAATAAATGGGTTCCGGAATGGCAGAGAAAAAATATTTTGTGTTTGTATCGACCACAAATTGACAAAAAACTATCCGCGATGATTTCTGGTTGTGACGATTTAAGACGAGTAAAATATCAAACTTTAGAACAGGCAAAATATGGTATTGATACTTTCTTTCGTTTGTTTGAAAACAGATAATAGAAAAGAATAAATATTTTTAAATCACAGTCTCTTGATTTTATTATGGATATTTCAGGTAAAGTTAATTCTTGGATGGAAGGATTTGACAATGGAAATCGTTTTGGGCTTGATCCTGCTCGAGTACCCTTTACCGAAAAAGACCCGCTTGTAGACAGAATAATTTATTCTCATGGATCTATTACTGGATTTTTGGTTGATAGAGTTGATGAATTTTTTAACGAAGATATTAAAGATTTTAGAAATGGTTATTTAGTTGCTTCGTTGCGATATGCAGATGGTTTGCCTTTGTCTGATGTAGGGGATAAATTCAGTGGTGAAAATTATGTTCGGGGAATAAAAGCTTTTGAAACTAAGTTAAAAATTAGAAATTCGATTTTTGGGAAAAAATAATCTTTTAGAAAAGTTTCTAAAAATTTGTTAATTTTATAAATTCGGCAATGCTAATAAGTTTATGAGGAAAAAGGTGAATTTAGAAGAGAGGTTTGCGGAAACAAATTTCTCTGAAGAGAAGAAAAGAAAAAATATCTGGCTTCTTGGGGGGGCGAGTTTTTTTAATGATGTTGGGAGTGAAATGATTTCACCAATGCTTCCATTTTTTGTGCAGTCTCTTGGTGGTGGCGGACTTGCAATTGGTGCTTTAAGTGGTTTACGCGAGGGAATGTCAAGTTTGTTTCAACTTTTCGGTGGATGGATTTCAGACTTGAAAGGAAAAAGAATGCCTTTTGTTTTTCTCGGATATATTATGTCTACAATTTTTAAACTTCTTTTATTCTTTTCAAGTTCATGGCAAGCTGTTCTTGCATTTGTTTCTTTAGAAAGGTTTGGAAAATTAAGAGATGCTCCACGAGATGTTATAATCACTTTATCAACTAAAAAGAAAAAACGTGGGCGGGGTTTTGGAATTCATCAAATGCTCGACGCTGGAGGAAAAATTGTTGGTTCGATTTTAGTTCTAATTTTATTCTGGAAATTTGGTTTTGATTTTAAGCATATTGTTTTGATTGCAGCGGTTCTTTCTGCAGTTTCTTTAGTTCCATTATTCTTTGTAAAAGAGCCAAAATCATTTCCTGTGAAAAAAAGTCTTATCAACGGAATAAAGAATCTAAATAAGAATTTAAAATATTTAATTTTTGTAATCGCGTTTTTTACTCTCGCTAATTTCGGACTTTTCATGTTTATGCTTGTTCGTGCTAAAGAAGTTACTGGAAGCATAGCTGCGGCACTTTCTCTTGGAATTTTATTTTATTTAACTTGGTCTTTATTTTCAATTCCATTTGGGAAATTATCCGATAAATTTGGAAGAAAAAAAGTTTTGTTGCTGGGCTGGTTTTTATTTCTTTTTGTTTCGGCTGGTTTTATTTATTTAACCGGATTAATTTCGCTGTTTGTTTTGTTTGTTGCCTACGGATTTGTATACGCGATTATTCAGGGAAATCAGAAAGCTTTCGTCGCTGATTTGTCGGGGAAAATGAAAGGCACTGCAATAGGATTTTATAACACAGTCATTGGAATTGTAACAATTTTCGCAGGAATCATTGCAGGTTTGCTTTGGGATATTTCTTATCAAGTTATGTTTTATTATCTAATTGTTATCACAATTATTTCTATTGGTTTAATGATTAGGGTTAGAGAGAATTAGGGATTGTATAAGATAAGGTTTAAATATTAATTCTGTTCGGATAAATTATGGAAAACATACAAGAAGCGATTGCGAAAATTGATTCTTCGTTAGTTTTTCGAAGACGATTTGGTGCTTCGTCAATGGGAGTTTATGAGGTAGAAAAAGCAGGGTCAGTTTATGTGTTAAAGGTATCTGGAAAGAATTATCTTTGGGGAATTCAGCATATAGAACAAGAAAGACAGTTATTGTCGAGGGCGAAGAAAATTTCTGGAATTACTCATCTTGTCCATGACTATGGAAATACTATTTATGGAAAGGCAATACTCAAAGAATATTTTGAAGGAACAAATATTTATTATTTGAGTACAAGAGTTAGGAATAAAAAGCTTCAAGAAAAATTAGAAAACACAGTTAAAGAAATACATTCTCTTGGCTTTGGAAAATTGGATTTAAATGAGGTTAATACTGTTCTCTCGCCAGACTTTCAAGATGTTTGCCTGATTGATTTGGGTTATGCAGTTTCTTTTGAAAATTTTCCTTCATCTCGGATTGAAGAAATAAAATTCTTCGATTTAGATGCGTTAAAATTATTTGTTTTTGGATGAGGGGAAAACTGAGTTATCTTTTTTTAGCTAATACTAAGTGGTATGTAGAAAGACGATTTAGGATGGGAATATTATCTAACCTCAAGTTTTGTAATCTAATACTTAACTTTTCATCAATTATATAATTTTCTGGAGCATTTTTTTTATGAATTCTAATCGGGCTTATAACTCCGACGTAATTCAATTTCTCGACTGAAAATCCCGAATTGTTTATCATAGACAAAAAAGCCTTGCGAGAATAAGGTTGAAAAATATCTTCACCAAGTTCTTGTCTGCCGTAAATTTTTTTGACAATCCTACGCAGACTATTAGAATTATCTGAATCTAAAACTAAAATACCTTCGGGTTTTAGAACTCGATAAAATTCAGCTAATGCTTTTTCTGGATTTGGGTAATGAACTAAAGCTTCTAAACAAATAATTGCATCTTTACTTTCGCAATCAAAAGATAATGATTCTGCATCTTCAATTCTAAAATGTGCATTAGGAACATTTTTTTGTGCAATACTTAACATTTGAGGAGATATGTCCGTCGCTAAATAATCTATACAAAGATTATGTAATAATTTTGTAATACGACCCTTACCGCAGGAAACTTCGAGACAGGAAGAAATGTTTTTTCCTTGAAACCAATTCTTGACAATTAATTCTTCTTTTTTGAAAATGTGTGCATAATCACCTAAAGTAGGATTCCACCAATTGGCGACAGTGTTATCAGATCTAAAATAATCTTTAACATATTTTTCGTTTTTCATTTATATACTCCACTCGCATTTATTACAAATAAATTCCGGATTATTGTTATTGTTTATTCTTTTTCTAATAGAGTTATATTTCTTTCCATTCCAAATCTCGAATATTGTTTGAGAATTCAAATTACCTAAAATATTTTGCTTGTTCCAGTCCATACAGCATAATACTACTTCCCCACTACTTAATATATGCATCCACTCATTTTGACGATTAAATCGACAACCGGAAACTTGTTTTTTTGCTGTGTAACTTGTTTCAATTATTCCTCCACGAGAAACTTTAGAATAAATTTTTGAGGCTATGCCCAAATCAGCCCAAAACAATTTGTCTCTTTCTGGATTTGTGGATCCAACCATAATTATCCTGTATCTCCCATCGAATTCAGACTTTTTTGCAAGATTGATAAAATTTTTAATGTTAATTATTCCTAGTTCATAGTTCAATCCCGTTATTAATTCATATTCTTCTTTAATCGTCGACGGAAAATTTATCTTAATTTCATCGAGAGAATATTTGTCTAAAACTAATTCATGAGATTTTTCTTTTGTTAACAAACTTCCATTAGTGGAAAAATCGATATAGATAGCAGGTAAAGCTAATCTAATTTTGCCTAACTTATCAAAAAAGGTTTTATCTGCCAGAGGTTCATTGTTCATGTACATTGCCAAAAGTTGTGGTTGAATATGTTTTAATTCTGCAACAATTTTTCCAAATAATTCGTCTGACATTTGTGATCTTGGAAATATTTTTGAAGTTTCTTCATATGGACAAAAATTGCATTTTCCGTTACAAACAGAACATGTCTCTAATTGGACTGCTTTTGGATAGCTTTTTTGCCATTTTTTTCTAAAGGCTTCTTCAATATTCTTCATAATAAATTTTCTCCCAACAAATAATTTTCCACTCTTTTAGCAACATCGCTAATAGGTATGCTTGTAGTATCAAGAGAAAAAATTTTGTCAAAGGGTTTCAGAGTTCTTTTTATTTCATATTCCAATCTGTTTATTTCTTCAGGATTTTTTAAGAGATATCTATCCAAAACAGATTTAGAATTACGAAGATTACTTCGACGAATTTTTTCTTCAGCTGAACATTGGAGATAAATTATAGCGTCGGGTTTAATCATCCATTTGGACAAATCAACATGCTGATGCAATGATTTTTCTTTATTCAAAAATCTGCCGTATGCAACAACACTCATCCAATATCTATCTTGTAATATTATTCGGTCATCACTTTTGTCTAATCTTTTTTTATCTAAAAAAAATGCAGACGTATAAAATGCTTCTCGTTGTGAATCGTCAATATATAGAGAAATTTCTTTATACATTGCTAATTCTTCACCAGAATAAATACTTCCAGAGTTGTATACTATTTTAGAATTATTTTTACTTAATTTTTCAGCGAGCAATTTAGCAGTCGTTGTTTTTCCAGAATAGTCTGAACCCTCAAATGAAATTAATTTCATCATTATCTTTCTGGATATTCAAACCGACCCAGATGTCTTACTCCTATAGAAAATTTATTTTCTAAATCTTTTTTTAAATAAATTATAAGTTGTTTTGGATGAA
>Ga0208958_1003503_pt1 | contig 12123 bp, 9 predicted proteins | sample RifOxyB1_FD_184032 | JGI IMG/M metagenome (GOLD analysis project Ga0208958, IMG submission 184032) | Soil microbial communities from Rifle, Colorado - Rifle Oxygen_injection B1 (SPAdes) | ecosystem: Environmental > Terrestrial > Deep subsurface > Rock core/Sediment | place: Rifle, Colorado...
AAAGACCTCATTGGGGTCTTGAATTAAGGACTCCCGTTGAGCAATTTAATTTGTTACAATCTAATACCCTAATTTCGTAACATGTACCCAACCTATACAGCTTATATTATTATTTCTCCTTTTTCGCTATAATTTACTTACAAATAGCTTTTAATGATTTAATATGCGAAATATTTTAGTAACAGGAGGTGCAGGATTTATTGGTTCGAACTTTATTCACTATTGGCTGGCGAAATACCCCGATGATAAGATTGTAAATTATGATAAATTAACTTATGCGGGAAATCTGCAGAACCTTAAAGACCTGGAGGAAAATAAAAATCACACTTTCGTAAAAGGCGACATTTGTGATAGACAAACAGTTGAAAAAACTGTAAAAGAACACTCGACAAACCTTATTATTCATTTCGCTGCGGAAACCCATGTTGATAGAAGTATCGAAGGTCCAGCAGTTTTTGTTACGACAAATGTTGTTGGCACACAGGTCCTGCTTGACGTAGCAAAAGACAACGGGAATATCAGGTTCCATCACATTTCAACTGACGAAGTTTTTGGTAGCCTACCCCTTTTAACTGACGAACAAAAAAACTTGCCCAGGGAAGAACTTTTGAAAACCCCTGCCCTATTTTTCTCAGAAGAAACATCTTACGATCCACGCAGTCCCTATTCAGCCAGCAAAGCTGGCTCTGATCATTTGGCAAGAGCATATTTTCACACATATAAATTACCGATCACGATCTCAAACTGTTCAAATAATTACGGACCATATGAACATGTAGAAAAATTAATCCCACTTGTGATTACCCGTGCATCAAATGATGAAAAAATTCCTGTTTACGGTGATGGTCTGCAGGTACGCGATTGGATACATGTTAATGATCATGCACGAGGAATTGACCTAATAGTTGAAAAAGGCAACCCTGGCGAAACATACATGCTTGGCGGGAATGGTGAAAGACATAATATTGACGTTGTGAAGGAAATCCTGAAAATCTTAGGCAAGCCGGAAAGTTTAATTGTCCATGTCGGGGACCGCAAAGGTCATGACAGGCGGTACGCTGCAGATTATTCCAAAGCAAAAAAAGAACTGAGATTTGAGCCGGAAGCAACATTTGATAAATGGCTTGAAGAAACAGTTAAATGGTACAAAGAAAATGAATGGTGGTGGAAGGGCAACAAGACCGAGGCTGACAAGATCGCAGAGAAATATTTAGCTAATCCGTTATTGTAAACAAATGTTATCAGAAATCTCATTATATGATGAAACTCCAACGACCTTGATCGTTGAGAATCCCTTTGGCACATGGGATTATAAAAGAAGATTATATATACGAAATGCAGATCAAATCTCGGGAGAAATTGGTGGATTGCGACTTCCTACTACATCGAACCTCGACATGGCTATTTCACAAATAGGCAGGACTTGGCCAATTATAATTGAGAACTTATATGCAGGAAAAGACATTCCTGGATTTATGGAGGCTTTCGCTGAAACTTATCCAACTAAACACCCTTACACAGCAAATCCAGAGATAGCTGTCGAACTTTGTCTATTTTATCATTTAACGCCATATGCTATAAAACACATGTGGCTTGGGCCCATAATTAACAAAGAAATTGGATTTACTAAGGTAATAAACTTATACAACCAAAAATTTCATAATTTTAGAAGAAACTAGTAAAAGTTCGGAATTTTTGATAAGAACAGTTCAATAACATTATTATTATACAAATGAAGTATAAACCTACAGACAATATCAAACCAACCGTACGAGAAGATTACTCAAAAAAGATTATATTTGACATTACCGATCTTCCTGATGGCGGACATATGCTCCAGGAAGTTACAATTCCACCTAAAACCAAGCAGAGATCTCATTATCATGAGATACAAACAGAAATTTTTTACATTCTTGAAGGCGAAGCAGAACTAATAATCAACGACCAGAGATTCATTGCAAAACCAAGCGATGCTTTCGTTTGCTCACCAGGCGACAAGCACAACATCTGGAACAAATCTGATAAGGCATTTAAATTATTAGTTTTCAAGGTAAACAGACCTGAAGATAGCGAAGATTCCATATGGGAATAAAGTTTGCATTTTTGCATATACCAAAGGATTTTGATATAAACAAGGCCAGAATCTTTATAATGGAATTATTAAAGTAATATACATGACCAAACTAATTTACATAACCCACCCTTCTGTAGAAATTGTGCCAAATATCAGGATTGATACATGGCAATTATCAGAAGAGGGACAAAAAGCTGCAAAACGACTTTCCAAACTGAATTTTTATAAAAATGTTCGTCTCGTTTATTCAAGTAGAGAGCCAAAAGCCATAGAGACCGCACAAATTCTTTCAGAAAAATATCATTTTAAGATAAAAAGTTACAAAGAACTGAATGAACTTAATCGAAGTTCTACAGGCTTCATACTCCCGGATGAGTACATAAAGGCAATTCAATATGTATACCAATATCCCGATAGAAGTTTTCAAGGCTGGGAAAAACTAGATAAAAGCTATGAGCGTAATACAGAAGTGTTACAAGAAATTATTAAAAAACACGTCGGTGATCTCATCATAATTATTGGCCACGGACAATCAGGCACACTTATTAAATGTTGGATCAAAAAAATTAAACCGAGCTGGGCAGAAGATCCTAAAACAACTGGTTGCTACTTTATTGCAGACCTAAATACAAATAAAATTTTGCAAGATTGGACAAAGTATTGATTGTAAGGCAAAATTAGATCAATCGTTTTATAAGTTCATTATTTTTTAACTAATAAATTGATGAAAGGAATTATACTCGCAGGTGGTTCTGGTACACGGCTTTACCCTATTACACTAGGTATCAGCAAACAACTTATGCCGATCTATGATAAGCCAATGATCTATTATCCTCTATCAACCTTAATGATGGCTGGAATCCGTGAAATTCTTATTATTTCTAACCCGGAATACATTGAGAACTACAAGAATCTGCTTGGAGATGGCAAACAGCTCGGATGTGAGTTCCAGTATATTGTCCAGGATAAGCCAAGAGGGCTTGCTGATGCATTCCGCGTTGGGAAAAAGTTCATTGGCAAAGATAAAGTTGCACTTATTCTTGGAGATAATATTTTCTACTGGACAAACATGGAAAAGGTCCTTAAATCTAGTATTGATCCCGATGGGGGTGTTGTGTTCGCTTATCACGTATCAGATCCTGAAAGATATGGCATTGTTGAATTTGATAAGAATATGAAGGCTGTTTCGATAATTGAGAAGCCAGAACATCCAAAATCAAATTATGCAGTTACTGGTCTTTATCTCTACGATAATGATGTAATAGAAATTGCAGAAAATCTCAAGCCCAGCCCAAGAGGCGAACTTGAAATCACTGATGTTAATGTTGAATATTTAAAGCATGGGAAATTAAAAGTCGCGATCCTTGATCGTGGCACTGCTTGGCTTGATACAGGTACATTCTCCGCAATGAACCAGGCCTCTCAATTCGTTCAGGTCATAGAAGAGAGACAAGGGATGAAAATCGGTTGTATCGAAGAAGAAGCCTATAGACAAGGCTTTATAGACAAAAAACAGCTACAAAAGCTCGCAGAACCACTAATGAAAAGCGGGTATGGGAAATATTTGATGAACCTGGAATAATTTCCACTTTTTAACCACTTAAACTTTAAACTCTTCAGTTTTTTGCGCGAATTTGCGTTACATTACATTGCTTCAGTAAAAAATCTAGCCGAGAATATAATCCAAAATTCAGAAATAATTCAGGAAAAATTCATACTTTGATAAGAAGTTTTTGTTATTTTCAATTAGGGCAAGAAAATCCATAAAACTCCTTGACACAGAATTAAATTATATGTATATATAACCTAATACTATGTATAAGAAGTTATTTTCTATAATAGAGGTTATTTTACTAATATCAGTTTCATCTACTGTATCGATTCTTTACACCCAAAACAGGTTCAATGAGCAATATGACAAGATTGATGCAAAGTACAATTCTACCTATGGTGTTTTTGCAATTATCCGTCCGGACGAAAATGGAAAATGGTACATTCTAGACGACAAAAACCATTCACCTATTGGTATTGTCTCAGTCGCGCAATTTACAGATCGTATAGAAGTTTATTATGAACATGATTATCAAGATATTTACTGGAGCGCTGTCACACCTGATGACTCATTAAATTTAATGGATATTGATGTCGGAGCAAGTGTTGACCGGGACAAAACTAAAATTTTTCTGGCTAAATCCGGGAAACTTATAAACCCTTCGGAGGTTAATATGCCGGTAGCTAATATTTGGATATACATCAACGGAAAAAGTTAATTTTTACTTATTAATACAAGTACAAAAAACAGAGAATTAAAATAACTGCCTAACGACGACGACACAATCAACCCAAGAGTTTCATCCGAGCTCTTCACTTTTTTATTAATTAAATATTTAACTTTTTAAATTACCTGCATGAAGGGGGTTAAATTTTTATTGCCTATTATGTTTTTGACTTTAATTTTTGCTTTGGCCGGGATTTTAGTTTTCAACCCCAAGGGCGGCAATAAAAAGGAATCGAATGGATTCCAGCCGAACTTTGACGTAGATATTCCTGATGAACCTGCTAAGGAAGAGATTTCAATAAGTTTCAAAGATGGGACCAAGCGTACTGAGATCGATGCATATTTTAAATCTATAAACGCAGAAATTATTAGAGAAATAAAGCCATTAAATACCTTTATAATTAAGACGTCTACAGAACCAGACGCACTTCCTGAAAGCACAGAAATAGCATACAAAGAACAAAATTTTTACATTGGCGCGATGGGTGAAAATGGAAGTGAAAGTAAAGAACCATTGGTCCCCAACGACCCTTTATTCAAAGACCAGTGGGCATTTCAGGCAATAAATACTGAGGATCTTTGGAATAAAGTTTTAGATCAAGAACAAAACCTTGAAGAACATGCAACTATAGTTGCAGTTATTGATAGTGGTATATGCAGCGATCATCCTGAACTATCCGAACGAGTGATCGAAGGATATGACTTTATCGACGACGACAATCAACCACAAGATGCTTTGGGGCATGGATGTGGTGTGGCAGGAGTGATCGCTGCTAATACTAATAATACCATAGGGATAGCATCTTTTGCACCTAATGCAAAAATTTTACCTATAAAAGTACTAAACGAAAAAGGTATTGGGACTTACTCGGACCTTGCTGCAGGCATTGTTTTCGCAGTTGATCGCAAAGCAGATATTATTAATTTAAGCTTGGGAGGATATGAAGATTCTGAACTTTTGCGCGAGGCTGTGGGGTATGCGACAGACCATAATGTAAAAATTATTGCTGCAGCAGGCAACACTGGCAACGAAACAGTCCTCTATCCTGCAAAATATGAAGAGGTCACTGCTGTTGGATCAGTTGATAACAGGATTAATGAGAAGAGCAAAACCTACGAAACTTCCACTTTTTCCAGTCGTGGGAAAGAAATAGATATTTGGGCGCCCGGAAGCGAAATCCTGACCTTGGCACGTGATGGTGACTATCAAAAAGTCAATGGGACGAGCTTTGCTGCCTCCGTTGTAACCGCGGTCATGGCTAACAATGACCTAGGTAACTTCAAAGCAGTATTTGAAAAACCCAACATCGAACAAACGAAGCAAAATACAATAAGCAAAACCCAAAACCTGAAATTAAACTTCTCTAATATCGAGCAAGGGACTGATATCCCGGATGATTTACAAAAAGTTTTATTAAGCGAAATCCAACTCTGGCCATTAAAAGTACCTGAAAGCAGGGAATTCAATGTTGGAAGTATGAGATTGGAAGGAACATGGGGTATAGCAACAATTGTACCGGTCTTAAGCAAACAAGAACTTGAAAACATGGAATCATTGAATAGTTCTTACTCCCTGCTCTTTAGCTTTAATGGGACAACATGGGAGGCTTCATTTAAAGGGGGCGAAAATATCGATAAAATCTTAACAAATATTTCAGATAGTGAATTACCATCTGATATAAAGGACTTTTATAAGAAGAGTGACTCAATAACAGCCCAGTCGAACTCACAGCAATACATGAACTATAAGATGCCATGGCATCAGTCAAAAGCATTCCCGTTAACACAGGGATGGCATGCGAACCATTTCGAAAATGAATTGAGCTCTTCTCTTGATTTTGGTGTCACACAGGGCAATCAAATCCTAAGTTCGGGCCCTGGAATCGTCAGTCAGGTTTGTAAGAATACGAATGGACAACAAGCTTGGATAATAATTTCCACAAAGGAAGGAGCTACTATTTATACAGACAAACTTTACTACTTGCACATAAAACATAATACAATGCCTTCAAATATTCAAAACGGCGCGAGTGTTAATACTGGCATTGTACTTGGAGAAATCACCGGCGCTGTAACAGAAGAAGAAGGATGGCCATGCCCAATGAAATCTACAGGAGCACACCTACACTTTGCAACCAATTTCGGGCCCAAAGAACTAGCAATGGGCGAATACGATTTCACCGCAACGGAATTACCATCAGGGAATTTAACATCAACCAATTCTGATAATGCAGTAAGTTTAATTTCCCCATCTCAAAATTATCCAGTCAACCGTTATCTGGACCCTTCGACAGCTATGAATTTTGCATGGAATGTATTTGAAAAGGACGGGAAGATTGCAGAAAAGTATCATATTGCTGCTGCTGATAATACTGCTTTTTCAAATCCTTTCTTTAGCCTACCCTCGCTTATTTCGACTTCATATTCTACGACACTCGGGCGGTTTGGCGATTCTGAGGAAGTATATTGGAAGGTTAAGGCATGTTATGAAAACTGCCAAGATGCGAACCCTAATAATTATGTTTGGAGCGACTGGTCAGAAGTTAGAAAAATTAAATTGATTGTACCAACACCTGTAATTAATTCCCCTGCAAATAATGCAATTGTAGATGATGCTCTTACAATTAATATTAATAAAGGAAATTTGTATGGTCATGACTCAAATATACTTTATGAGATTGATAGCAATAGTAATTTTGCAAGTCCGGAATTTGAGAAATGGACCTCGAGCACTACAATTACTGCGACATTATCTGATCCTGGAGAATATTTCATAAGAGTGCGCCAGCTTGGGGATGACTCACACTATAGTGACTATTCTCAGATTGTAAGCGTTAGTGTACGGAAAAATGTTTCTACGCATGCTGACTATGATGGGGACGGAAAAGACGATTTAAGCTGGCGCCGATCTGACGGGAAATGGTTCATTGATCATTCGTCTGACGGTTTTAGTAACTACTGGGATGTTGAACTTAGTTCTTATGGACACGAGAACGATGCGGCTGTGCCCGCGGACTATGACGGAGATGGGAAAGCTGACCCATCAGTCAGGACCATTGACGGTAAATGGTATATAGATTATTCAAACAATGGTCTGAAGTCGTTTGATGTGAATTATAGTGGTTATAGAGGAGAAGACTCCATTGCCGTCCCTGCTGATTATGATGGAGACGGAAAAGATGACCTCGCTATCCGAATAAATGATGATAGGTGGTGCATTGACTATTATGCAATAGGAGGTTTCGGTTCTTTTAATTCGTGTTTTGGAGGTTATCATGGCGAAGATTCTATTCCTGTTCCTGCTGATTATGACGGAGACGGAAAAGATGACCTGGCCATTCGTTTAAATGATGACAGATGGTGCATTGATTATGCTGAAGATGGCTTTGGGACTTTTATATCAGGAGATTGCTACAACGGTTATAGAGGAGATGATTCTATCCCAGTACCAGCTGATTATGATGGAGATGGGAAAGACGACCTTGCAATAAGGCTTGGAGATGATCGATGGTGTATCGACTATGCCCTGGGGGGTTATGGATCATTTGGTAGTAATTGTTTTACCGGATACAGAGGCACTGATTCAACTCCTGTCGCGGGTGATTTTGACGGAGATAATAAAGCTGATCTTGGTATTAGAATTATGAACGCAGAGTGGCATATTGATTATGCCGGAATAGGTGGATTTGGATCATTTGACAGTCCTTCCGGCGGTTATCTTCATCAAGGGAAACTTGGCTTTCAGCCTGCAAGTGCTGATTATGACGGCGATGATTTAGTTGATAAAAGTATAAAAAGAGATGACGGAAGATGGATGATCGACTATGCAAATAATAATTACGGTGCATGGGATTTGGTATTACCCGGGTACAAAGGAACTGATTCAGTTGCTGTGCCTGGTAATTACGATGGCATAGGGGGTGATGACATTGCCATTCGTAGAAATGATGGAAAATGGTGCATTGATTATGCTCAAGACGGTTTTGGGCTATTTAAAACTGAGGATTGCTATAGTGGCTACAGGGGTACAGACTCAATTCCGGCTCCTGCAGATTATGACAATGATGGGAAAACAGACCTGTCGATCCGCATTAGTGATAGTCGTTGGTGTATCGATTATGCTCAGGGTGGTTTCGGTTCATTTGGTAGTAATTGTTTTACCGGATATAGAGGTACGGATTCAATTCCTGTTCCTGCGAACTATGATGGAATTGGAGGTGATGATCTTAGCATAAGGGTAAATGATGGAAGGTGGTGCATTGATCATCAAAGTAACGGCTTTGGTTCTTTTGACCTCTGTTATTCCGGCTATAGAGGAACTGACTCAAAACCAGTTCCTGGTGATTATGATGGAGATGGAAAATACGACCTTGCTATCAAAACCGATGCCGGTAACTTGTATATTGACTATAAAAACGACGGTTTCGGCTCATTTGATCTCAATCTCCCGGGTTATGGGAATACGAGTTTTATACCAGTAGCAAAAAATTACGATAATAAGGGTGGCGACGACCTAAGTCTATATGTGACAAATGGGACATTCCTCATTGATTACCAGACCAATAATTTTGGTTCATTTGATGAACTGGACCCACGGGACAATTAACCCGAGTAAATATTGATTGGTAAAGTGTCAGGAATAATGAATAAGTTGGGATAGATATTACGAAATAGGGTACGATGTAAAAGAGATTAATTTTTACAACCGCACCCTATGATGAATGGTACACAAACGCGACTAAAATATCTACTACCATACAAAGAAAAATGGAGATATTTAATGGCGAATCCACCAAAAGAAATCAGTAAGAGAGCAATACAGAGATTAAAGTGGATAGATTACATAGTAGCAGGCAATAATGTACTAAAAACAAGTAGACACTTTGATATACCCGAACCAACAGTAAGGTACTGGTACAAAAGATTTGACCCATGGGATTTAAGTAGTCTAGAAGATAAATCCAAAAGACCAAAACAAGTTAGGCGGACACCTGTCAGTTTAGAAGAGGCACAAAGGGTGATAGAACTAAGAACAGGAAAATATCTAGGTTGGGGAAAAGTAAAGATTCAAAGAAAACTAAAGAAGGAAGATATTTACATAGGACAAACAAGGATACAGAAAATTATCAATGAGGCAGGGCTTAAACGTATACCAGCAGCAAAGAAGAAGTATTATCATAGGAAGAACAGACGGCATATGTATGCAGTAAAAAAAGAAGTACGCGAACAACCAGGTGGATTAGTATATCTGGATGTAAAACATCTTTACTTACCAGGAGGACAAAGAGTGTATCAATTTACAGCAATAGATCATGCAACAAGGATGATGAGAGTAAAGCTATTCACTAGAATTACAAGTAGGTGTAGCAAGTTGTTTTTAGACTATCTACAAATAGAATATCCATTTAAAAAGATACATTACATAGGTACAGATAATGGGGGTGAATTTTTAGGTGAGATGGATAAAGAACTTGAGAAGAGAAAAATCATTCATTTATTCTCGTCTCCAAGAAGTCCAAAGCAGAATCCATTTGTCGAAAGATCTATCAGAACAGTAATAGATGAAGTTTACTATTACAAGGGGACTGAAATTACGATGCAAGAGCAGCAAAAAGTTTTAGATGAATACATGCATATTTACAATTATGAAAGACCTCATTGGGGTCTTGAATTAAGGACTCCCGTTGAGCAATTTAATTTGTTACAATCTAATACCCTAATTTCGTAACATGTACCCAACCTATACAAATAATATACACCAGCATCAACTTGTAGTAAAATCGTGTTGTCTAAATTTCAATATTTTTACATTTCTACATCACCAAAATAAATGAAGAAAAAAGTCGCTGTGATTGGTCTTGGTTATGTCGGCTTGCCCCTCGCTATAGCTATAGAAAAGACCCATAAATATAATCTGGTCGGTTATGACCATAATGAAGGAAAGATTGCAAAAATTAAAAAGCAAATTTCTCCTCTCGAAGATGATCTTGTCAAAAAGGAATTAAAAAAATACCCGATTGAAGCTTCCACTGATGAGAAAATTATTAAAGGTTGTGACATTTATATAATTGCTGTACCGACTCCAGTTCATGATGACCATTCTCCTGATTATGGTCCGGTTAAGGGAGCTACCAGATCAATTGCAAAATATTTAAAAAAAGGCGACACAGTTGTTCTCGAGTCAACTGTAAATCCAGGCACATGCGAAGAAATTGTTTTGCCAATATTGGAGAAAAAAAGCAGATTAAAAGGTGGTGTTGATTTTAATCTAACTCACTGTCCAGAGAGGATAAATCCAGGCGATCCGAAGTGGAACGTTTATAACATCCCGCGTAATATCGGATCGCTTGATCCTATTAAAAATAAAGAGATTTCTGATTTTTATAGAAGTTTTCTAGAAGGGAAAATAAATGAAGTATCAAGCCTGAAAATCGCAGAATCAACAAAAATTATTGAGAACACATTTCGTGACATTAATATTGCTTATGTGAATGAACTCGCAAAGTCTTTCGACAAAATGGGCATTGATCTTATTGAAACTATCAAAGCATCCTCGAATAAACCATTTGGTTACATGCCGCACTGGCCTGGTGCTGGTGTTGGTGGGCATTGTATCGCAGTTGATCCATATTATTTAATAAGGCGCGCTGCAAAAGCAGGCTTCAATCACAGATTTTTAAAAAGGGCTAGAAAAATAAATAATTCGATGCCTGAGTACGCTATAAAAAGGCTAGAAATAGCTCTAAGAGAAGCCGACAAAGTAGTTCAAGATACAACTGTGCTTGTGCTTGGTTTGGCTTACAAGGGTGATGTTGCTGACTTGCGTGAATCTCCAGCCATGGAAATATTAAAACACTTGAAACAGCATGGTTTTACTAAGGTTTTGAGATATGATCCATTTTTCCCGGACATGTCTGATGCAAATGACCTTGAAGAGGCACTTTCCAAAACTGATACTATACTAATTGCGACCGCTCATTCAAAATTCAAGGAGATTACGCCCTCCCTCTTGAAAAAGTCAGGTGTCAAAGTGGTCATTGACGGACGAAACATGCTCGACAAGGCAGGGATTATAAAAAATGGTATTATTTATAAGGGAATTGGTAGATAATGAAAAAAATAGCAGCGCAGATAATGGCGAATATAACAAGTTCAAAACGAAGAAATCTAGTTATTTTCATTCCAGCATTTAACGAGGAAGTGAACATTTCCGAGACTGTAAAAAGGGTGCCGAGGAAATTCGATGGTATAGATGAAGTTAAAATTCTCGTGGTTGATGATGGGTCTTCAGATGAAACGGTGAAGAACGCCCGCTCCGCGGGCGCTGAGGTAATCTCTCATTACTCAAATGCGGGCGTTGGCGTTGCTTTTCAAAGTGGCTTGAACTGGGCTCTCAAAAACAAAGCGGACATTCTTGTGAACATTGATGCAGATGGACAATTTAACCCTGCGGATATTCAAAAACTTATTGGCCCGATACTCAAAGACGAGGCTGACATGGTTGCTTCAGCAAGGTTCAGCAAAGGAAAACCGAAAAACATGTCCCGTGTGAAATACTGGGGGAATAAACGGATGACGAGCTTGATCAATTTTCTGTCCGGTAAAAAATTCGCTGATGTATCTTCTGGATTTAGAGCATACAACCGAGAGGCTATGTTAAACTTGAACCTTTTTGGCAAATTTACATACACTCAAGAAGTTTTTCTCGACCTTTCAATGAAGAATTTACGCATTGTACAAATCCCTGTTGAAGTTAAATATTTTAAAGAGC
>Ga0208958_1003504_pt1 | contig 12121 bp, 8 predicted proteins | sample RifOxyB1_FD_184032 | JGI IMG/M metagenome (GOLD analysis project Ga0208958, IMG submission 184032) | Soil microbial communities from Rifle, Colorado - Rifle Oxygen_injection B1 (SPAdes) | ecosystem: Environmental > Terrestrial > Deep subsurface > Rock core/Sediment | place: Rifle, Colorado...
ATTTTATTATTACTGTGTATTGTTATTTTTTCCTATGGGTTTAAAGATCCGAATTTAACATTAACAAGCTCACCCTTTCTTATTTCCATCTTTCATCAACTCACGTATGTGGTGTATGGGCTTCGCCCGTTAGCAACGCTCATTTTTATTAGCATTCTTTTGGGTCTTTGGAGTTTCTATATAGTTGTCTGCAAGAATGGAGAAAAATTATTTACCAATATAAAACATCTTGCATTTTTTATTATCCTATCAGCGTTCATTCTATCATTTTCTTATCCTGCGTTGACCCATGATTTGTTTAATTATATGACTACAGCTAAAGTGACATTCACTCATGGGGAAAATCCATATGTTGTTATGCCAATAGAAATTCCGAATGAACCATATCTAGCTTTTACCAGAGCCGCGAATAAATATGCATTGTATGGACCGATATGGATTCTCATAACTGCAATACCACACTATCTTGGCAATAACAATATTTGGCAAACAATTATCATGTTTAAATTATTAAATGCAATTATCTATCTTGTGTTTGTATACATGATTTACAAAATTACTAAATCCTTGAAGAATACACTTTTTTTTGCCTTCAATCCGCTTATTTTGATTGAAACACTTATTTCAGGACATAACGATATTTATATGATGCTTTTTGCGTGTTTTGGGTTGGTCATACTGAAGCAATATAAATTTCTGGGCGCATTGTCATTTTTGGTAAGTGTGTTGATTAAAGGGGCTACTTTTGTTCTTACACCATTATTGTTTATTAAAAATATTTCATTTGAACAGATCTTAGTATTTTCTTATTGGTTACTGGCACTCATATTTTTTATCGCAGCCCCTATTCGGGAGGAACTTTATCCTTGGTATGCAGTATGGCTTGTATGTATCGTGTCATTTCTTCCAATGAAAAAATACGTTTTGTTATATGGATTTACCACAGTTCTTACTTTTGCTTTAGAGTTACGACATCTGCCCTATATGTGGATGGGCTATTATGAAGCACCTGGCCCGATACTCCGCTTATTTCTGACTATGATACCTATTGCAATATATTGTATTGTTCTTTTGGTAAAAAAACTGAACAAACAGATATGAAAAGAAAAACAATAGTAGCTTATTTAATTGGACTCATGATGGTGGCTGTTTTTTTTCGTATCTATCTTCTCCCAACAAATTTATTTTTCGGACCGGAACAGGGAAGGGATCTTCTTGTAGTACGAGATTTGGTTGTTGGTCACAAACTGACACTTATAGGAGCAAAGACGGATATTGCGGGTGTGTTCCATGGGCCGTTGTATTATTATCTTTCGTCCATTCCGTTTTTGTTTAGCGGCGGTAACCCAGTAATAATTGCAGTATTTTTTGCGCTCTTGCAGGTTCTTGCAATTCCGGTATTGTATCTATTGATTATTGAACTGACTGGTAATAAACGTCTTGGATTGATTGCATCAATGCTTTTTGCAATCTCATTTGAGTGTATCGTCTATGCGCGTTGGCTTTCTAATCCGCCAATGAGTTTATTTACGGCAATCCTTTTTACATATTGTGTCGCGCGGTTTATCAAAGGAAAAAAATGGTATCTGGTGGGTGTTGCCATATGCTACGGAGTGCTCGGTCAACTTGAATTTATCAACTATGCGCTATTCGGCGGCATTATCGTTGCATTATTTTTCAGATATTGGAAGATCGTGAGGAAAACACAAATAATGGTACTCATTCTCAGTTGTCTTTTGGGTGGATTAGTTGCATTCGGTACATATGTAATTTTTGACTTACGCCACGGATTTTTTGTAACTAAAGGTATATTATCTCTTCTTCAAGGGGGCGGTTTTCGCGGTTCATTTATAGATGCAGCTGTTGAGATGAGCGGAAGATATATTATGGAAATCGGACGCACATTTGGGATCTTTAATGAAGTGTTTGCTGGAATTATTGCGGCCTTATGTCTGTATGGGTACATCACCATACGTAAGCATCACCGCAATTTAGATATTATTCTAATATGGATGATAGTGCCGATTCTTGTGCTTTTTTGCTTCCGTCACGGTGTGTTAGCACAAGTATTTGTGGGACTGCTTCCAGCATGGATTATTGGTTTTTCTTTCATTATCGAATACCTTTGGAAAACTCCATGGATAGGGAGAATGATAATTACTTGCGTCGTGGCGTACGAATTGATTATGTATTTCTTTTATATACCGATGAATGAACAGGTATTTTTTCAGAAATCTCAATCCCGGATTACCTATGAAAATGAACTGCAGGTAGTTCATAAAATTTATACGCACGCTGCTGGTAAACCTTTTTATTTTCAATCATTTACTATCCCTATCTTTTGGCAGGACGGATGGACATATTTATTTTGGTACATAGGGACGACGAAGTATGGATATGTGCCAGTTGAAGAGGATAAATCAACTATTTATGTGATTATTCCCAAAATATATAATGACCCCTTTCTATCACTATTTCAAAGCAATTGGTATAAGGATACGGTATCAACGTGGGGGAGATTAACGTACAGTTTTTCCCTAGGGGAATTTACAATCGAAGAACGTCAAAAATAATATGAAGAAATTGATTATCATCCTTTTTGTATTACTGATCGTCATTGGTTTTGCAGTCATACCTCTGTTTAGTTCATCCTATCTTCCAACACATGACGGCGAATACCATATTATACGGATTGTTGAATTTTCAAAAATGCTTGCATCTGGATATCTATTTCCACGTTGGGCGCCAACCTTAAACAGTGGATATGGAATACCTATTTTTGAGTTTCATTATCCGCTCCCTAACTATATTGGATCATTGGTTCGGATATTTTCCCATGACGCAGTCTATGCATTTCAAATATCTATGGGGTTAGGATATTTAGTAGCAGCTCTTGGGTCATTTTTGTGGCTTGCAAGCCTGTATGGGCCGTTTGCAGCAGCTTTTGGAGCTGTTGTGGGAGCTTATGTACCCTATTGGTTTGTCGATATCTATGTGAGAGGGTCAATAGGAGAAGTGTGGGCGATTGCGCTACTTTTTTTTACTCTTTGGACAATTGAAAAGAAACGATATATACCCACAGCATTGTTCTGTGGATTACTTATTCTTAGCCACAACATTCTTGGGATGATATTCACTCCGTTTCTGTTTGCATATACAGTAATACGAAATAAAAAGGCAATTGCATGTCTTGTCTGGGGAATCGGACTATCAGCCTATTTTTGGCTTCCTGCACTTCTTGAAGGGAAATACGTGGTTGGATTAAATACGGTTAATTTTAGAGAGCATTTTGTTGCGTTGTATGAATTACTCGTTCCTTCCTGGGGGACGGAATTTTCCGGAAGCGGGTTTTCCGGCAATAAAATATCATTCCAATTAGGGGTTATTCCGATTGTCATTATTATTGCATCATTAATTACCTTTGTTCGACAAAAAAAGAAACAGTCAGATATATTAGTGAAATGGTTTTTAGTGTTCATCGGATTACTCATTGTTTTCATGCTTTCATGGTCAAAATGGATTTGGGAAATTGTCAGACCACTCCAATTAGTCCAATATCCATGGAGATTATTGTCGTTTATGATTCCGATAACTGCTTTATTGACAGCATACTTAGTTAGGAAGTCAAAAAAGACTTACATTGGCATTGTATTAGTTTTCTTGGCCGTTATTTTTACATTTCCTTATACCAGGAAAGTTCACTATGCACCCCGAAATGAAGCGTATTATATGGCAAGAAGTAATTTTACGGATGGAACATCATCCATGGGAAATAGCTTTTCAACGATTTGGACAGGTTGGATTGAGAAGCGACCAGAATCAGAGCTGGTTCTTCAAAATGGAAAAATAATTAAAAAGGAAACCTGGAATTATTTAAAAAAAGAATTTGACGTTCGTATGGATGCTGATGGAATAGTGACATTCAATACTCTTTATTTTCCCGGCTGGATTGTGGTTGTGGATGGGAAAAAAGTACCAATACTCTATAAGTCCGGCGGAATTATTCGAGCTCTGATTCCAGCCGGTGTTCATGAGGTTCGAATTCAATTTACGAATACAATGCCCAGATTAGTTGGAAATATCATATCAATAGTCAGCTTGGTTGGGATTATCGGATGGGGTATACTGACTATATATGCGAATCGCAATCGACCTGTCACCACTTAGTTCTGGACATAGCAATCGAGGGATTGGTGTATACACAAAAGAGCTTATTGGCGCGCTTCAAACATATGAAAAATGTCATGAATATATCATTAGTGATGGAAAAACGAAACCATCTTCACTGATTGATGTTGTTCATTATCCATTTTTTGATCCATTTTTTCTCACTCTTCCACTTTCTAAACTCCATCCGACGGTTGTGACGGTCCATGACCTCATTCCTCTCGTATTTCCAAAACATTTTCCTGCAGGATTTCGAGGGAATATTAAATGGCAAATACAGAAGCAATCATTAAAAGGAGTAAAGCATATCATTACTGATTCAATTGCATCTAAAGATGATATCCATCGGATTTGCGGAAGATCCAAAGAGAGTATTCATCCGATCTATCTTGCCCCTTCTTCTCTGTATGATCGGATTCCTTCGAAAGAAACTATTGTTGCAGTACGAAAAAAATACAAACTTCCCGAAGGTTTTCTTTTATATGTAGGCGACGTAAACTGGAACAAAAATATTCCAGGACTTATCAAAGCAACAGCTTCCTTTTCTATCCCACTTATATTGGTGGGGAAAGCATTTCTTGATGCATCACTTGCAGAAACAAGGGAAATTAACAGAATTATTTCAAATCTGGGAAGAGAAAAATTTATTATCCGTCCGGGGTTTGTGAGTGATAGCGATCTTGTATGTCTGTATGAACTGGCGACGTGTCTTATTCAGCCTTCATTTTACGAAGGATTTGGTTTACCTGTTTTGGAAGCGTTTGTCAGTGGATGTCCAGTTGTTGTAGCAGACAACTCATCACTTTCGGAAATTGCCGGTCCTGGAATTAGAGTAGATGCGAAATCTTGCGAGTCGATAACCTATGGGATACAAAGTGTGTTAGAACTTTCAACAGAAAAGCGTGCACAACTCATTGAAAAAGGGCATGCGTGGGTGAAACAATTTTCCTGGAAGAAGGTTGCTCATGAAACAGCCAGCGTATATGAAAAGGCTTTGGGATAAATATCGTTTTGTTGTCGTTACGTTTATTATTTGGAGAGTTGTACTTTATTTGGCAGAATTAACATCATTTATTATTCCCATATATTCACAAACGTATATGGGACTCATTCCCTGGGCAAATACGGATGGACTCAATTATGTACGGATTGCACAGTGGGGATATGGACATCTAAACGAAGCATTTTTTCCTCTATATCCATTACTCATTCGTGGCATCCATTTTATTATTCCAGTACCGCTTGAAACGATAGGTGTTGTTGTTTCTGCAACCTGTTTTTTCATTGGGCTTTGTGTTTTATATGGGATAGTAGCTAAAATATCAGTAAAACAGGCCAGATGGATGATCCTATGTATTCTTTCTTTTCCTACTGCATTTTTCTTTACAGCCGTTTACACAGAATCATTATTTTTTCTGCTCGTCGTCCTGGTACTGTATTTTTCAAATAAAAAGAAGTGGTTTCTTGCAGGAATGTGCGTTGGCCTTGCAAGTGCCACACGTATGGTTGGCATCTGTACAGCGATATTTGTTCTCTACGAATTATGGAAAACAAAATACAGACCTAGATTTTTTGACATTGTAGGAATACTCGCTATGCCCATAGGGCTTTTTTCCTATATGTATTATCTTTTTAAAAACTATGGAGACCCATTGCGTTTCATTCATATTCAGGCGCTGTATGAGATAAATAGAAGTGTAGGACATTTTATTTTTCTTCCCCAAGTTATATGGAGATATTTAAAAATTTTGGTTCTCGCTGTTGGAAAACCGACCATGGTCGCATATGGCGTTTCGATTGTTGAACTTATGTTAACAATGGGAGCTTTTTTCCTACTTTATTATGGATGGAAAAAGAAAGTGAAATTAAGTTATCTGCTCTACAGCTTTGTGGTTCTTGTTATTCCGACCCTCACCGGTACACTTACGTCCATGCCCCGATATATTCTTACGGTAATTCCGTTGTTTATCATTCTTACCTACATCAAAAGAAATACTGTAAAATACGCTCTTATTGGTATATTTTTTATTCTCCAACTCGTATCGGTAATGTTATACTTGCGAGGGTGGTTTATTGCATGAAAACAGTATCTATTATCATACCTGTATATAACGAAGAACGTACAATTCAAGAGATACTGACGCGTGTTGAATCAGTTGATCTTCCAAATTGGAAAAAAGAAATCATCGTTATTGATGATGGTTCTATTGATAAAACAAAAACCATACTGCGAAAATGGGAAAAGAAAGTTACGGTGATATACAAGGCGAAAAATGAAGGTAAAGGAAGCGCAGTGAGTATTGGATTATCAAAAGTAACAGGGGATATAATCCTTATTCAAGATGCTGATTTGGAATATAGTCCAAAGGACTATGTAACACTTTTTGCGCCATTTGATAATCCTCAGGTTCACGTTGTCTATGGGTCTCGTTTCTTGGGATCTCATTTATCTACCATGTATCTGTATGCACAAGGCAATAAGTTTGTCACCTTTATAACTAATATCCTATACAATACCAACATTACGGATATGGAAACAGGGTATAAAGTGGTAAAAAGAGAGGTGATTGATGGATTAACGCTTAAATCAAAACGCTTTGATATGGAGCCGGAAATTACTGCAAAAATATTAAAAAAAGGATATCAGATATATGAGGTTCCCATTTCCTATTTCGGAAGAAAGTTTTCCGAAGGAAAGAAACTGACATGGAAAGACGGCGTCGTGGCACTCTGGACGCTCATTAAATACAGATTAGTAAATGACTAATATGAATAAAACTGTTTTGGTTACTGGAGCGGGCGGATTTATTGGTCACCACATGGTGAGCTATTTGAAAGAGAGGGGATACATTGTTCGGGGGGTTGATATTAAAAAACCAGAATTTGAGTCAACAAAAGCAGATGAGTTTTTCTTACTAGATCTTCGTAATAAGAATAACGCGATGAAAGCAACGAAGGGCGTGGTTGATGTGTACAATTTTGCTGCAAATATGGGTGGCGTTGGATACATAGACAAAGTTCACGCGCACATACTCCATGATAACTTGCTTATTAATATTAATATGCTCGAAGCATCAGCACAGGAAAAAGTAAAGCGTTTTTTCTTTTCTTCATCTGCGTGTGTGTATCCGAGAAGAAAACAACTTAGTACAGCAAATAAGGGACTCTGTGAAAAAGATGCCTTTCCAGCGGATCCAGATACGGTTTATGGGTGGGAAAAACTAACATCGGAACAATTATGTTTAGCTTATTATCAAGACTATGGATTGCAGACTCATGTTGCACGCTTTCATAATATATATGGACCGCTAGGCACGTGGAATGGTGGACGTGAAAAATCCCCAGCTGCTATATGCAGAAAAATTGTTCAGGCAAAAAAAAAGGATTCAATAGAAGTGTGGGGAGATGGAAAGCAAACACGGTCCTATTGTTACATTGATGATTGTATTGAAGGAATATATAGATTGATGCAATCAGACATAACGACGCCACTTAACATAGGTTCTGATCGATTAGTTTCAATTAACGATCTTATTTATATTATTTCTTCAATCTCTGGAAAAACAATTCACGTACGTTATGATGTATCTCAACCACAGGGGGTGCGAGGGAGAAATGCTAATATAGAAGCAGCAAAAAAATTATTACACTGGGACCCAAAAACATCGTTGGAATCGGGTTTGAGCATTACATATAATTGGATTGAAAAACAAGTAAAACAGGAGCAGTCATGAAAGAATTTATTAAAAAAATTATCTCACATTCTATAGCAAAAGATAGCGTTATTGTGATGGCCGGATCTATGGGGGCAAACGTTGGCTCCTACCTTTATCATTTGATGATGGGACGGTTGCTTGGACCAACCGGATACGGTGAATTATCTTCACTTCTCTCCATCTTCTACATTTTTACCGTGCCTCTAAACGTTGGAGCAATTGTTCTTGTTAAGTTTATTTCGTCCATGAAGGCAAAAAATCAACTTGGCCAAGTGCAGACCTTGTTTATGAAAGTAACAAAATCCTGTCTCATCGGGTGCATAGCTGCTTTTCCTATTATCATAGTAGCTTCACCGTTTATTAGTACGTTTTTACATATTGAATCAACCATATTATTTATCTTTGTTTATATTATATTTGTTTTTTCGTTATTAACCGTTATTGCGGGAAGTGCGCTTCAAGGGTATCAGAAATTTTTATGGGTGAGTATTTTAGGAGCCGGATCTATTCTAGTGAAGCTTGTTTTGAGTATTCCCGCGGTTACGTGGGGTGTATATGGAGTTCTTTTTGCTACGGTTGGATCGGTCATGGTCATGTATTTTCTTTATTTCCTTCCTCTGCGGTTTATTTTTCAGGTCAAAGCATCACCTTTAACTTTTACAATTATGGAAGCGATGCGTTATACAGTACCAACGCTCCTCATTGTTCTGGGCATGACATCTTTATATTCAACAGATATGATATTAGTTCGACATTTTCTCCCAGCGTATCAAGCAGGATTATATGCATCCTTAACGGTTCTTGGAAAGATAATCTTTTATGCATCTTCAGCAGTATCGATTGTTATATTTCCGGTGTTATCAGAGCGAACAGCAAAAGGAGAAAAGGGAACAAAGCTTATATTTATTGCACTCGCTACAGTTAGCGCTGTATCAGCGGGTATTACACTTCTTTATTTTGCATTTCCTGAATTTATCATAAGAACTTTTTTTGGTGCTTCTTATATTCAGGGAGCTTCGCTTTTGGGTTTGTTTGGAGTGTTTCTGGTACTCTATTCCATTGGTAATATGCTTACTACGATATGCATGGCATTAAGTAAACTTACCATATGGTTTGTTCCGGTTGTTTGCGCTGTTATTCAAATCATTGGTATAACCCTCTATCATGATTCCGTAATAAGCGTCATTTGGGTCAACATTGCTTCCTGTCTTCTATTAGTTGTAAGCCTTTTAGGGTATTATAGGAAACACATCTATGAAAAAGTTTAGTCTGATAGTGCCTGTATACAAACAAGAAAAGACAATTAAGGCTAACATTCTTTCAATTCTTGATGTGTTGAAAACAATTACTGTTCCGTTTGAGATCATTCCTGTTATAGACGGTATTCTGGATAACAGTGAGGGAGAAATAAAAAAAATTAAAGATTCACATGTTCACGTTGTTGGGTATAAGAATAATCGCGGAAAAGGGTATGCAGTCCGGTACGGATTTGCCCATGCGGGTGGCGATGTGATTGGTTTTCTGGACGCAGGCGGAGATTTAAAGCCAGAGGCGCTTCTTGTCATGCTTGCACAGTTTGAGTTTCAAGATGCTGATGTAGTACTTGGCAGTAAACGGCACCCTGATTCAAAAGTTGATTATCCAACGTATAGAAGAATCCTTTCCTGGGGTTATCAACAAATTGTTAAAGTATTATTTGGGTTGAATGTTACCGATACGCAAGTTGGAATGAAATTATATAAACGAAAATTACTTGAAGATGTTCTTCCGCGACTTTTGGTGAAGCATTTTGCATTTGATATCGAGATTCTTGCGGTTGCATACCATTTGGGGTACAGAAAAATATATGAATCACCAGTGGAGATAAATTTTTTCTTTTCAAAAACAAGTATGGTCTGGTCAAAGTTGTTTCGAGTTATCTATAATATGATAACTGATACGTTGGCTGTATTTTACAGGTTGAAGATTAAACGGTATTACGATAATGCTTCAAAACGGAAATGGCGTTTTGATCCGGAGCTCAACTTCAGGATCAATGTAGGGTGATGGTTGATTGATCAGTCTATTATTAGTCTAATAATCAGTCTAATTATTGATCTAAATTGCATATTGACATATTGCAAAATAGTAGTAAAATGCAAAGTATAGAATATGTTTAAACGGGCTATCGAAGACAAAATAGATGAATACCTTACAGGGAAGGATTATAAGACTTTCTATATTTGGGGCCCCAGGCGTTCCGGCAAAACAACACTCTTAAAGGAACTCTCAAAAAAGCTGGGAGTGAGAGTTTTTAACTTCGATTTTTCTTCAGACCACAATCTCTTCGCATCGGATCGGGATACACTTGAGAAACTCACCTCACAAAACAAGATTATTCTCATTGATGAAGTACAAAATTATCCTCAGGCAACCGTTGCTATCAAGTTACTCTATGATGAATTTAAGGTCAAAGTAATCGCTACCGGAAGTAGCGAGCTTCGGCAAAAAGATAAGGAATTTGATACACAAGCAGGTCGATTTACCGAACATTATTGTTTACCTTTGTCCCTGGAAGAAATGAAAGCAAACAGTACCCTTCCTTCCTACGAAGAGAAATCCTTTGAAAAAAAGCTACTGGAAGGATTGCAAGTTTTTGGTTCATATCCTGAGGTATATACTACCAAAACTCTTTCAGATCAGGATAAAATTGAGTTACTTGAAAATATAATCCAAACATATGTGCTAAAAGATGTGGTAGATATATATGGACTCAAAAACAAAAAATTGGCAGAGGACATCTTAACGAAAATTGCACTCCAGTTAGGAAGTGAAGTCTCTATCCGGGAGATCGCTGCCAGCTTAGGATCAAATGGCATTACCGTTGCCAACTATATCGAAATTTTTATTAAAAACTATATTTTAATTCCACTTCCCTCCTTTAAGACCAACATCAGAAAAGCTGTATCGGAGAATAGAAAACTCTACTTTTACGATCTGGGGGTGAGAAATGCTTTTGTAAAAGATTTCCGTGAAACCAAACTTAGGCCTGATCAAGGGGGTTTATTTGAAAATTTTATTATCATTGAGATTGAGAAACAAAGAAGGAATACCGAATCCAAACGGAGTCTTTATTTTTATCGGGAGTATGGTGGAAAAGAGGTGGATTTGGTGATAGAAGATTATTACAAAAAGTACCAATGTGTTGAGATGAAAGTACAGGGGCAAGGAGGAAACAGAGATATTTTCCCGCTTCCGCATGCCTTTACGACGATTGACAAAAATAATTACTTTCATACCATAACCGGAATTATGGATGATAAGAAAAAGAGGAACTAGGAACTAATCTCCCCATTAATATCTATACTAAATTTTCATCCAGTACTATAATGACGTAGTTCCCTATGCGCATTCTTATTCTTAATTGGCGAGATTTAACTCATCCGCGGGCTGGTGGAGCGGAACTTGTGACCATGGAACATGCAAAAGGATGGGTGAAGAAAGGTCATCGTGTTACATGGCTTACCGGTTGGTACGGAGGAAAAAAGGAAGAACTTGTTGATGGTGTGCATATCGTTCGTAGGGCCGGATCTTTGACCATATATCTTTATGCAATAGCGTATCTTTTTATCAACGGACGGTTATTTGATGTTATTGTAGATGAAGCTCATGGATTTCCCTTTTTCTCCCCTTTATTTACAAAAACTCCGGTAGTTTTGTTTATTCATGAAATAGCTGGAGAAATTTGGGATTACATGTTTCCATTTCCGAAAAACATCATTGGAAAATTTTTGGAATCGACATATTTCAGGTTGTACAAAAAGTGTTATGTCTGGACCGACGCACCGTCAACAGTGGATGAGCTTGTTGAACGAGGGATTCCACGGAATCGCTGTTTTGCAATACCATGTCCGATTGTCTATCCAAACCCGACAAAGATATTGTTCCACAAAGAAATTAACCCAACGTTTATCTTTGTTTCGCGGGTAGTGCGGATGAAAGGTATTGAAGAGGTGATTAAAGCATTTTCTTTCATTTGTCGCGAGAAACCTAAATCAAAACTGTGGATTGTGGGTGGCGGAGAAGATGCATATGTGAATGAACTTAAAACTATGATAGTTGAATATGGTATTGAAAAGAATGTGTCATGGTACGGGATTGTAACAGAGGCGAAAAAATATGAACTCATGTCGCGAGCCCATTTACTTCTCCACGCATCGGTGAAAGAAGGATGGGGGCTTGTGGTGCTTGAAGCGGCA
>Ga0208958_1003508_pt1 | contig 12118 bp, 18 predicted proteins | sample RifOxyB1_FD_184032 | JGI IMG/M metagenome (GOLD analysis project Ga0208958, IMG submission 184032) | Soil microbial communities from Rifle, Colorado - Rifle Oxygen_injection B1 (SPAdes) | ecosystem: Environmental > Terrestrial > Deep subsurface > Rock core/Sediment | place: Rifle, Colorado...
CCAAGAGAGAGATTTCTAAAACACGGAAAAGAAGCTTTGAGCGACGCTGAACTTATAGCGATAATTCTTAGAACTGGAACAATAAATGAAAATGTTGTTGATATGTCTAACAGATTGATTAAAGAATATTCTTTGGAAAAGTTGTTTGATTGTTCACTAAAAGAATTGCAGGAGATTAAAGGAATTGGTCCAAGTAAAGCAATGCAGATTCTGGCGATTAGTGAATTGGGGAAGAGACATAATAATTCAAGGAATCCAATTAAGAAAATAACTTGTGCAAGAGATGTTTATGAACATTTCAAGGAAAAACTTAAAGATGAAAAACAAGAGAATTTTTTTGTTTTGATTTTGAATAATGCAAATAATATTGTAAAAGAAGAACTTGTTTCAAAAGGAGTTTTAGATGCTGCGATTTTGCATCCGCGAGAAGTTTTCAAGCCTGCAATAAAAAATTCAGCGTCGAAGATAATTCTGGTTCATAATCATCCGTCGGGAAATTCACAGCCAAGTCTAGATGATTTAGAAATAACCAAGCAACTAATCGAAGCTGGAAAACTTCTTGATATAAAAGTTTTAGATCATGTTATTATTGGTTGCCCTCGCGGGCAAAGGGAAAAAGAAGGATTAGAGTTTGTTAAAGAGAATGATGATAATGAAAGTAAAGGGTGGTGGAGTTGGGTTGAGGATGAATAACCGCCTTAGGCGGTTAAAAAAATACCTTTTGCAAGGAACCAGCAACATGGCATTGGTTTATTTGTTCTCTTAATTGTCTGCTTTTTGCACATGGCATTATTTTTTGTTTGCAGACTTCTACTGATTCAAAAACTTACTTAGTATAATCATGATTGAATATTAGGTGAAGTTTTTGAAATTTCTTCAATAGATTTTAATGCTTCTTCAATTGCTTTGATTTGCCTGTCAAGAACTTCTTCTTTGTCTTTCATTTGCACTTTTGAATTTTCATATTCCTGTTTTACTTTCTCAATTTCCAGTTCTTTTTTTCTTTCTTCTCTCTTTATATCTTCCTTAATATCTTTTTTCCAATTTTCAAGAATTCTCACAAATTTCTCCACAGTCTGCCCTTTCTTTCTCACTTCCTCTTTAACATTTGATTTAGAATTCATAATATCTAATTTTTTTTGAGTTAATCTTTCTACAATACTATATCTTGATTGACTTTCACCCATTATAGAAATTAGTTGGAAAAACTTATATAATCTTGGTGGGAGTTTTTGGGTATGCGAAAACTTACGCATTAATTAGAATTTTCTTTTTCTTCTTTTTTTCTCTTAAAAATCTCTCTTCTTCTGTTAAATAATTTTCCTCGCTAACGACGCTTTTTTTTGTTTCTTGTTCCAGTTCTTTTCTTGCATTTTTTGCAATCTCTCCTCCTTTTCTTGAAACTTTAACATGCTCAACAAAATTTTCAGGATTTTGCGTTCTCTCAATTTCTGCAGTGGACGCCTCTCCTAACATAGAAAAAATTAATTCTAAATCAGTCATATGATCTCTTAGATTTTCATCTTTCAAATCCTTAAATTCTTTGTATTCTTTTGGAGTCATTCCAAAACTTGCCTTTGAAATTTCTGCTGTCAAAATTGCAAAATCACTCTGTTCTTCAACTCCTCTTTTTTTCCATTCATCAGTCAAATCCTGACGAACTACAATTCCTCTTAATCTTTTATCAATCCATTGTTTTGAATATCCTTTTTTCTCGTATATTTCCTTCATCCTTTCCTGTGCAAGTTCAGGGTCTTCTATTTCCTGTATTCTTTCATACCCCACTTTTGCCAGCCATTTTTTGAAAGGCTCTGCTTTTTTTGAGGGTATTGATTGAATTATCCTGAATATCCCTTCTGTGTCTGCGCAATCTGTTTCTCTTAACTTACCATCTTCAGCCATTAGTTTCAACTGTACACAATTTGTGGACAGTTCAATTCCTGATGACTCTTTTTCTCTAACTTTAAGCATGTGCCAATAATTTCTAGGGTTATCACTTTCAGTTAAAGCTAGGACAACATCAACTACAGAAAAAAACCATTTATTTCCAATTAATTTTCTTCTTATTTTCTTATGATTAAAAACAATTATTTCTGTCATCTTCTAATATGGATATTAAACTTTAAATTTATTTCTTTTTCCATCAAGATAAGTAATTATTATTTTTCTTCCATTGTCTTGTGCAAGATAAGAATAAAGTTCTTTTCCTTTATCAAGATTGCATCCTTCAACAACTAATTTATTTATAGAGATGTATGCTGTTAATCTCTTGAAGATGATTTTACTCTTCCAACCAATTCCGAGGAATTTATTTTTCATTTTTTAATTAGGCACCTCATATATTTAAACCTTGCGGTGCCTAAAGATTTATATAGAAATTTGCGCAATTAAATTTATGAAAATCCAGAAAAGATTCTTAAGAAAACATAATGATAAGGATTATTACAAATATGTTGTGAATATTCCTCCAATGGTTCTAAAAGAAGCAGGAATAAAATATGGAGAAGAAGTTGATATAAAGACAGAGGATGGGAAAATTGTTTTAGAGAGGAAAAAGAAGAGGAAGTGAAGAGTGATTACAATTTTCTGGCTTCATTCATTAATTCGTCATAACTCTTAGCAACAAAATAATCCGCATTAATTTCTTTAAAATGTCTTTTTGCACAAAGAATTTTATTCGTTTCAGAATCCCTTAAAATTTCTTCGTCTTTCACAAATTTAGTTTCACTAACAAAATAGATTTTCCTTTTATCTTTATTTTCTTTGAATACAACTGCCCAATCAGGATTATAAGTTCCAATCGGAGTTTCAATAACAAACCATTTTGGAAGTTTAAAGAATAATTCCACCCTATGATCTTTACTCAATTGTTCTGCTAGTTCTCCTTCACCTTTAGAATCAAAAACAACAGCCTCATAAATGCAATTCTCTTTTCTTTCTAAATCGATAATTCTATTTTCGTAAGTCTTTAGATTTTCAAATTCTTTAAAGGAATAAGATTCTTTAGTCTGTAAATATTTAATCTTTTTGATTTGAAATATTTTAAGTTTCTTTGAAATTATAGAAGACACTTTATGAATAAATTCATTTGGGTTTACAAAAATTTTATCTAAAATTTTTACATTTGAAATTAAATTATAAATCGTTTTTCTTGTTAATCCAGAAGATTCTTTTATCTCTTCAATAATATTCTGAATAGTATAGCTTGCAAAATATTCTTCTGTATCTGACTCTTTCACAAAATAATCAATTTTTCCACTTTTGTAAGTTTTCTTATATTCTAAACCAGCAGTTTCTATTTTAATTTTGGGTTTGTTTATCTCAAGGGAGTTTATCTCTTCAACACATTCTTGAATAAATAATTCTAGATTAATACTTATTGAATAATCTGTTTTCTTAGATATTTTATTCCATAATTCCTTAAAATTAGAATCTTTTTCAAAATCTTTTTTTAATTTTATTAATTTCTTCTTATTTCCATTTTCAGGCAGAATTCCCTTTTCAAATAAACCGTCTTCTTCATATTCTCTTTGAAGATTAGCCACATATTCACTATAACTTTCATTAGCAATAACTGTTAATAAAAATTCTTTATCAATAATTCTATCCCCTGTTTGATTTACTGGAAGTCTAACTCCCCTTCCAATTTCCTGTCTTTTTCTCATCTCTGATTTAGTATCTCTTAAAGTGCAAATATTGAAAACATTTGGATTATCCCAACCTTCTTTTAACGCAGAATGAGAAAAAATAAATTGCATTGGGTTTTCCAAGGATAATAACAACTCCTTATTCCTCATAATATCTTCAAATGCTTGTTTATTTCTTTCAATTGCATTATCTTGTTCTAAAAGTTCTCCTTTCTTGTTTCTTGCAAAATATCCTTGATGGACCTTCTTGACATCTAGATTCTTATGAGAAGGATAATTTTGTTTTAATTTATTAAATTCTTCTTCAAAAATCTTTCTTATCACTCCATTTTCATAATAATAATTATCAACCTTATCAATGAAAAATAAAGATAAGACTTTAATTCCGTCTGGATTCAATTCTTTAGCTTTTTCAAAATGACTCTCGATTGTCGTTTTTATTTGTTGCCTCATTAACTCTTCTTTATCAAGGTCATTATCTTCTCCAACATTTAATCTTAATCCATTAGATAATTCAATAAACTCTCCTAACTTTATTCTTTTTACAGAAATATCTTTGTATTCAGGATTATTTGTCTTATTGAATAAATCATCATCTTGTTTTACAATTATTTTATCTTTCTTAAATCCAAAAGATTGTTTTTTATTAATTTCTATTTGTGCCTTTAAACTTCTCTTATCAGATTTAATATTTAAAAGTCTAATATAAATCCCATTATAATCGTTTTCTTTCAACACAGAAGTAACTTCAATTTTTTTAACTAAACCTTTATTGTAAGCATCAACAGGAGTTAATGAATAAAGTTTATTGTATATCTCCCTATGTGTTGCAGAGTACCTTAATTTTACTAAAGGATTTAATTTAGAAATTGCTTCTTTTGCTTTATCGCTTTCCATGTTTTGGGGTTCATCCATTATTATTATTGGATTTGTCTTTGCAATTAAGCTAATAGGAGATTCTCCGTTTAAATCATCAAAATCTTCTCTATGAATTAGATTTGTCTCCTTATTTATTGAATCAATTGTCATAATCATAATTTCTATTGTATTCTTTCTTGCAAATTCTCTTAACTTACTCCTTTTTTTAGAATCATATTCATAATAACTTAAAACAATATTGTCATAAATATCTTTGAAATGCTTTTTAGTAATTTCTAAAGTTTTAATTACACCTTCTTTAATTGCGATTGATGGAACTAAAATTATAAATTTCTTAAATCCATAACTTTTATTCAACTCTATAATTGTTCTAAGATAGATATAAGTTTTTCCAGTTCCAGTTTCCATTTCAATAGAAAAATCATTCGAAGCTAAACTTTCAGATTTTTCAATTTTATTTTCTTCTTGAATTTTTCTTAAATTTTCTAAAATTTGTTCAGGAATTAAATCAAGGTTATTTGATAATACTCCATCTTCTTTAATAAATTTAAAATCAATTTCTTTCTTTCGCTGTCCTTCAAAAAGTTTCACAACTGAATTAATTGCTTCTCTTTGGTGTTCGAGGTCTTTTTCAAATTTTAGTGTTAGGGTTTGGGGGGTCATTTTTCCATTTCCTCTTCAAATTTTTTATTATAAAACCATCCAAATATTTTCTTAGAAAAAGAGTTTAGACCCCTTGTTTTTTCCAAAAAATCAATCCAAGATTTGTAATTCTGAATGTTTCCTTTTTTTGATTTTATATAAATCTCTTTATATTTTAAGTAAGACTCCTTATTGTTCTCTGATAAAAATTGCAGGAATAAAACCGTTAATGAACCTAACAAAATATAGGTATTGTTAATTTTAACGGAAATTACCAAAAAGATTATTGAAATCATTGCTAAAATAATCCTTAGAATCTTTTTACAACTATGTATGAACTCTAAACCTTTCCAATTAATATACACCTCATTAAGTTTTTCATTTTTCATTTTCCAAATATTTTGGTGGCAATACCCACAATTATCATTAAAATAAATAAAATTCCAAGAAGTAATCCAAATCCTCCAAATGCTGGAACATTAAATGCACTAATAATTTGACTAAATACATTTGAAGAAATAAGAATTACCATAATCACAACAAAAAAGATTCCTCCGAAAATCATTTCCAATTCTCCTCTGCCTTTTTTATATTTCATTTCAAATACTCCTCAAATTTATCTTTAAAGAAAGATTTATCTTCTGATTGTCATCCAGAGAATCATCAAGACAAACAAACATAATTTCTTTATTTAATTTCAAATCCTTAATTGTCTGTTCTTTAATTTTCTCATCTAAACAAACAAAGAAATATTTTTCTCCATTATCAATTCTGAAAACTTTATTTGTCTTAATCTCTTTAACTTCTTCAATCTTAGAATTCAAATCAAATCCTTCTTTAATCAAAACCTCATAAATCAAATCAATCTTTTTGTAACCTGCAATTAAAGGACTTTGGAAAAGTTCCATTTGTTTTAATAATTCTTTAGTATCTTTCCCGTCGTAATTCTCCCATATTTTATAGTTTGATTTAGCTAATTTGAAAACCTTAAATCCTAAATCCATATTCTTTACTTTTTCTTTATCTTCTTCTTTTATCTTTTTGATAACCCTTCTAATTCTTTCTTTTGAAATTTCAGAAATTGTTTTATATCCTGCTTTGAAAGCTTCAGACTTTTCATCTGTTTTTTCAGGCAACTGAACACAAATAAATTTTCTATTTCCACCATCTTTATTTAAATCTAAAACTGCATGAGTTGTTGTTCCACTTCCTGCGAAAAAGTCTAGGATAATGTCGTTTTCTCCTAAATCTGCCATCACCATTAAATCCAATATTAACTCTATTGGTTTAGAATAATCAAAAATTGCTCTTTGTTTACCAAATAAATTCTTTAAGGCTTCAGTACCTTTGGCGTTAATATAATTATCTTTAAAAATTGTTGTGAACTGTTTAATTCCAGGGCTACTATCTCTAATTTTCTGATAAACAATATAAGTCCCGTCTCTTCTCTTCTCAAATATTGCGTCACCCCTTTCAACTAATTCATGCATTTTCTTTTTTCCTAATCTCCACCTTCCTTCGGTACCATCATTCCTTATAGGATAAACTTCTTCTCCTCTTGGACCTTTGATTGGAAACCACATTCCAGGAGAATCTTCTCTTCTAGAACCTGCACCCCATTTGTTTAATTCTCTTCCCCTAGCATATTTTCCTTTTTTATCCTCAAGATCTAAGACAACTTCTTCTTTTTCATATCCAGAAAATTCCGTCGAATCCATATCCTTTGTATAGATTAAAATATAGTCATTAACATTCCGTATGTCTCTAGATTGACTTCCACCTTTTATTGCTTCTCTTGTTACACACGATACAAAATTTTCCTCGCCAAAAATATCATCCATAATCTTCCTTAAATTATGAACTTCATGGTCATCAATTGAAACAAAAATAACTCCGTCGTCTTTTAGAAGGTTTTTAGCTAAATATAATCTTGGATACATCATTGTGAGCCAATCAGAATGAAAACGACCATTTGACTCTTTATTTGTGTCTGTTCTATTTCCCTCTTCATCAATCTGCCCAGTTATCTTTTTATAATTTCCAATACTATCTTTAAAATTATCCTTGTAAACAAAATCCTTTCCAGTATTATAAGGAGGATCAATATAAATCATCTTAATCTTATTTTGATAAGGTTTCTGCAATAATTTCAAAACTTCCAAATTATCTCCCTCTATAAACAAGTTCTCTGTTTTATCAAAATTGACAGAATCCTTCTCATCTGGAATTAAAGTTCCTTTTGCAGTTGTCTGAATATTCTTAAAAGCATTTGACCGTCCTGCCCATGTAAAATTATATTTTTCAACACTATCCTCAATTTCACTTCCTAAAAGAATTTTTAATTTCTCAAAATCAATTTTTCCTTCAGAAAAGATTTCTGGAAATATGCCTTTCAACTTTTCAAGATTTTCCTCTGTAAGATTTAGTGATTGCCTTGATACAGATTTAGTATTTTTGGAAACTTTTTTTGGCATAACTATTATAAAATAATGTGGTTTTTATAGATTACTCTAATCAATCTCGTACGGTTCCTATTTAACCAATCCTAATTCTTTCAATTTGTCTAACCTCTTTTTATGCTCTTCTTCAGAGATAACATTCTCTTCTTTAGTTTCCTCTCTTTTCTTTTTTTCTTCTCTTTCTTTTTTTTCTTTATTCCGGATTTCTATTAAACCTACTCTTTGTCTGTATGAAGGTGTTGCCATATTATCTAAATTTTAAGATTATATAAAAACTTATTCCTCCTTTGATTCGTTTACCTTATTCTTTAAAAAATCTTTCCAGTGATATTTTGTTATCTCTTTTTTCTTCATATCTACTGACCAAATTCTTAAATTAGTCATTTTCCCAAATAACTCCCATCCTCCGACCATCTTTTTTGATTTTTTAGCAATTAATTGAGTATATTCCTTTGGAACAGCAATAACCATTTTCTTTCGTTTAGAATATATTTCTGAAGGCGTTTTATTAATTCTTGAAAGAAGCTGACCAAATAGGCAGTAAAATGAGTTGTGATTTGCAGCACAAGTATTTGACCATTTTTTAACTTCAATTAAAATGTAATCTCCTTTTTTAGAATTGTATAAGGTTATATCTGCTCCATGCTCAGATTTTTTCTTTAGTTTTTCGTTAATCTTAATATACTTCCATCCCTTGGGCAAATATTCTTTTAGAAGATGATCACGAACAATCTCCTCTACATCACTTTCTTTCATATTTCCTCCTCAATATCCCCTCGTTTACTTAAACCTATCTCTCAACTCCTTTCCTTCTCCTCAACATCCCCAAATCAATCTCCCCTTTTCTTCCGACGCTATTTAACTTCATATAATTCAATGTAACAAAATCATCCCACAAACCTCCTGATAATTGCAAAACATTTGCAAGGCCATTACCAGACAAAACCAAAACATTTAAATAATTTAAACCATTTAAATAAACATGCGGGGGAAAGCGACCTGACGAAAGCCATATACGCTCTGCGTTGGTATGGGGAGTAGGATTGACGGACGCCCTTACCCTACATTTTAATTTTATCTTCAGCATCTTTTTAATCTCTCAACATTTAATAAAGTATCCAAAACCAAACTTGCCCGATATTCAGGAGTTCCTTTTACAAGTTCACTCTCTTTTTTAATAACTATATTCTCTCCATCAAAAATCTTTACATTTTTTTTAAAGGTGATATATTGGCTGTTATCTACTGAAACAAAAATTATGCAATCCCTATTCTTTTTTATAAAATCAAAAACATCCATATAAATCTCAAGATTGTTTCGCATCTGTCTTATCTTATGTTTAACAAAATAAGATATTATTTTTTTCTTATCAATAATCTTTCTGATTGATTTTATGTATGCCCTTTTATTTCTAAGAGTTTTATAATGAGCAAATTTCGAAATCTTCGGCAACAACTCAAACATTTTTTCTTTGTGAATAATGTTATATCCAATCAAGTTTTCAGAAAAATCAATAAAGATATAATAATCAAATTGTTTGTGTTTCATTCCTCCCCCTCACTCTCCATATTTCGTCGCTTTGATAATGAAATCCGATAATCCTTAACAACATCAACCATCTTTTTAATTTCATTATTATTCAAACTCCCTTTTATAATCCCACTATTCAATCTCATAAAATTAATCATACTCATTTCATCCCATAAACCCTTCTCCTTCAAAATTTTAATCAGCTCTTCTTTATCTTCAGGCAAAACTATTTTTTCAAACTCCTTAACAGAGCATTTCTTATTTGAGCCATAGACAATATCAATATCAAACTGCCTTGCATATTCAATTAATTTTTTCTTAAACTCGTTTTCTTTTTCTTCAATTTCTTTTTTCTTTAATTTAATTTCTCCATACTCATCAACCAGTTTAACTCCTTCATCTTCTTTGAATTTTTTAATATCCTCTATTTTCTCTAATTCAACTTCATGCTTAAATGAAGGGCATTGTTCTTTGTAAACACAATAATCACAAAGCGCAGTCTGGTTTCTTGGAAACTCTTTTGCATTTTCAATTTCTTTAATTTTTTCACAAACCTCATTTTGCAATTTTTCAAGTTGCTCGTCGGTTCTTTCTGAAATCGCATCTTTATTAAAAGCAAGCATATGCCAAACTAGTTTTACTGATTTAGCATCTTTGAATTTATCTTTAACCCAAATAGAATAAAGCGCAAGCTGTCTGTCTGCATCTGCTTCTTCTTGGTCCTTCATTCTTGAGTTTGTTTTGTAGTCACATACAAAATAATTTCCTTCATTATCACAGCCTAATTTATCAATTCGAACATGCCACTGATTTCCATCAGGAAGAGTCATTCTGTCAGTGGTTTCCAATCCCAGAATTGTCATTTCTTCAAAAGGCTTCATTCTCTCAAAATAATTCTTAATCATCTCCTCGCCAATTTTTTTATAATTTTCAGAATTAACATTTTCCTTTTCTGCCTTGACAATTAAAATATCACTAGAATAATTCTTATCCCATAACTCCCTGTAAAATTTAATCAAACTTCCTAAAGCAATTCTTTTTTTGAATTTCTTTAACTTGTAAAGATGCTCTAAAGTCTGATGAACAATATCCCCCATAAATGCTTCAATTGTCGTCGGAATATCGACTTTAACTTTATCAAGATATCTTAATTTATATTGATAAGGGCAGTTTTCATAAGTAGAGACCCTTGAGTGCGAGTAAGTTGCCATCTTAATAACAAAAATAATAAATCCATCATATAAAAATCTTCCCCATTTTTTTAGAGTATGAATTAATACAACTAAGATTTATATACTATAATAATTTTAATATAATGGAGGAAAAAATGAATAATAAAGGCGTAACAAGTTGGTTGGTTTGGGCGATCGTATTTTTGATAGTAGCGATAGTCGCTGGAATATTCGGATTTGGACTTATTTCAGGCGTTTCGTTTACAATCGCAAAATGGTTAGCAATAATTTTTGTAATATTGTTTGTGATTACGATAATCGCGAGTACAGTAAAACGAGCTTAAACTTTATCAAATTTTTTATATTGAAATGAAAATACTAAACAGGAGAACAAAATGAGAACAGGTCTTATTATATTTGGCGTGATTTTTCTAGTTGTGGGAGCGTTGTTATATTTTGTCCCAATGCAACAAATTCAAGCAGATACAACTACTACCGAGGGCGGGAATACTGACACAAGAACATCCTCTGCAAGTGTAACTGTTCCTGTTCAATGGGCTTATGCTACTGGAATCATTGGTTTGATTTTATTAGTAATGGGTTTGGCAATTCCTAGTTCAAATAGAAAACGTGATTCAAAAAAAGATTCTTATAATACTGTAGTTGAGTCAAAAGAAAATATTAAAGTTGGTGATGGAAACAAACGCAAGATTATTCGAGAGAAAACCGAGAGGCATAATTTAACAGGAGATAAAAATGACAAATAACAATAATAATACTTGGATAATAATATTAGTGGTTGTTGTTCTTGCCTTAGTATTTTTTGGAGGATATGGAATGATGGGCTTTAGCGGGGGGATGATGCAAGGATACTATGGATTTGGTTGGTTATTTGGGATCATCGCGCTTATCGCAGCAATATGGGTTATTTATGATGTGCTTGTAAACAACAAAAAGTTATCTGATGGAATGAAAGTTCTTTGGGTAATTTGCGCGGTGTTTTTTAGCATAATCACAGCAGTGATTTATTTTTTAGTTGGAAGAAATAATCAGAATGATTTATTTAGAGGAAATAGGAGATAAAAATATGAAAAGTTCAAAAATAATTATAGTGATTGGGGTTATCCTTTTAGCGTTGCTGGTTTGGGGGCTAATCGGAAGTTCCGAAGCTGCTAAACTTGGAACTAATTGCGATATTGGAATTGGCAAAGACGGAAGCGCATTTTGCTGGAAGTGGCATCAAAATATTCTTGGAGAAATTGGAGATGAAATAAATCAGGCGGTGAATGGATAAAATGGAACAAACAAAAGAAGACAAATTAGATGAAATAACAAGTTGCATAAATCAAAAAGATAGTTTATACTATATACATAGAGAAGACGCTGCGCGATTTGAAGGTGAGAGCAAGAAAGAAGGGAAAGACACAATTCCGATAATGACTTATGGAGATTACATAATATATTTGAAAGCAGATTGTTCTAATATTCCGAATATTCCTTTATCAAAGTTTAATTACACATCTGGGACATTTGAAAAAAAATGGGGCCCTGAACATAAAACAATTATCTTAACACCGAATCATTCTAGCATTAGAAAAGTTGAAATTGAAATTCAGGGAATTGACATTCATAATATGAAGTTACTTCCTGACAAGACTGGTGATGTGATTGAAGATACAGCTAAAATAAAAATAACAAGACATTATCGGTTTGCTGAAGGAGATTCTGAAAACAAAGAAGATTCTGCTTCTGCATCTCCTGGCGAAACTGAAGCAAGATAATTCTTAGA